>Ga0164297_10004703_pt1 | contig 12077 bp, 9 predicted proteins | sample GEODES058metaG_FD_113539 | JGI IMG/M metagenome (GOLD analysis project Ga0164297, IMG submission 113539) | Dystrophic lake water microbial communities from Trout Bog Lake, Wisconsin, USA - GEODES058 metaG | ecosystem: Environmental > Aquatic > Freshwater > Lake | place: USA: Trout Bog Lake... | reverse complement strand
CCCGCCCTGGCCGCGGCCGATTTCGGCCAGCATTTCGCCAAAGCCGGATTGCGTCGCGCTTTTCCGCCCGGCCACTTGCGGGGCCGGCAACCGCTCCGGAATGGCGATCATCGGCGCGGACAGCGACCGGCCTTCCGGCGTCAGCTTGCGGGCGAACGGCACCCGGTCCAGCAATGCCTGCACCTCCGCCGGGCTGGCGGCCAACCCCTCGAACTTGTCCCATTCATGGCCAGGGCGAATGCCCATTTCGGCGCGGAACAATTCGATCTGTTCCTTGGACATCAGCCCGGCATGGTTATCCTTATGCCCGGCAAACGGCAGCCCCATGCCTTTGATGGTGTAGGCGATAAAGCAGGTCGGCTGGTCGCCCGCCGCGTCCGCGATGCGGAATTGCTCGATCATCGTATCGACGTCATGCCCGCCGAGATTGTTCATCAGCGCCGCCAGATCATCGTCCGAGAGCGGATCGATGATCGCGCGCACCCCGGCCTCCCGGCCCAGATCGGTCAGCAGCGTTTGCCGCCAGGCGGCACCGCCCTGAAAGGTCAGGGCGGAATACAATGAATTCGGGCAGTCATCGATCCAGGCGCGCAATTTCTCGCCGCCCGGCCGGGCGAAGGCCGCCTCCAGCTTGCGGCCGAATTTCATCGTCACCACGTTCCAGCCCATATCGCGGAACAGGCCTTCGATCCGGCCGAACAGCCGATCTTGCACCACCGAATCCAGGCTCTGGCGGTTATAGTCGATCACCCACCATACATTGCGCACATCGTGCTTCCAGCCCTCCAGCAGAGCCTCGTAGATATTGCCCTCGTCGAGCTCCGCATCCCCCGCCACCGCGATATGCCGCCCCGCCGGCAAATCCGTGCGCCCCAGCCCATGCAGCGCCACATAATCCGCCATCAGCGCGGCAAAGCTGGTCATCGCCACCCCAAGCCCAACCGATCCGGTGGAAAAATCTACCTCCCCGCCATCCTTCACCCGGCTGGGATAGGGCTGGGCGCCGCCAAACTGGCGCAGCCCCTGCATCTTCTCGACCGTCTGACGGCCGAACAGGTAATTGATGGCGTGAAACACCGGCGCCGCATGCGGCTTCACCGCCACTCGGTCCTGCGGCCGCAGGCAGGCGAAATACAGCGCCGTCATGATCGAAATGCACGACGCGCAGGACGCCTGATGCCCGCCGACCTTCAACCCGTCCCGGTTCGGCCGCAAATGGTTGGCCTGATGGATCATCCACGACGACAGCCACAGCAATTTGCGCTCGATCTGCCGCAACGTGGCCAGATCAGGCGCGGTGTCGGCAAGGCGGACGATCTGGTTCATGCGGTCGGACCTTCAAAGGTCGGCGAGGAAATCCAGCAGGGCGGCATTCACCTCGGCCGGGCGTTCCTGCTGAATCCAGTGTCCGGCGCCCTCGATCAAGACCTGCCGGCGCAGCCCTGGCACGCTGGCCGGCATCGCCTCCAGCGCCGATTTGCCGAAGCCGGTAATCACCACATCGCGCGTGCCGGCAATGAACAGGGCCGGAATGGCAATGCCGGTCTCCGCCCAGGGCGCGGTCAAGCCCCAGTTGCGATCGATGTTGCGATAGTAGTTCAGCCCGCCGCGAAAGCCACTGCCGCGAAACCGATCGGTCATGAAGGCGATATCATCCTCGGTCAGCCAGCCCGGCAGCACCGCCGGATCGATGCTGCGGTCCAGGAATCCGCCCCCTGCCGGCAGGCTCAGCGCCATGCCCTCCCGCCGCGGTGCGTCGCCCGAGCCGGAGAACAGCACTTTGCGCAACGTGGCCGGGATGTCGGCCTCAAATTCTGCCTCCGCTACCCCGGGCGGCTGGAAATACTGCCAGTAGAAATTCTCGACCCCCACCGCCTTCAACGCCTGCAACGGCGCCATCCCGCCGCGCGGACGGAACGGCACAGACATAGCGACCACCGCGCGGAACAGGTCTGGGCGGATCAGGGCGCAGTTCCAGGCCACGTTGGCACCCCAGTCATGCCCCACCACCACCGGGTGCGGGTCGCCGTAATGCGCGGCGAGGCCGACGATGTCGCCGACGAGTTGCATGATGTTGAAGGCGTCGATCTCCGCCGGCGAGTCACTGCGGCCATAGCCCCGCATGTCTGGCGCCACCACCCGATAGCCGGCGGCGGCCAGCGCCGGGATCTGGTGCCGCCAGGAATAGGCCAGCTCCGGCCAGCCATGGCACAAAATCACCAGCGGCCCACTGCCCGCTTCAACAACGTTCAGGCGAATGCCGTTAACCTCGATATCGCGGCGGATGGCGGTCATGGCAGGCTCCGTTCAACTCGGTACCGCACCAGACCATAGCGGCGACCGATCCCGCAAGACGGCAGCGATGCCACCCGGCAGATCCTCCGCGATCAGCCCCGGCCCGAGCCTGCTGGCCGCCCGCCCATGCAACCAGGCCGCCGCGCACGCGGCCTCCCACTCCGGCATGCCTTGCGCCAGCAGCCCGGCAATCAGCCCGGCCAGCACATCCCCGGCGCCGGCGGTGGCGAGCCAGGGCGGAGCGTTGGCGTTAATGGCCACCCGCCCATCGGGTGCGGCGATCAGCGTATCGGCGCCTTTCAACAGCACCACCGCACCGGTTTGCGCCGCCGCGGCCCGCACGGCGGCCAGTCGGTCCGGGCCAGTCGGGCCAAACACGCGGGCGAACTCGCCGCCATGCGGCGTGATCACGCTCGCCCCGCGCAAGCCGGCCGGGTTGCCAGCGCAGGCGCTCAGCGCATCGGCATCCACTACAATTTTGCGCCCCGAAGCCAGCAACGCCGGCAAAACCGCCGGCACCGCCGCCAGCCCCAGTCCGGGTCCGCACAGCCAAACCGTCCGCCGCGCGTCCGTCAGCAGATCGCCCACCGACTTGGTGCTTACCAGCACCCCCGGCGCACCGCCGCGATACACATTCGCAACCGCCGGCGGGCTGGCAATGGTCAGCATCCCCGCGCCACTTCGCCGCGCCGCGCTGGCCGCCAGCCGCGCCGCACCGGTCATGTCATCGCCGCCGATGATGGTCACATGGCCCCGGCTGAATTTATGGTCGGCCGCACCGGGCCGCGGCAGTCGCCACAACGCCGGATCGTTCCGCCAACTCTGCGCCGGCACGGTTTGCAGCACCGCGTCCGGCAGGCCGATCTCGGCCAGCACCACTTCGCCACACAACTCACGGCCAGGCAGCAGCAAATGGCCCGGCTTTTGGCGGAAAAACGTCACCGTCAGCGCCGCTGACGCCACTGTGCCGCGCGCCGCGCCGGTCGCGCCATCCAACCCACTCGGCACATCCACCGCGACAATCCGACGCGCCGCCGCGAGCACCGCCGAAACCTCCGGCGCGATCTCCCGCTGCAAGCCGGCGCCAAACACCGCATCAATCAACAGGTCGGCCCGCTGCACCTCGGCAACCGCAAACGGCACCATCGGCCCATGCCAGCGTGCCGCCGCGATTGCCGCGTCACCCCGCGCCGGCGCCAACGCGGCCACCGCCACCGGCCAGCCAATCGCCGCCAGCCGCCGCGCCACCACATAGCCATCGCCGCCATTATTGCCCGGCCCACACAGCACCAACACCCGGCACGGCGCGAAACGCTGCCGCACCGCGCGCATCACCGCCTCCCCAGCCGCCTCCATCAACGCCGCGACCGAATGCCCCAGCGCCCCCGCCGCCGCGTCGGCTTGGCCCATTTCGCTCGGCGTCAGCAGTTCCAGTCGCATGGTCAGTTGATCCTGTGCGACTGCGTTGTCGCGTTGCCTGAGTTTACGCGCGCGCCCGCCCAGATGCCATGCGACTCCGCCGCCGATGCGCTACTGTGTCGTGTCGTTATCGGAGATCCCCATGCCCGCCTCCGTCATCACCGTCGCCCAGCAAAAGGGTGGCGCCGGCAAAACCACGCTGGCCGCCAGCCTCGCCGCCGCCTGGGCCGCATCCAAGCGCGTGGCCGTGATTGATATCGACCCGCAGCAAAGCCTCACCCGCTGGCACGAATTACGCGCGGCGCGCAAAGGCGTGGCACCGATCACGCTGGCAAAAATCGCCGGCTGGCGGTTGGCGGGCGAGTTGGACAAACTGCGCCGCGCGCACGACATCATCCTGATCGACAGCCCACCGCAAATCGATACCGACGCGCGCCAGGCCGTGCGCCATGCGGATCTGGTGCTGGTGCCCATCCAACCCAGCCCGCCAGACCTATGGGCGGCGGAGGGCACCTTTGCGCTCGCCAAAGCGGAAAAGCGTCCGTTGGCGATCGTGCTGAACCGTGCCCCGGCCGCCGGCAAACTGCGCGCGCAGGTGGAAGCCGCCATCGGCAAACTCGGCCTGCCCTTGCTGCCCACCGTAATGGGCAACCGCACCGGCTTTGCCGCCGCCTTCGCGCAAGGGCTGGGGGTGACCGAGGTAACGAAGTCGCGCGCGGCGGAAGAACTGCGTAGTCTGCTCGCCGACATTGAAGGAATGCTGCCATGATGATCGCCAACCTGTTGCTGGCCGTGCATTTGCTGTCCGCCGTGATCTGGGTTGGCGGCATGGCGTTTGCGCTGCTGGTGCTGCGCCCGAGCCTTCATGTGCTGGCGGCCCCGGACCGGCTGGCGCTGCATGTGGAGGTGTTCCGCCGCTTCTTCAAAATCGTCTGGCACGCCATGCCGTTGCTGGTGCTGAGCGGGGATGTGATGGTGTTCTATATTTTCGGCGGCTTTCGCGGTGTGGGTTGGCCGGTGCACGCGATGCATCTGACCGGGGCGATCATGTCGGTGATCTTCATCTACATCTTCTTCCGCCCCTGGTTCGCCATGCTGCGCGCCACCAAAGCCCGGGACCAGGGCGCCGCCCTGTTGGCGCTGGGGCAAATTCGCCAGTTGATCACCCTCAATCTGGCGCTCGGCGTGCTCACCCTCCTGTTCGCGGCGCTGGCCTAGCCCGATGCCGGAGGCCAGTATCGAAACGGTGGCGCAATACTGGAACCGCCGCCCCTGCAATATCCGCCATTCCCAGGCGCCGATTGGCAGCAAAACCTATTTCGATGAGGTGGAGGCGCGGAAATATTTCGTCGAGCCGCACATCCCCGCCTTCGCCGATTTCGCCCGCTGGAACGACAAGCGGGTGCTGGAAATCGGCTGCGGGCTGGGCACGGATGCGGTGAATTTCGCCCGCGCCGGGGCGGAATATACCGGGGTGGAACTGTCGGAGGTGAGCCTGGATCTGGCCCGCCAGCGTTTCGATCTGTTCAACCTCAACGGCACCCTCATCCACGCCGATGCCGAACATCTGGACCAGCACGTGCGCCGTGCCAGCTTCGATCTGATCTATTCCTTCGGCGTCATCCACCACACCCCGAACCCGGACGCGATCCTCCGCCAGGCCCGCCGCGCCATTCGCCCGGACGGCGAATTCCGCCTCATGCTCTATGCCCGCGATAGCTGGAAGGATTGCATGATTGAAGCCGGCTACGACCAGCCGGAAGCGCAATCCGGCTGCCCGATCGCCCGCACCTACACCCAGGCGGAGGTGCGGGCCTTGCTGCGCGCCAATGATTTCGGCGCGGTGTCGATCACCCAGGCGCATATCTTTCCGTATGTGGTGGAAAAGTACCTCGCTTATGATTACGCATTGCAGCCCTGGTTCGCCGCCATGCCGCAGGAGATGTTCCGCGCGCTGGAGCGGCGGTTTGGCTGGCATATGCTGATCGTGGCTAAACCGGGCTAGGCCCCACCCCGAGATAGACCACATCGGCGACCGCACCGATCTCGGGCGGCAGCACGCGCCAGCAATCCAGCACCACCCGGCGCGGCCCGGTGGCGAAAGCCTGTGCGGGCAATGCGCGAAACGCCGCCGCGGGCGTGGCGATCACAACGCAACTCGCTGCCGCAATTGCGGCCGCCGCATCGCCAAACGGGGTGACCCGCTCGCCCAGCACCGCGCTGGCAGCCGCCAACGCGCACGGATCGGCGATCATCACCGCATGCCCGGCATCGGCCAGGGCGGCGGCGATCATCACCCCCTGGCTTTGCTCCACCACATCGGTATCCGGCTTATAGGCCATGCCGAGCACGGCAATGCGGGCGGGGGCCGGCCCGGCGAGGCGATGCGCCAGCCCGGCGATCCGCTCCACCTGCCGGCGGTTCACCGTATCGGTGGCTTCCGCCACATCCGCCCGCTGGCCAACGCTGCGCGCCAACGCCGCCAGCGCCACATTGTCGCGCGGGAAGCACGGCCCGCCATAGCCCAACGCGGCGCGCAGATATTTGCCGCCAATCCGGCTGTCATCGCCGAGCGCCGCCGTTACCACGTCACAATCGGCGCCCGGCAACTGTTCGCACAGCTCCGCCAGCATGTTGGCGTAGCTGATTTTGCTGGTTACGAAGGTGTTGACCGCCAGCTTGGTCAATTCGGCATTCACCCAGCCCATGCGTCGCACCGCCGGTGTGCCGGCGATGGTGGCCTGGTAGACGGCCTGCACCACATCGCCCGCCTGCGCGTCGCTTTCGCCGATCAGCAGCATGTCCGGATGTAGCAGGTCGTGCACCACGCTGCCGAGGGCGATGAATTCGGGGTTGTAGGTCAGGCCCAGATCGCCGCCCACCACCCGCCCGCTAGCCGCCTCCAGCGTCGCGCGGATGGCCCCGCCAGTCGCTCCGGGCATCACGGTGCTGGTGATGTTGACGACGTGGTACCGGCTGCCCCCCCGCAACGCCGCGCCAATCCGCCGAACGGCATCGAGCACGAAACGGTTGCTGAACCGCCCGTCCGGGTCGCTCGGCGTCGGCACAATCACGAACGAGATGTCGCTGCCGGCAATTGCCTCGGCAAAATCGCTGGTGGCACGCAAACGCGCCCGGCCGAGGTCGATATGGTGCTGCAAGCCCGGTTCGGTGCACGGCGCCCGCCCGGCATTCAGCGCCGCCACCGGGCTGGGGTTCAGATCGACCCCGATGACCGTATGGCCGCTGCTGGCAAACACCGCTGCCAGCGGCGCGCCCAATTTGCCCAGCCCAATTACCGCGATCCTCATGCCGCGCCAGCCAAAGCGCCCTGCGGCGCCAGCCAGGCGCGGGTGAAAATCCCCGCCGCCGCGCCCAGGCTGGTCAGCCGCAGTTCCAGGCTCTGCGGCTGCCCGCCCGCGGCGGGAATGGCGAAATCCAGCACAATGTCGCGCCCACCCGGCCCCAGCACCGGATAGCGCCGCGCCAGCAGTTGCGGCCAGGCGTAAACCGAGGCCTGCAACAGCCCCGGCAACCACCGGGCGCCGCCGTCGCGTTCCAACCGCAGCCGCAGTCGATACGCGCCCGGTAGCAGTAACATCGGCGGGCCGCGCAAGGTCTGGCCGGCGCGGCCGGGCAAAATGCGGATACCGTCCGCGGTGCGCTGGCTGGCGGCGCCGGGATGCAACTGCGGCAGAATATCGCGCGGCAAGGCCACCGGCGGCAGCCGCAGCCCCTGGCGCAACCGGGTCGCCAACGGCGCGCTGGCCGCCCCGACCACGCTGCCGATCAACCCCTCCCACTGGTTATGCACCGCGTTCACGCCGATGAAGCGGCGCGGCGCAGCGGTCGGGCAGATCAGGTGCCGATCCTCCGCCAGTGCCATCGCCCGCAAACCCGCGGCGACAAAGGCGAGCGGCGCCTCCTCCCCCAGCGCGAGGTTGGACTCCGCCGGCCGCCCCAACGGCATGCCGAAATCGAACACGAAGGCCTGCGCCTGCTGGCCGATGGCGCCAACGGGGGACCAAACCGCGTTGTCCGGCAGCGACGGCCCCAGCCAATCCGCGCCGGCGGCAACCTGGATCGGCTGCTGAAAGCCCAGCGCCGCCCAGGCCAGCGCGAACCTCGCCAGCAGATCCTTGCGGCTGCCGAACCAGCCCAAGCGCAGATCGCGGGGATAGGCCACCAGCGCATCGGCGAGAAAGGGCAACACGTGGCGGGCGTCGTAATCGATGCGGTCGCGGCTGGCGCGGCCATGCAGCAAGTGGCTGGGCTGGCGCATCGGCGCGCCAATGGCGGCACGCAAGGCCTCGGGGAAGCGCGGCTTGCCACCCAGCCGGATTTCCTCCACCGCCTCGCCCGCCAGGCCCCAATTCGGCTGCCCGGGCGCCTGCGCCGCACGCACGCCCTCCACAAAGGCACGCCAGTCATTTTGCACCCCGCCGGGCCGATGCGCCGGCGTCACCTGGCGGGTATGGTCGCAGTGATAGCCGCGCAACTCGTCCACCAGCACGCCGCTCTGCCCGTGCAGCAGCGCCAGCCGATGCGCGATATTGGCATCCACATGCCAGCCGAGCAGCATGCGTTCGTCAAAACCGTGGATATGGTGCAAATCGGCCCGCAACATCAGTTGGAAATCCCCAGGCCCGTCAAACCGATAGGCGGTGTTGTCGGCGGCGACGATTTCGTTGAGGTGAAATGCCTCCCCCCAGGCGGCGACGGTGGCGATGGTGCCGGCCGCGTCACCACGATCCAGCGACTCCCACAAGGTTTCCGGCAGTTCGTAGCGTGGGGCGTGATAGTAGCCATCGGCCAGCGGGCGCACGATCGCGGTCAGGCTGGCCGCGCTGCGCGGCACGAAAATCATGTCGGTATTGGTTGATAGCACCCATTTATTGGCCGGATTGGCCCGCCGCAGTGCCACGTTGCGGGCAATCGGCTCCAGCGCCGCTAGATGGGTCAGCCCGCGATAGCGGCCATGCTGCGCCGGGCGCACCCGCAAAATACGCAAACGGGCCCGCGCCGCCGGCGTCAGCGTGTCGGCGATGGCCTCCGGGAAGGTGGGGAAATCGTCCGGGGTATTGTAGTCGACGAACAGGATTTCGTCGTCCGCGTCGTCCAGCGCGGCGGCGAGGGTATTCAGGCTCAGCGCCGCGCGCTTGTGCAGGTTGTAGCCGTAGCTGTCATTGCGGCCATAGAGGATGACGGAAAGCACAACGGCACCTCGGGTTCCGCCGGCGCCTGGCCGGCCGGTCGGTTCTATCGGCCGGAGCGGGACGAAAATAGCGGCTTGGCGCGGGCTGACGTAGTTTTGACGCAGGCTCGACCTGATCGGCGATGTGGCTTATCTGCGGGGCGATGAAACTGTTGCATGTCATTGCCGGCGCGGAGGTCGGCGGCGCCGAAACCTATGCCCAGGATGCCATCCTGGCGTTGCAGGCGCGCGGCGTGCGGCAAACCGTGCTCACCCGACCGTGGCCGGCGGTGATGGCGCGTTACGCCGAGGCCGGGGTGGATGCGCGGCCGTTCTCGTTCTCCCGACTAGACCGCCTGAAGCTCGCCCCGGGCCGAATTCGCCGGCTGGCGCGCGATCTGGGCGTGGATCTGGTGCATGCCTGGATGCAACGGGCCGGCAGCTTTATCCCCGCCAATATGCCCTGCCCGGTGATCGGCTGGTTCGGCGATTACTACGATCTGAAATATTTCCGCCACGCGGACGCCTATATCGGCGTCACCCGAGACATTGCCAGCTACATCAAAGCGCAAGGCCTGCCGGCGGATCGGGTCTTCACCGTCAACACCTTCGGCACCATGCCGCCGGCCGCCCCGGTCAGCCGCGCCAGCCTGAACACGCCGGACGGCGTACCGCTGCTGCTCGTCCCCGCACGGATGCATGCGGTCAAAGGCATCGACATCATGCTGCGGGCGCTGGGCCAAACCCCCGGCGCCTGGCTGTGGCTGGCTGGGGACGGGCCGGAAATGGCCAATTACCAGGCGCTCGCCGCGCAACTCGGGGTGGCAGACCGCGTCCGCTTTCTCGGCTGGCGGCATGATCGGCGGGCATTGTTCGAAGCGTGCGACATCGTCGTGCTCCCCAGCCGATATGAGCCGTTCGGCACCGTGATCGCCGAAGCCTGGGCGATGCGCCGCCCGTTGGTGGCGAGCCTGGCCGATGGCGCACGGCAATATGTCGTCGATGGCCACAGCGGTCTGCTCTGCCCGATTGAAGATCCTGATGCCCTAGCCGCCTGCCTGCGCCGGGTGATCGCGGATGCTGATTTGCGCGCCCATCTCGTCCACGGCGGCGATGCGGCCTATCAGGCGGACTTCACGCGCGATGTGGCGGTGGACCGGCTGCTCGCCTGCTACGAACAGTGCATCACGCGCGGCACGGCGGATGGGAGGGCGTGCGGATGATCGGGCTGAACCGGATCGATCGGTATTTGTTCCGCCAGATGGCGCTTGGATTGCTGGCCGTCACGTTCGGGCTGACGGCGCTGGTCTGGCTGATTTCCTCGCTGCGTTATGTGGAAATCGTGGTCAATCACGGGCAGTCACTGCTGGCGTTTCTGGAGCTGACCGGGCTGAAAATCCCGGATTTTATCGCCATCATCCTGCCGATCTCCTGCTTCGGCGTGGTGTTACGGCTGTATCTCCGCCTCGCCGACGATCGTGAATTAACGGTGATGCGCGCCGCCGGCATGTCGCAATTCGCCATCGCCCGCCCGGCTTTGGGCCTGGCAGCCTGCGCGATCCTTGCCGGTTACGTGCTGAACTTGTGGCTGGTGCCGCTTACCACGGTGATGTTTCGCCAATATTTGTTTGAAATCCGTAGCCAGCTTGATGTGTTCGTGGTGCAGGAAGGCGTTTTCAATCAGATCAGCCCGCAAATGATGGTCTACACCCGCGCGCGAGACCCGGATGGCACCCTGCGCGGCATCATGGTCGATGACAGCCGCGACAAGCTGCACCCCTACAGCGTGCTGGCCGAATCAGGCCGGCTGGTGCTCGGCCCCGCCGGTCCGCAAGTGGTGCTGAATGCCGGCACACGGCAGGAAATGGATAGCGCCACCGGGCGGCTGAACGTGCTCTCGTTCAGCGAGAACGTGTTCGACCTGTCGTCGCCGAGCCATGCCGATGAGCAACGGATCCGCGATATCGGCGAACTCTCGCTGACGGAGTTGCTGCATCCCGGCGCAGACCTCGCCGGCCGGCAAGATCTGCCGCGCATGCGCGGGGAGGCCAATAAGCGGCTCTCCGGGCCGTTGAATATTGGCGGCTTTGTGCTGATCGCGCTGATTTGCGTGCTAACCGGCGGCTTTCAGCGCCACGGTGGCCTGCTGCGGCCCACTCTGGCGGTGGCGGCGGTGGTGGCGCTGGTGGCGATTGGGCTGGCGGTGGATAGCACGGTGGCGCGCCGGCCAGAACTGGTCATGCTGCTCTGGGTGCGTGCTTTGCTGCCCGGGGTGATGTGCGCGGCCTATCTGTTCGCCCCAGTGCGGGCCGCGACGGTCCCTGCCCGCGCGCTCGCGCGCGAAACTTAACCCACCCCACCACGCCACGCCGCCCCGGCCAGGTCGCCGACCGGGCCAAGCGCGTGGTCGAACCGCATCGTCATTCTGGTATCGCGCAGATAGGGCGGCCAGGGCAGGCCGGGGGCATCTGGGTCGTTGGTGTGGACAAATTCACTCCACGCCGCCCGCATGGCCTGCGCCACGCCGCGCAACTCGGCCGGATCCGCATTGGCCAGCATCGGCGGGTTGCCCCAGGCGATGGCGGTGCCGAACAGGCAGGCGAGGTCGATCCCGTGGCAGGCGCGCCAGGGGCTGCGATACGGCGTCCAGTCAAACTGATACACCCAGGCCAGCCCGCCAGCATCCGCGATCGCATCCGCCAGCCCGAGCGATGGGAACAGGAACACGTGGTCGGTCATCAGATCGGCCAGCATGGTCACGTCATCCCCCCCGATGCGGCGATGGCGATAGAGCGTGATGGCATCGGCCGCACCCGCCAGTCCGGTAAAGCGGTTGGAGATGGTCTGTGCGCTTGGCGCCGGCTGGCCGCTATCGGGGCCGATCGCGGCGAACATTTCCTCCCGCGTGGTGCCGATAATCATGGCAATGCCGCGATTGGCCGCCGCTTGCGCGGCCGCCCGCACAAAGTTGGCCGGGCTCGCCGTACTGCCGCCGCTGAGGTCGTCGAGCACAGGCATGAACGGCAAGCAGAGGTCGGCAACCCGTGCCGCGTCGTTCGCAACTTTGGCCTGCGCCGCGATGATCTGGTCGGTTGGCAACGCAGCCAGATCCGCCGGCGCCACCGCGGCGGCCTCACATAAAAGCTGGGCGTATTTCAGTCCGGTGATG
>Ga0164297_10004700_pt1 | contig 12082 bp, 21 predicted proteins | sample GEODES058metaG_FD_113539 | JGI IMG/M metagenome (GOLD analysis project Ga0164297, IMG submission 113539) | Dystrophic lake water microbial communities from Trout Bog Lake, Wisconsin, USA - GEODES058 metaG | ecosystem: Environmental > Aquatic > Freshwater > Lake | place: USA: Trout Bog Lake... | reverse complement strand
TACTACCTGTAGAAGGAGAAGACATTTATGTCTTCTTTCTTTTAGTAAATAAAATGATCAAGAGACCAACAACAAGAGCGAAACCAACTATGTACACTGGATTAAACAAGTGACCTTCGACCCATGGTACCGGTGGTGGCAATCCCAACTGACGGTCAAGATTGGGTGGAACGTCGGTCCGATGGACCCGAAGTATGAATGAATTGTTCTCAGAGCCGTTAAAGGAAACCAAGTTGCCGTTAATGTCACGCCAATTCACAGTCAGACGTGACAACTTGCTCACCACCTGTGGAAATTCAACACCCAAAAAGTAGTCTGAATTTTCCTTAAAGGTTTTCAGTGTTCCTGGATCGACATCCATAGTTATAGGTCCAAATGCATGAGACGCTAACGAGTTTACGAATGTGTTCCCAGAAGCCTTTGACCCCAAATTCAGAAATTGATTTCGAAATTCTTCAATGTCCAAAAACACAAGATCATTCTTGGTGAAATCTGCAACATTTGTAGACTTGACAAGGTATTTATTCAATAAAGTCGAGTTGGCACCATAAACCAAATCGGACGACGTCACTTGAGTGGATGTCAGTGTGACACCCTGTGGAAGACCAAGAAGTGTTGACATCTCAGAACTGTTCACGTTCAGTGTGAATGATGTAGTGTTTGAAATCAAGTACTTGCCCTCATTCGGACTGTACGTAATCGTCATCCCACTCGGAAAACGACCTGTACTCGTAATCTCAGTCGTAAGCGTGTTGGACGTAAAGAAACTCGGTTGAAGACTCACGTTGGTGGTTGAATTTATATTGATGACGTTCGATCCAGCTGTCAAATTGAAAACAGAATTAGGTAACTTTGCACTGACAAGTTCGACCCGTCTGATATTCTTCATGGGATTCGTGAGATAGACTGAATATGAATTTCCATTTGGAAAAAGTGTCACGTCACGTGTTCGGGAATCGACATAAATGTACTCGACTGTTTCCATCTTCTATTTGTGAATAAAATTAAAAATCAAATTTATGATGATGAGTGTGATCCGCCCACATGTCAAACGAATGAGCGTACATGAGCATGTCCTCAATTGTATTCACTTGGGGACACCATAGACTCTTATCCTTTTCATCTTCCGTGAAATGAATAGGAATCCAGTTCGGACTGTAACGTACAGCTCCCAGATTCTTCAGAGAATCATCGACATACAGCTTGACATGGTGGTCAGGAAATGTGTACGCAGCCGGGTCAGGTTTCAACACGTTGGGAGTCTTGATGAACAAGTTGTCACTTATGGCCCGCTTGACATACGTAGCCCATATCGGAGGAGCATTCGTAAACAGAGTCACGACCCAGTCACGACGCTCACTGAATTCGTGAATCATCTTCGCCTCGCGCTGAAACTCAGTCCCGTAAATCACCTCACATAGGTGATCAATCAACTTCTTGTCATACACCTTGTCGTTAAAATCACTGGTTTCCACCTTGAACAACTTTTTCAGACCAACAGCTGTGTGACCATACGAAAGGTACAACGTGTTGTTTGTCCGGACAGGATCCTTCACGTGAGGAACTTTGTACTTGACATAGTCCGCACAGTTGTTCTTGACGTGATCCAATAAACTCTTGTCACGAAGAAGGACACCATCAATATCCAGGACAAGGGAACTGAACGCCATTGAAAATAAAATGTTCCAATCTTTTAACAGATGGCATCTCTCCTCGGAAGATTCGTCGCATCTGGTGCCAAAAGTGCACTCATGAGTGGAGCAAAGACAGCTGCTGCATCTGCAAAGGGGTTCGCCTTGCAACACAAAAATCAGGCGATCCAAATGACCCAAAACTACTTGAAGAAAAAGGCTGGAAATGTCGGACGCGCAGCCAACGCCCGTGTCAACTCGTACATCAAAAAGATAGGACCTCAAAATCAAAGTCAAAACAAGAACAAAAACAAAAAGACGTCGTGGTTTTAATTTAAAAACTAAATTCATTCTGATATCAATGTACGATGTCCTCGGGCTAGACCCTTCAGCCAGCCCTGACGACATTCGTAAAGCGTACAGAAAACTTGTCATGGTTCACCACCCGGATAAAGGAGGTGACCCGGAAAAGTTTAAGAAAATTCAGACAGCCTATGAAGTCCTGTCCGACCCGAACAAAAAGGAAAACTTTGATCGTTTCGGAACTGCAGATGGACCGCAGATGAATGGAATGCCTATGGACATGAGTGAGATGTTTGCACACATGTTCGGAGGTGGATTTCCAGGGTTCGGACAACAAGGTCCAGTCAAAAGAGCCGACCACCACCATAAAATGGCAATTTCATTCGAAGATTCATTCAGAGGCGTCAAAAAGAATATGAAAATTACCCTGTCAAAGATTTGTTTCGGCTGTACCAAGAGATGCCACCAGTGCCGAGGGAATGGGAAAATTCAACACCAAGTTCAAATTGGACCCTTTGCACAAATCTTGACCCAGCCGTGCGACGCCTGTCAACAAACTGGTCAAGTGTCCAAAGGATGTTCCGAATGCAACTTTAAAAAACACAAACTCGAACATTTGAATTTGGAAATTAATTTGGAACCAGGAGTTGAAAATGGACACACTATTGTCGTGCGAGGCGTCGGAGAACAACCACAAAAAGCCAGTGGAGAAGAGCCTGGCGACCTCTTGATTCACGTCGAAGTCAAGGATCACCCGGTCTTTATGAGACAGGGAAATGACCTCATCTGGAACACAAAACTGTCTTTCGAGTGTTCCGTCACGGGAACAAAAATGACATGCCCTCATTTCGACGGCCCGATCGAGTTTGACACGAAAGATTTTGGTATCATTGATCCACGAAAAGACTACACAATCAAAGGGAAAGGGTTCCGGGGAGCAAATCTACGAATCAGCTTCGATGTCCAGTACCCACCAAAGGGCATATCATATATTTTATCTCAAGTTTAAGTATGTCAAATATAGTCCAGCGTATACGTACAGTACTCAACTCGGGTGGAAATGTCAATACACGAAATACTCGGACCGGTGACACTCTCCTTATCAGCCTATTGAACTCGGCACGTTTATATACGACGCGAATTGTGGAAACTTTGGTCAGAGAATTGCTTGCACGAGGAGCATCCGTGAATGTACACAATAGTTTCGGGTACACACCGCTGATGGCTGCAGTTCTGACTGGAAGTACAGACCTTGTCAGAATGTTGATTCAAGCAGGAGCAAACGTCAACGCTCGACGACCCAACGGATATTCAGCACTTACATATGCCTTTGCGGAACAATACACAGAAATAGCTCAATTACTGATCCGTGCAGGTGCAAAAGTAGAAAAAGTGAATCTGAAGGAGGCAGTTGCAACAAATACTTTCGGACCGGAAAAAAACAATAAACTCTTGGTGAAAGCCATGTACGGTCTGTCTGGAAGACACAGACTCAGAAAAGCAGTCGAGGCATACCGTAGAAGAAAGGCGACCAATCTTCTCAAGTCACCGCATCTGTTTGGAAACTTGACCCGGACGTCCAACTTGCCTCACTTGACTCCAAATGTTATCAAACTCATCGGTCAAAGACTACAGACTCGAATGGTCCAGCCAATGAACAGGTCGAATCAATCAAGTGAACCAAACAGGGCAAATTATAATTCAAATCAGAATTACATCAACGCGCTAAAAAGGTATTGGCGCAAGTGGGGAGGACCATCGAATGAGAATGCAGCCATAGCAAGACGACTTAAAAAAAATAATATGAATACTATATGAAAGAACCCAATCCAAACCAGTACAAAAATCCTCAGAACTATATGAACGCCATGAAAGCGTATTGGGAAGTACATGGTGGTCCATCCAATCAGAATAGAGCTCTTGCTTTGCGTCTCTCAATGTGGTTCGAAAAGAATCACGAAAAGAAAAAGGACATCGCACGTAATATGAAAAATCTAAGACAGGAGTTTAAAAACGAGGTTGCTATGGTATTCCCCAATAGTAACAATAACAACTCTAATAAATCTGAAAATGAAGGATTTTTACCCTCCAACCGGTCCATACAAACAGCTCAGAGAATCTTGAAACATTTGTCGAAAATGAACAATGAACAAAACAAACTACGTACCAAATTACAAACCATCGCACGCATAATAGCACCTGCAAAGCAAGTTTTAAAGTACAATTACGTTCGAAACACTATGATTCCAAAGTTTAAAGCCCAAATTAGACGTAGAAATAGCGAAAGAGCCGTGAAACAACTTCGCGAAAAAATAAAACTTCCAAATAACGTTATGAATAGGATATTATCCTTTGCAAACATTCCAGATCACACAAAACTTAAAAAAACTGGTAAAAAAGTGCAAAGTTATTATGGAGGACTTACAAATATACCTACTATTTATAAGGATAACAAAGATACATTTTGGTTCCAGAACAAACACGGAAGATGGTATCGCATGACTGGACCTATGCAAAGATGGACTTATAGTAATATGAGTAAGTCTTGGATACCCTGGAATAAATCTTAAATCTTCATTGCAATCATAAGAATTCCTATCAAAGTGTCCATAGTACTAATGACCGTCGTGTCTTGTGCGACGTGGACCACTTCATCCACCCCGAGTTGTGCATGGTGAAACACGACATCATTCACAACTGCCGGACCAAAGGAGAGTGTCGCTGCCCTGACTGCATACTTTTTCAAAAAACTTCCTGAACGTAAAGTCCTTTTGATGACTGGGTGTCGAGAGGCTTTACGCACAGTGATACAGGTCCTCCGAACTGTCCTGTCCATACTCTACTCTTTTCCTATATTTTTTAAACCGGAGAATCACCACCATACGATGCAAGTCCGATGCCTCGACTTCGTAGACTTTCATCCAAAGACTCTTTTCGCGGGGTCAGGGCTGGTAAATTGGTTCGAGAAGCCAAGACAAATTTGCCTAATTTTGCAAAACGAGCAAGGGGTGATCCTGACTCTTTTTCGACTTGACGAATGGAAAACTCTAAGTGATTCTTCATTCCTTCACTCTCAATCGGATTCGATTGTTCAATCACAGTGTTGAACTCGGCAAAGACATCGGCTAGGAACTGTTGTCCCTGTGTCTGCCTGTCTTTTCGAGCAATCGTCAACTCTTTCGAGATGCGGAGTGCCAGCTTTTTGAGATGAACTGACGCACGCAAAGCATTCGTCATCTTTTCGTTCAACTTCATGTACAACTGGATCGAACCTAGAACACCTGCACCGGCAGATAAAACCGCATTCAGAATACTGACATACTTTTGCGCCAGGAAATCACTCAAAGAAATCGCACACAAAGCGTTAATTGCAGATATAATCAGAATCGGAATGTTGAATTTCGAAGACATTCCTTGGTAATATCTATATTCTGTAATCGAATGTGTGTACAGATCATTACACTGTTTCTCAAGTTTGGAAAGGAACGTCTCTTCCTCTGTAGTCCATGTTCGATCATCTGAAGACATGCTGTCTGAATCTGTTTCAACTTTCGTCTTGATCTTTTCCATAATAAAATAACATCAGAAAATAAATGACCACTCCGACTCTGAAACAATTGGCAGCTCGTCAGGCAGCTCGAAATTTAAACGCAAATAATATGCGTCAGCTCGCCAACTCGAACTTTCCATTCAAATATAATTTGATGAAACAAAGCCCATATGCAAAAGTCAGTCGTGAAGCTGCAGCCATAGGAAGAGCAAACGCACGAATTCAACAACACCTGAATAATTTAGCAATGATGCAAAAAAACTATTTAGGATTTATGAAGACTTTACCTCAGTATCCTCATCCTTGGCTGCGTCATCCTTGGGTGCGTCCAAGTAACCTTACTGAAACGCAGAAAAGGAAGTTATTGGAAGTAGGTATACGTTTGGCACAATCTGGTTTACTCAAGAACAATGACAGACGTAACATAATGAATTCTTTGTATAAAATAACTATTGCACAGAATAATTTTTGGACAAAGGTTCCTTCCATAAATAATATTTCGTTTCCAAAATCACCAAATTCAAGACTTCTAAAGTCAGAACGGGCTCGTTTGAATACTATGAACAGAGCACGTCAACGTTCACAACGTGGAGGATTGTCAAGATTAATGAATGTTCTCTTAAGAAGAAGATGATTCCTTGTCTGGTCCGAAACTGTCCCTCGCCACCTTGATTGCATGTGCCCGGGCCGCCTTCTCAGTCACCTTGTACTCTCCATTCAGCGTCGCCTCCAACACATTCTTGTACAACTGGGAAGACTCGAGAGCCTCCTTGACATCCTGACGCAACTCCTTCAGATGAGCCTTCAACGCATCCTCCTTCTCCAACAGCTTACGAATCTCATTCTCGGAACTCATTACTTGGAAATATCACCTCATTTTTATCTTGTGTACAAGTATGAAGAACATAATTCCATTTGTAAATGTTGTGTTCTACACACTTGCACTCAATTGGATCTACAAAATCCACGAGCACTCCTGTATGTGCGCACAGGACTGGAGGAAACAATACATGTACGCCTTTTACATCTTTGCATTGATATTCAACCTGTTGCTCATAGGAATCAATTTCAAAAAGGATCTCTTGTCCGTCGCCAAGATGCTCATCCCTTTCATCATCGTGTCATCCATAGTCTACGCAGGTGTCGCACTCAGCTACGTCGTCGACTTGAAAAAGAAAGGGTGCTCATGCTCAGCCGGACCACAAAGAAACATGATCTTCTGGTTAACTCTGATCCAGACTGTCGTCATCGGCATTCTCCTGATTTACGCTTCGAGCGTCATCTTCAGAGCCACCATCTGAACATCTGTCAAAAAGATGATTGATCACCTTGTCCAAGATGCGTTCGGGAAGATGAGCCGTCAAAAGTTTAGCTACGTGGTCCTCCTCGACGTCACAAATGTCCGAGACTATACGTCTGTGGTATGGCGTCAAAACACCAAGCTCCGAGAATGTGTCTTCGTGCATCCAGCCCCGACGAGCCATGTACAAACACCTGTGCAGAATCTTCAACACTTGAACCGAGTTACAATTCTTCTCAAGAACTTTGTACTTTTTCCTCCGAGCCATGTCCATTAACACAGCCACGGGGTTCGAACTGTGCTTCAAAAACGAAGGAATTGACCGAATGCCGAGATGAATCTTCCGCGTCATATAGAAGAGATTGCAGCTCAGGTCGCAGAGGTCATTCGCTTTCCACGTATCGAACGTGTACTCATACAAGACAACATCCACCAGAACATCATCCACGCGAAAGTGTTTCAGGTTCATCTGTCGACCGTACTTACAAGACACCTCTCTGTATTCCGTGACCTTGTGTTGTGCGTGTAACACCCGCATAAACTTCTGAAACTCCTTCTCCCCCTCCAGCCATAGTATGTCAATATCCTTGAACGCTTCAGATTGACATACTATGACATCACGGACATACCCCCCGAAAATAACAGCATCAAAACAAAATGCACAATCGATGATTGATCGTGCTGTTTCCATTGATGAAATTGTGAATATTTTCTTTATCTATATCAGGATGTTCAGAAAAGCACGTTCTTACGGAGAAAATGCTATGGATGCGTATCGTCTGTACCGTTACGCTCAAATGTACGGGACGACAGCTTTGCGGGTAGCATTCGGAAGTCAAGCGGCTGCTGTAGTTCAAACGTTGAAACAGGTTGCAACGGCTCAACCAAACTTCAGTGCTCTTGCTGCTCTTCCAGTTGCCACGGCGACAAATACTACAAATTCTCGTACACTGTCGAAATTACTGCTCGTGTCTCATCAAATAGTCCACCAGGAACCAATACCACCACAAGTTTTGAGTTATTGGGCAAGAACAAAAGTCACAGCACAATCTGCGTATGATTTAATTTCCAAAACAAATTGGGATCCCATTGAAATAACACTTGCAATGTCGTACTATGTTCCACTGACACACCCACAGCTGGCAGCAATGTTGAATGCGTTTAAACTGGTGCGATATTACTACGGACCAATACCTCTTTGGACGACTCTATCATACATATGCACCTGTGTAGGAATACTGGATCAACAGTATTACGGTGGAATACTCAGGAAAACACTCAGATCTATTATACCATACCTCGCAAAACTGGGATTCTATCTCACAAAGAAAACATTCACTGTCGCCATCCCGACAATCTTCAGACTCTTGGCGAAAATTATGATTCTACTCGGAAAAACACCAGCACTCTTGAAACAACTGCTGCAAATGGCAAAGAAAGTCCGAACCATCGAGAAATCACCAAAGAAAGCTTTGTCCATCGCATACAGTGCCAGTCCAGTATCTCCAAAGTCTCCATCGCCACGAAACGCCCAAAAGTACCAAAGCATGGTCAAAGCTGTCACATCTGTCGCCAAGAAAACTCCCAAATCGGCTTCACCAATATTCCAATCGGCAAGATCCAGGTCAGCTTAAAGATATGACACGTGTCTTTATGTATGAGCGTCGTGGCATATCAAGGTATGAATAGTTTTTTTTGGTACTATGTGTTACATTGGATAAACCCCCCGACGACAATAGCCGCTTATACCGTCCATCAAATTGTTATGGATGTACGAAACGAAATTGTTCCCGTCTTTGTTCCATATGCAAAGATGATGTATTACACAGTGTTGACATGGTACGCTCTGAAATTATTGAACGAAATTATGTTCTTCTTCAGACCTCGAATCCTCAGTGTGAGATGATCAGACATCATACTCTTTGTCGGATATGATTTCCCAACTCTGAATCTCTTCGAGCTCCTTACTGGATTCACGCTCGCGAATCTTGCGCTCCGCCTTCATAAGGTCTTCAACTGTGTCCCATGCGACGCGACACTCCTTCGTGTCTTCATAATTGAAACATAAATCACGTGCGTGATGAATCGCCTTCTTCAGTCGACGTTTCCGAAGAGCAATGTCGACTCTGGAACAAATGCAAGGCTTGAGCATAGCGGAGATCATTTACTTAGAGAGAATATTTCTTTTTTAAATATGTCACGGATCGTCATCAAGGCGAGTGACGTTGCAGCCATCATAGGTCAAAACAAATTCAAACCGTGTGAAGATGTTTTCAACGACATGTGGAAAAAATACTCTCCACAGAATTTCAATTCCAAAACAAAATTAGATGTCGCCAAGGAATCCATGAACAAGTCGGACACTGCCGAACAGATTGTCGAATCGGCTCGAGCCAAAAAAGCCAAAAACTCGACCGAAGTCCAAATCACATTCAAGGAGGCTGAATTGAAAATCAAAAATGACCCAAAACTCTCACCCACAGACAAGCAGAACGTCATCGACCATCTCAAGTCTCAAGTGTTCACCGTCCACGGAACTCGAAACGAAGATGAGACTGCCGACAAAACAGGTTTGCAACTCAAAAAGGACAATACATTCTACTCACTCTACATTGCGACTCATGACGACAGGGACTATGTCGTCATCGGACGCGTGGACCGCATCGAGACTCTCCCAGACGGCTCTCAAATTTTGGTCGAAATTAAAAACAGAACAAACAAACTGTTCAGAAAGGTGTACCCGAGCGAATACGTCCAAGTCCAAGTGTACCTCGACATGCTCAACCTGGAAAAAGCCAAACTCATCGAACAATACAACGACGAAATCAACATCATGGAAGTCACCCGTGACAAGGAGTTTTTCGAGACGGAGGTGATGCCAAAGTTAGAAGACTTTTGTTTTCAATTCAGTCGTGTAATTCTATAGCATCTCGAGTTTCAACAGTCTCTTCGTCTTGCGAATATCCTTGGTCAATTGGTCAATCCGAACAGCCGCATTCTCCATATCAAGCTCGAGTTTGATGGGGTGCAGCTGCATCTGCAACTCGTCCCGTCGAAGTTTGGGCTTTTTGGTAGGAGGCTGGTACTCCTTGAAAGCCTTCTTGTACTGGTTATAGTCCTCTTTTTCGCGTTTGAGCTCCTCAGTCAGGGTTTCAATGTCATTCTTGAAAGTCTCAATGAATTCCTTACTGAGCTCCTTCTTTTCCTCATCTGAAAGTCCCTCATACGATGCAACCGCACTCGGAAAGTTTTCGTCACAGGCTGCAGCAAGCGCAGACGCAGTTCCAGGACACTCATCACGAATCATGTCGAGCTCCGAGTGAAGATCACGTTCGAAATAGTCCAGAATGTATTGGCACGCAGATGGCTTCTCTGGCATGTCCGCTTTGGATGCTTTCCATTTGCATCCATCCGCGCAAAACAAAACATTATTTTGATCGAGTGCAAAACAAATGCCCCACCCCATATACCAAGTTTGTACCCGGTTCCTTTAAACCAATTAATTCAGAATTGAATACAAAATAATCATCGCAAAGGCAATGATGATCGCCTTCAGAGGACTCTTGGTCAGTATCCAAGTAACAATGAAAAGCGCAAGAGCAATCTTCACTGGGTGTCCTGTCAGACGTGACATAACATCCACACCCGTCAGTGCTGGTGGATACTCGATGCCGCCTTGTTGGTAGACAGTGTGACCCTCACGAGACAGTTCAATGTCGGCAACTGAATTTTCCATTTGTATTTATAAATATTTATTTTCACTTCTCAGTGATCCATAGACGTCCTGACACAAAGTCGTCAAAGGTGACATCGAAAGTCTCAGGTCCATTCTCCTCCTTCTCATCCACCACAAGATGCCAGGTGCACGTGTCAGGGTCGAACGAATCCACAGTACAATCGTAGTACTTCTTCTTCTTGGTCTCGTGACAGTAGCTCACGTACGCGCCAACCAGCTTCTCCATCATATCCTCATAGGACTTGACCTCCTCTTGCAGCTCCTCATTCTCACGGGCAAGCTCAACAACAGCCTGAATAGCATCCATATCTATTCATCCAGGGCGCAGTGTCTTTATTTGTCAATTTTTTTTCACTCAAAATAGTACAACATGGCATACGTTATCGGCGGAGTTTCCTATTTTGTGGACAGTGGAAAGTACCTGTACAACCCACAGACCAACCTGTATCTCAGAAGACTGGGGGACACGGTGACGGAGGATGTGCTCGCCGGACCAAGCATCTCATACTTTGAGTGGGACACTGAAACTATTGAAACAGTTCAGAATCAAATTGATGTATATTTGAAGGAGCATTCAGGGACTATGGCAAACCAGACACCTGTTCCCGAACTTGTGTCTACCATTTCTGGAACGGCTGTTCCCCCTCCAAAACCAGAAGATGAGGAGGATGTTCCAGTCACACGGTCGGCAGCTCTGATCGAAGAGGCACTGAACGCAAAGGCAGCTGAGGCTGGTACTCCTACACCAGATCAACCTGCCGCACCTGAACCAGTGCCTGAGCCAGAGCCAACCCCTGCCGCACCTGAACCAGAGGCAGAGGAGACTTCAAATTAAATTTCAAAATGAATATAAATGTCAGCACTGACTTCAGGACTCGCAACGTTCGGAGCTGTCGACACGTACGTACGAGTCGCATGTGCTGTCGTCATTGGAATTATATTCATAGTTATCGGAGCGACAATCAAAAAGAACCCTGATAAACATACAAGTCAGACGACTGGAACTGCCAGTAATGTGAATTGTACCACGTCGACGGGGAAAAACAAAGTGACAAGCTGTTCTGCAAGTGTCGATTACTCTGTAAACAATCAAAAGTACACATTTTCAGGAAATTACGGCCAGATTGCAAACGGTCAGATTGTGACAGTCTATTATGACCCTGCAAATCCCGGTGATGCTGTCGGACAACCAGTCCCCCAAGCTCTGGGAACAGTTTTTCTCGTCATTGGTATAATTATGATCATAGCCGGTATTGGCTTTGGATATTTCTTTTCAAAATTGGGACCACAGGGACAAGCAGTTGTCGGGGGAGTCGAAGCTGCAGGTGAGGTGGCGAGCTTTTTGAGACCATCAGATAATTAGATGAAATTGGTTCCCTCTATATTACCGCAAGTTTTGATTTGGATCGAAGCGGGTCGCGTACCATTCACGTGGCGCCTTCTTTTTCGAAACCAACACGAATTTATAGACTCGGGCTATAGCCCACTGCTGCGCCGTTGCTCCAGGTCTGGATCCGCCTGTTCTCCACGCCTTGAGCCCACGATCATACACTGTGTTGAGT
>Ga0164297_10004694_pt1 | contig 12088 bp, 10 predicted proteins | sample GEODES058metaG_FD_113539 | JGI IMG/M metagenome (GOLD analysis project Ga0164297, IMG submission 113539) | Dystrophic lake water microbial communities from Trout Bog Lake, Wisconsin, USA - GEODES058 metaG | ecosystem: Environmental > Aquatic > Freshwater > Lake | place: USA: Trout Bog Lake... | reverse complement strand
TTCGGATCAAGTGCATTATTTAATGCACTTGATCCGAACAAGGGGCAAAGAAGATATTGATGCAATACAGTAAATGATGGTTTTGCTTTAAGCAAAAGACAACGAATTTCCCGAAGGGATAAACTGTGCTTTAATTGAAGGAAATTTTTCTTTCAACCACTCGATCAAAAAAACAGCACCGGCTTCTTCACTTGCAATATGGCCCAATACAATTAAACATATATTATCCCCTTTACTTCTTGCATCACGAATATATTCTGCCGTTTCCCATTCACTCATCTCACCACATATTAATACATCCGGTTTAAAATGTTCAATTCCGCTGATATGCGCATTTTTTCCGGCAGCACCGGGATACATCAATATTCTGCTGCAAGTTTGATTTATGTCGCCGATATATCTGACTGCTTCAATACCCATTCTTATTTTAAGATGTTTAATCAACTCTTTTAAATAAATGGGCGGAAGTGTTATCAGATTAGGAATTTTTTTATCTGCATATTGTTTCCAGTCTAATTCTGTCAGTACACCCATTGTTACAGCATCCGGGATCAAGCGATGAATATAATCGTGGCAACGCCATACGGTGATATTATTTTCTTTCAGGAGATTGGCTTTGTATTGATAAACAGGGTCATTCTTTAACCATTCAACTGCATCTTCATGATTGTAAAAAGTAGGTTCATGTGCAATAATGAAATTTGCACCGGCAGCAATGGTCTTCCGGATCACATCCACTGTTGCAAACATCGAGGTAACGATACCTTTTACCTGCATGTCTAAACTGCCTGACTTCAAGGTATCCACTGTTTGCTTTAACACACCACCCGGTACATCTTTAATAAAACGATCAATGATTTGCGCTACTGTTATAGGTTCATTTGTGAAGATATTTGATGTTGATTTACCAATGAATGGAGATAAAAATATTTGTCCGCCTGCAACAGCACCAACAGTTGCAATGAATTTTCTTCTGCTATTATTTGTTTGCATGATCCTTAGATTGAATTTCTATGATGAATATAAAAATACATAAACCCATGTTATCCTATGCATATTCACTATTTTACTTTGCAATACATTACGGTTTAAAGAATTTTATTGCAGCAAAAAAAAGATTGGCAAGAATGCGCCAATGACAGGGCGCAAATGATGTTCCCGATTATTCAACACATTTATATAAATTTTATCTTTACCCTTGTATGTTTTCTTTATCTTTTCAAAAAATACAATTATATGATGCATCGTTTTTTATCCATTATTGTTTTAACCGGAATGATCAATCAACTTACTGCCCAGGAATTATACATTCCCCGTAATGTAAAGATCGCTTATGAAAAAGGTACCCGTTCAAAAGACGGTAAACCGGGACCTAATTACTGGCAAAATTTTGGAAAATATAAAATTGATGTTAGCGTTCATCCTCCGTCCAGAACTGTAAATGGCACAGAAGAGATAGTATATTTTAACAACAGTAATGATACCATCAGAAATCCCATTATTAAACTTATCCTCAATATTCATAAGCCGGGTGCCGCAAGAAATGGAGATGCATCAGAAGCATATTTAACCAGTGGTGTTCATATCGATGAATTGTTGATCAATGGAAGTGCATACAATTGGACAGAGCCTCAAGGTCATCTTACCTGGCAGGCATTAAAGCTTCCCAAACCTTTACTGCCAAAGGATTCTATGCAACTCAGCTTTAAATGGCATTATGACGCATCTATTGAAAGCGGGAGAGAAGGTATGTTAGATTCCACCACTTTTTTTCTGGCATATTTTTATCCGAGGGTAGCTGTATTTGATGATTACAAAGGTTGGGACAGAATGACATTTACTGATGCACAGGAATTTTATAACGATTTCAATAATTATCAATTAACGGTGCATGCACCTAAGAATTTTATTGTTTGGGCGACGGGGACATTACAAAATACAAATGAAGTTTTGACAACTGATTATGCTGCTAAACTCAATCAATCTTTTACAAGCGATGATATTATTCATATTGCCACAGCAAAAGATCTTTCAACAAAAAATATCACTGCACAAAATGATATGAATGCGTGGAAGTGGGCCGCTGATAATATCACCGATGTAACTGTTGCCATCAGTGATCATTATAATTGGGACGCATCAAGTGTGATAGTTGACAAGAACACAAACAGAAGAGCCAGTGTGCAGGCGGCTTACAGAGACAATGCCAAAGATTATCATTACATGGTTCAATTCGGTAAGCATGCATTAGATTGGTTGTCGAATAATTGGCCGGGTGTGCCTTATCCGTTTCCTAAAACAACCATTGTACTTGGTCAGGCAGATATGGAATATCCGATGATGGTGAATGATAATAGTTTCCCTGATACTACTTTTTCCAGATTTGTAGTAGAACATGAAATTGCACATACCTGGTTTCCTTTTTATATGGGTATCAATGAACACCGTTACGGATTTATGGATGAGGCATGGGCAACTACTTTTGAATATTTAATTGGCTCTGCAGATATGGGCAAGAAAAAAGCAACTGAATTTTACAAACAGTTTCGCGTAAATGGCTGGATTAATGATGCGTCTGATGAAGAAGACCTGCCCATCATTACACCCGGTAATATTTTAAACGGACCGGGATTAGGAAATAATGAATATGGAAAAGCGTCTATCGGTTATTTGGCAATGAAAGATTTATTGAGCGATGAATTATTTAAAAAATGTTTGCATGGCTATATGGATAGATGGCATGGCAAACATCCGATGCCATGGGACTTCTTTTATTCTTTCAATGATATCAGCGGACGAAATTTAAATTGGTTCTGGAACAGTTGGTTTTTCTCCAACGGATATATTGATCTGGCTGTTGGCGAACCAAAAATAAATTCAAAAGGGTATGAAATACCATTGAGTAATATTGGTGGTTTCCCTGCACCGGTTGATGTAATGATTACATACACAGATCATACAACAGATACTTTACATCAAACACCGGCTATATGGGAAAAGAATATGAAAGAAGCAATGATTACTGTAAAAACGAAGAAGAAGATCAGCAGCATTGAAATTGATGGCGGCATTTTTGTTGATGCAGACAGAAAAAATAATGTTTGGAAAGCGCAATAAATTTATTGCAGTTCCATAACTGATTATTCATTTATTTTGATGCATGGGTTTTTTAAGAATAACAGCACTAACTAAAATTCATGGAAAGAACGAAATAGTAAAAAATATTTCTTTCACACAGCAGGCAAAAGAAAAAATTGCGATTGCAGGTGCAACCGGTTCAGGAAAGACAACATTACTAAAAATGATCGGTGGTTTTATTCAGCCATCTTCCGGTGAAATTATTTTTAAAGATGCAAGGGTCATCGGGCCGGATGAACAATTATTACCGGGTCATCCGAAGATCGCCTATGTAAGTCAGCATTTTGAATTGCGCAATAATTATAAAGTGCATGAATTATTGGAAATGCAGAATAAAATAAGTGATGAAGCAGCGGCATTGATATATACTGTTTGCAGAATTGAACATTTATTAAAACGCAGGACAGACGAGCTTTCCGGCGGGGAAAGGCAAAGGATAGTATTGGCTTCTTTATTAACTGCATCACCTGAGTTGTTGTTATTGGATGAACCCTTCTCCAATTTAGACAGGCAGCATAAAACAATCATTCAATCAGTGATTGCAGCTATTACTGAGCAATTCAATATCACTTGTATTTTAGTTTCACATGATGCGGCAGATATCCTTTCATGGGCAGACAGAATATTGATCATGCAGGATGGTTTGATTATTCAACAAGGAGCACCGAAAGAATTGTATCATTATCCCGTGAATGAATATGCAGCGGGATTATTGGGCGTATATCATATCATTTCAAAAAAAATGGCTAATGCCATAGGCTTGCAAACAGAGCAACAAAAGATCATTGTACGGCCTGAACATTTTTCCATAGCATTACCCGGTAATGCTATGTTGAGTGGCATTATACAAAAGCTGCATTTCTTCGGACATTATTATTTAATGGAAGTAATGGTTGATGAAGAAATCATCAGTGTAAGGGTAAATGAAGATAAATACCCTGTGGGAGAGACTGTCTATCTTTTATTTGATTATGTTGAATAATCACGGTTTGCGTTTTTTTTCAGAAGCCCACAGAGTCTTCTGTGCAGGGCGCTGCGGATTTAATCCGGCACGTATTATATTTCTGAACTTGCAAGATGCTAATGCTTGGAATAGGCGGTTACTGTAATTAAATTAAAATGTCGTTTAAGTTGAATAGATCGATAGGGTAATTTTTAGAGTATCGATTTCCCGGTTGTTTGTATTTTTATTGAATATTATACGCATTTAACCAACTAACAGGCTCCTTAATGGCAGACAATGCATATTCAGCAGAAGATGAATTAAAATTAATTAAAGATTTGATTTTATAATTATTCAGGATAATGAATAGCAGAAGAATTTTAATCTGAATTCTATACTAACCGACGGTATTTTATTTCACAATCTTTACTATCGAACTTCTTTTTGCTATAAACAAAAAGTAAGTTTAAACCTAATTACAAATTATGTCCAGCAAAATTATCATTAGCCGCAAAAGTGAATGGGTGAATAGCAGGATACCTTTTAAAGTGTTCATAGATGATTTAGAAGCAGGTGTTGTTAACAATGGCAGCGCAGAAGAATTTTTAGTTGCGCCCGGGCCACATTCAGTTACTCTGAAATTCGGAATCTATTCAGGTGAAACAATAAGTTTGATTTTGCTTCCAAATGAAAATAAATATTTAAAAGCTTACAGTGCTTGGAAATTCTTTAAATTTTTCCAAATATTGTTTGGGCTTGTATTGCTTTTGACGATAGCACCTTTTTCAAAAAGATTAAATCATTTTGATTCATCCAGATACTTACATTTTTTGGTTTCGAATAATATTATTTTATTAGAAATTTTATTAATTTCTCCATATCTTCTACAATACTTATATCATTTAACAATCGGGAGAAAAAAATATATCATTTTGGAAAAAGATAATGACAATATTTTCAGCTCCTGATGTATGTTGTAAGTATATACGAATGAATCGGCTTCTTACACAGCCATCAGTCGTTAGGATTGTATAAATCATCAAAAAATAAACCGGTAAGAATTTATTTTAGAAGGTATCAAATTTGATAATAAATAATTCTGAACAAATAGTATCTGATTATATTTCAAAATGTTAAAGTTTTAGATTCAACTCTGAGATGGGCTATTTCTTATTTATCATAGGAAAACATTCTTGCAACTCTTACTAACCCCTTGCTTATACTTTTCAATGTAAAAGATTGACGCTCTTTTACATTCAATTTTTCAGATACTTTTTTAATTTGCTTTTCTAAAGTATTTTCAGAAATACAAAGAATATCAGCAATTTCTTTTTGGCTTGCTGATGTGTTGTATAAGGCTATAAGTTTTTTGTCTTTATCATTTAATTCTGATAATTGATTGGAATTTTTTTGTTTTTTTCTTTCAATAAATAATTTATTTCTATCAATGTCATCTTGGTTCAAGATAGGATCAATATAGACGATTCCTTTGGCTACTCTATTTATTGCTAACGATAAGTTACCAATATCAAATAACTTACTAACATAGCCATATGCACCACAACTGATCATATCTTCTACTGCTTCTCTGTGAATATGGGAGGAGATTGCAATTACTTTTATGTCAGGGAATTCTACAGCAAGAAAATCAGTTAATTGCACCCCATCCATTTTCGGCATTTCTACATCTACCAATGCAATATCCGGTAATGAAGTATTGTGATAGCACCATTTTAAAAAATCTATCCCGTTGTAAGCCTTGGTAATAATTGTATAACTAGGTACTTTATCAATACTGCTTTCAATTTTGTTCATCCATTGTAATGAATCATCTATTACAGCAATGTTTAACATGAGTAGATTTTTATTTTCTATTGTTCTATATTATATAAAAATATTAAATTCAATTTAAGAAAAAAATATATTACCTAAAAGTTAAATAAGTCTCCTTCCCCCTTTTTTATATAAAATATACGGATATCCGCCATTAAAAGTATGGATACCCGCCATCTTAAAATTAAATAATATCAATAATTTCATTCGACAATTTTAAACAAGAACATTTTTCAGTATGTTTTTACAAAACTTTGAACAACCTGTAAATGCCACTATCTCCTTATTAAAGAGGTTGAAAGTAAAAGTTACTAATAATTCGATTAATAAAACCCTACACGAACATCCTGATTATCCTAGTCTATTAAGTATTAATGATGTGTTGAATCAATTCAATATTAATACAGCAGCCATTAATGTAGAAAAAGAAAAGATAAAAGCACTGCCCTTACCTTTTATTGCACATGTAACCAATAAAGGCGGTGGCTTTGTTACTGTTACCGAAATCAATGATCAGTCTCTCACTTATTATAACACTCAAGAAGATTACCGAAATACAATTTCTGTTTTAATAGATGATTTTACAAAAATATGGAGCGGTAATATCATTTTAGCAGAAGCTACAGCAAATGCTGGCGAACAAAATTATACAGTACAAAGAAGAAAGGAATTATTAGAAGGAATAAAAATTCCAATACTGTTTATATGTTTATTTGGATGCGGCATTACTAAAAGTATTCTTACTTTATCAATTAGTTATAGTGTTTTGGTTTTATTGAAATTTATTGGCGTTATTATATCAACCTTACTCTTATGGTACGAAGTAGATAAAACAAATACCACATTGCAAAAAATTTGTACAGCAGGAACAAAAACAAATTGTAATGCCATATTAAATTCCAAACAAGCAAAACTATTAGGTGTATTGAGTTGGAGTGAAATAGGTTTTTATTATTTTACGGGCAGTTATTTGGCATTATTAATTAGTGGTGTTCAGATTCTTCCTTTTTTAGCCATCCTTAATTTTTGTGCCTTACCTTATATATTATTTTCTGTTTATTATCAATGGCGTGTGGCGAAACAATGGTGCGTATTATGTCTAAGTGTACAAACTATTTTATTAGCAGAGGGTATTACTAATTTCACTCTCATTAGATTTTCACAACTCAATATTAATGTTTCATTAATTGCCCAAATTGTATTGTCATTCTTAATTCCCGTAGCCATCTGGCAATTATTAAAGCCTGCTTTATTACAAAAGAAAGAACTTAAACCTAAAGCAAAAGAATTGGCAAGACTAAAAGCGAATCCAAAAATATTTGAGAGTTTATTAATAAAGCAAAAGCAGATAGCAATAACTACAGAAGGACTCGGTATATTAATCGGAAATCCTACAGCAACTAATACCATTATTAAAGTTTGTAATCCCTATTGCGGACCATGTGCTAAAGCACATCCTGTGATAGAAGAAATTATAGAAAGCAACAATAATATAAAAGTGCAGATTTTATTTTCAGTTACAAGTGATGAAAATGATAAAAGGAACAAACCTGTAAAACACTTATTAGCCATACAAGAAAAATATGGTAATGTAGTTGTTGCAAAGGCGATGGATTATTGGTATAATTCTGAGAAGAAAAAGTATGATGCTTTTGCTGATAAATACCCGATGAATGGAGAATTCGAAAATCAAAATAAAAAAATAGAAGATATGGCTGAATGGTGTAAAGAAATTGATATACACTTTACACCTACATTTTTTATTAATGGTTATCAATTACCAGAGATATATAATATTAGGGATATAAAATATTTACTTGCTTAGATGTCAGTTTGATCCAGCCTGCCGAAACGAGGCAGGGCTCTCGAAAACTGGCGATAAGCAGTATAAGAATTTTCTTTCTGTATAGCCGCAGAAGAAAATGCCCGGAGGCTACAATTGTTGTGTACAGACAATTGCCGGGTAAAAAGAGTTATACTTATCTTTACATGTGAGTGAGTGTGGCTTTGCCAAGCCAATACTTCTGATGCTTTAAGCTGAAGTAAAACAATTATTTTTATTAATCGGCTTTATAAATCTCTCAAACAGATTTAGGTGAGCTACAAAACTTTTTTTTATGTTACAAAACAAAATTTTGGTAAATCAATTAGTAGAGAAGATATGAAACATTTTGTAGGGGGTGATCTTACTTATTATTCCGCGTCGGATTATTGTCCTGTTGGAAGTAGTTGTACTCCTGGTGCCCCTGAATTTGGTAATACTGGACCTGGAACAGCATTAATAGAAAATGGGTATTGTGTTTGTGCTATTGATGGTAATTATAATAGCTATATACCTCCTTCCGATATTTGCTAAGAATAAAAATAAATGCTTTGAAGCATAAGCTTCAAAGCATTTTTAAATTCAATTTTATGTATAAATTTATTTTTCTGACTATTTCACTGATGATTAATATTTCCTCTTTTTCTCAAGAGCAAAGCTACAGTCATAGAGATACAGTTAGTAAGTCAATTAGCTTTATTAACTTTCAAAATAATAAAATTCCACTTGATTCTTTCAGTAAATTTTCATTGATTGTTATTTGTAATAATGAGCAAATAAATGAAGTAGAAATTGACTCTCTTAATATTTTTTCTAGTAAATATAAATCTATTAAAATTTTAATTGTTTTTAAAGATTCATCTCTTTTCTTGAAAAATAAAAATAAAATAGAAAGACAATATTCAAGAAAAATTGAACCCTATTTTGATTATAGAAAAATATTAAATAAAACCGTTTTTAAATCAAAATCATCACGATACTTTGTTTTAAATCAGTCTCTTGTTATATTAAATCAAGTACAATCAATTATTGAGCTTGAAAGATTTTTAGATAATATTTATTTTCAACAGGATAATCTTATAGACAAAATTAAAAAACGATTGTAAAATCCTATTCAATCCAGTATGCAAAATATTAATTTCTTAAATAATATTTGTGAGTTAATGAGCTTAGTTCAAAAAACAGCATAAAAATTTTATTGAATCATTAAAGATATAATTAAGCTTCATTAGTTTAACACAAAATGATAAAAAAATCACTTTAAGTATTTTTCATTTAGATTCTTCCTTGTAAGAACATAGTAAGGCCCCCTATGAATGGAGAATTGCAATTACAAAATAAAAAGATTGAGGATATGAATGAGTGGTGTAAAGAAATAGATATACGATTTACCCCAACATTTTTTATCAATGGTTATCAGTTACCAGAGATATATAATATTAGGGATATAAAATATTTACTTGCTTAATTAACCTAAGCATTATAAGATTTTTCTTTTTGTATAGCCACAAAGAGAAGAATCAGGGGTACAATTGTTGTGTACAAACAATTGCCGGATAGGCAAGCTGCGCTCGCTATACATGTGAGTGAGGGTGGCTTTGCCAAGCCAATACTTCTGAAGCTATAAGCTGAAGTAAAATAATTTTTTTAACCGAAGCTTCTTAATAACTTTAATTGTAATAAGAAGCTTCTCAAAACTTTAAATTATGTTACAAAATTTTGGTACTGCTTTAAGCAGAGAACAAATGAAAAAGGTAATGGGTGGATTAGATGGTGGTGGTGATGGTGGCGGTGATGACTTAGGATGTGGCACAGGTATTTCTTGCGCTGGTAAAAAACTTGGAGATTCGTGTGGAACTAACTCCTGTGTATGTGATACTGCAGCCAAATCGAAAGATAATACTTTATATTGTCAATTTGAGGATATTTAGTATACAATAAAGAGAATAATCTTTAATCAATAAGCCGTTATAATGACGGCTTATTTTTAAAAAAAATAAATGAAAAAAATATTTATATTATTAGTGTTTCCTAATTTATTGTTTGCCCAAAGCAGTTTTACACTTATAGGAAATGCGAATATGGGAGATTCTTTTCATGTGTTTTTAATGCCTGTCCTCGATACAAACTTATATTCTATAAAAACAGAAAATGATACTACAAAAACATTTGCTAACGATTTTGAAATAAAAGGATTTCTACAATATCCTCAATTATTTCGTTTGCTCTTTAAACAAAATAAAATAGAAAGTTATTCTGACATGTTTTTTCTTGACACTGGCACTCAAAGAATAAAAATAGAAACAACCTCTAAAGTTAGTGATGGAGGAATGAAAATATTACTGGAAGGTTCTGCTACCAATCAAGAATATTTAAAAAAATACATGCCAATGTTTGATTCTGTTAATAAAAGAATAGATAAATGGCGTCATAGAAATTGTGATACTGGAAGTTTGGATAAACAAAAAGTATGCTTGATTCAATCTGATTTAGAAAAAACAGCTATTAGGCAAATGAGGGATAGTATTTTTTATAACTATACGTGTAGATTTCCTGAATCCAAAATAATTCCATGGCTTTTACTATACTCTTTATACAAACACGGCTATTACAGTATTAATTATCAAAAGTCATTTGATAAGATCAAAGGCGTTACCTCTCCCATATTTTCAAATGTTATTGATGATGAATTGGTGAAACAAAAAAAGAAGTCAATTGGAAACATCTTCCCATTAGTAAGTTTTATTAAAAATAATATACCTAAAAGTTTTGCGCCAAATTGTAAATATACATTGGTTGATTTTTGGTTTAGCAATTGTTCTCCATGTATTTATCAGTTTAATACTTTAAAGAGTATTTATGTAAAATATAAGGATAAAGGGTTTGATATAATAGCCATATCTACCGATAACCAAGAAAATATTTCTGCGTATAAGAAATTATTGAAAAAAAATAATTACCAATGGAGTCAATTACTGGATATTAATGGTGCAAAAGCTTCTTTATTAGATATTCATAAATTTCCTACTAACTTTTTATTAGATAAAGACGGAAAAGTTATTAGAGTTGATATTGAGCCAGAAGTCTTAGATTTCTTTTTACAAAAAGAATTATTAAATTAATCATAAGAAGAAAACTTTGTTTGCGTAAGGTTGCTTTTAGCGAACGGTAATTTGCTGGACAATTGACAAATATTAGGTTATTAATTAGTCTTAATGAGTAAGTTTACTTTCTACAAACAGCTTAACGCAATGGATTGTGGCCCAACCTGCTTACGCATGGTGGCAAAAGATTATGGTAAAAATTACAACACAGATAGTATTAGAGAGGTCGCAGGTTATGGGAAAGAAGGAGTTAGTTTATTAGGTATAAGTGATGCTGCTGAAAAGATTGGTTTCCGAACTAGGGGTGTACAATTAACTTTTGGTCAATTGATAGATTGGGCACAACTGCCGTGTATTTTACATTGGAGGCAAAATCATTTTGTGGTTTTAGTTAGAATCAATAAAAAATCATTCTTTCATAAAAATCATATAATTACAATAGCTAATCCAGCAAATGGACTCGTCACTTATGCGGAAGAAGAATTTTTACAACAATGGATAAGTACGATAAACGAAAATGAAGAAAAAGTTGGCACTGCATTATTATTGGAACCTACACCTAAATTTTATGAGCAGGAAGGAGAGAAAGAAAATAAATTAAGTTGGGCTTTAGTATTTCAATATTTGCAACAAAGCCATTGGCAAATCACTCAAGTTTTTATTGCTTTATTTATTACATCTTTATTACAGTTAGTTTTTCCTTTTCTTACACAGAGCATTGTTGATACAGGAATTAATACAAGAAATCTTCAGTTCATTACTATTGTACTAATTGCACAATTAATGCTGGTATTCAGCAGAACAATGGTTGATTTTATCAGAAGCCGTTTACTATTGCATATTTCTACTATTGTTAACTTATCTATATTATCAGACTTTTGGATCAAGCTCACTAAACTACCCATTAGTTATTTTGATAGCCACCATACCGGAGATACTTTACAACGAATCGGCGATCATAAACAAATACAAAATTTCTTAACAGGCAGCGCATTAAATACTTTATTCTCACTATTCAATTTTATTATTTTTGCTTTTGTATTGGCTTATTATAATGTACAATTGTTTTTTGTATTTGCTGTTGGCAGTATTTTATATTTTACATGGGTGCAAATTTTTCTTCGAATCCGCAGAAAAATAAATTACCAGACGTTTCATATTTCTGCTAAAGAAAATAATGCCACTTTACAATTGGTGCAGGGAATGCAGGAAATTAAATTGCATAGTGCAGAAAAATTAAAACGTTGG
>Ga0164297_10004693_pt1 | contig 12088 bp, 20 predicted proteins | sample GEODES058metaG_FD_113539 | JGI IMG/M metagenome (GOLD analysis project Ga0164297, IMG submission 113539) | Dystrophic lake water microbial communities from Trout Bog Lake, Wisconsin, USA - GEODES058 metaG | ecosystem: Environmental > Aquatic > Freshwater > Lake | place: USA: Trout Bog Lake... | reverse complement strand
TCATCGCAAGAGGTGGAGCAAGGAAAGCAGTGCTGTCCGGCGCAGCAGTCTACACATTGGCTTGTCTTTGGGGCGCAGCTGCAGAGACGCTGTTTGACATCGGCGCAAGTCGAGTCCTGGCTGGCATGGGTTACTCCCTGTATTCTTGCGCTCAGCAAGTGTATGTGCGCCAGGTGTGTCCTCCGCAGTTCCGTGGGCGAGTCCTTGCATCAGTCGGCGGGACATACAGAGTTGGCGGCCTCATTGCGCCTCTGTTTGGGGGAGTGATGGCGCAGCGCCTCGGCTTCCGGGCGGTGTTCATAGTGCAGACTTGCATCAGCGCCTTGGCACTGCCATTCATCGCTCTTAAGATGCAGGATCGGAAGTCTTCAGGAGTGGACACACGCGCGATTACGGCCGGGCAGGAGCCGAGCACCTGCGAGGCTGTCGAGGAGCGAACGTTGAGAGCTTTCTTCCGGCAGCGCTGGCGAGAAATTGCAAACGCTTGGATGGCAACCATCTTGATGTCAATGCTTCGGAGCGTGAGAGACCTCATCATCCCGCTGGCAGCTGCACGCGCTGGCTTCTCGCGAAGCAAGGTTGGCTTCGTCACTGCAAGCAGCTACGCAGGTGACACGCTCTTGTTTCCTGTCGGAGGTTGGCTGATGGACAAGAAAGGGTGCTGGGCTGCTGGGGCTGCAGCTAGCACTATCATGGCCGCCGGCATGCTACTTCTGTCGACTCCGGACCTGTCTGCAGGGCAGATCTGGGCCACGGCCATCGCAACAGGCACAGGCAACGGCTTGTCTTCAGGCATCGTTATGGCGCTGGCCAGCAACATCGCGCCTGAAGACCACCGAGCGGGTCCGATCATAGCGAGCTACAATTTCATTGCAGCGCTGGGCGGCGTCATCGGCCCGGTAACTGTGGGAGCTGTGGCGGGCAGCCACGGGCTGGACGGAGGCGCTGCGTTATCGACAGCATTTGCTGTGATGAGCGCCCTGTGGTGGGGCCTGCTGCTGCCAAGGAAAGTACCGTCGAAGGCGGCGTTGCCCCGCACTGTTAGCGAGTCCGAACTGCAGCAGAGACGAGTTGATGGGGATGACCAATTGCGATGCGAGAGACGCAGCTATTGACCATTCTCCACGAACATGCATGCAACGCCAAACGCATGCGTCCCTCCCGCGGTAGGCCGCTTCACCAGTAGCCCGTCTTGCGCCCCTGGACGCCGATTTGACCCAGCAACAAGGTCAGGAACAGGCCGCTGTGCCAGGTGATCAGGTACAGCCAGAACTTGTCGTCCAGAGTGGGGCCCGTCGGGAAGTGTGCGAGGTTGGCGCCGATGGAGGCGGTCAGGTTGCCGAACAGGGAACCGCCCAGAGCCGACACCGGGATGTTGCTGGGCACAGTCCAGCCCAAGAAGCCGATGGCGAACACGGTCGGGTCAATGCGCAGCCAGTTGGAGTCGAACGTGTCCTTGCTGCGGGTGCAAGCAAGGAGAGGGAGAACGAGTAAGCGCATCGTCATCCAAGGTCCGCCACATCTGAGGCTTGGGAGCTGCGATCGGGGCGCAGTGTCTACAGCGCAGCCTGCTTGTGGGTGCACACGTCTGCTGTCCGCTTCCGCGCCCACTCTGTGGCCCCGTGGGTGGTGCACGCCCGGCGGATATTGCAAGAGGGTTTGGTCATGAGAAGGAGCAAGCTCTCACACTGTCTATGGCGCGCCCAGTGTCGGTTTTCTCCCGGGGCACGTACGCTGCAACCACCGTCACGGACGCCGGGCGAGCAGCGCGCACAGCGCCCGCGCGCGGACGCAGCTGCTTGCCAGCAACAGCTGTTTGTTGAGAGCAGTATTGAGGAGTCAGGCGAGAGAAAGCTTTGGACAGGCGTGACCAGGGGGTGATGCGCACCGCTGCGCTTGGCCGAGAGCCGGGCCGGGAGGGCGAGCGTGTTCATGGTGCTGCGAAGGAAGGTCAAGCTGCACATTTCGTCCGCGTTTCCGATCGGATGTCGAGCACTGCCCCGCCGCAGAGCAGCCGCTGTGTGGGGGTTCAGAGACCAGATACGCGAGAGTGCCATCGCTGGACGCGGACGCCATGGGAGATTGACGCTAGACTCCGCACAGAGACTGTGGACTCTGAGGCCCATGGGCAGCTCCACGGCGTGGCAGTCCGCGCAACTGCGCTACGCTCTACCTGTCGAGGAGGCCCGCACAACGCTCCGTGTATCCCTCCAGGTGCGCGCCCACCCTCTCGGCCTTGTTGTTTTTTAGTGCCCAAGCTACGTTCACAGCGAAAACAAACACTGAACCACACACGACCCCGTGGGGGCAACTCGCTCCAACTGTGCAGGTGGCTCACGAAGCGTTTCAGGACGGCCTGTTCACAGCGGAGGAGCTGGAACATACCGTGGGTGAGCTGCGTAGCGAATACGAGGCTGCCCTTGAAGCACTGGGCGTTGATGCAGCGTCCTTGCCGGACCCGTCCACCGACAAGCCTCCTCCTCCGCGGCCTGCGTCGAGGGCGGACACATACAGAGGGGTGCGTGCGCTTACAACATCGCTGCCCCACCCCGTGCCTGGGACTGCGGAGGTCCGGTGTTTTGGACAGTGGTTTTATCCTTCCTCTGACCTGCGCTCACTGTTCGGTATACACCACAGGGCGCGGGTTTCGAACGGGCAGGCAGCAGCAGCGGGGCGAGCACCAGCGGCGGGTGGAGTGCCGCTCGAAAGACAGAGAGCAGGCAGAGCTATGGCGGTGCTGGAGCACCAGGGCGCGTGTGGCAGGAGCGGCGGGCGAGTACGCCCGTCCAGCATCAGCAGGAGGCTGAGCCGCGGATGCAGAGCCACACGATGTGGGGTCACATCTCACCGCCAGGTGTGTGTCTGCCCCCGCTCTCCGTGTGTGTCGATGGGCGCTTTCTCACACGCACTGCTGCGCAGGGTCGGAGCGCGCATCGAGACGAAGAGCTGATTCATCCGCACCCAGTAGCCGTGCAGCTTCTCCGCGCCGGGGGGAGTCGCTCTTCATGTTCACAGACACTGCACCCTCCTCCTCCAGAGCCGCGCATCTAGCGCCACCTGGCACGCCGCCACCTGGGGAAACTTCATCTCTGCGCTCGCAGTTGTCCACAATGACGGCCTCTTCGGGCTCGTCCAGTGGTGGAGATACTCACCGCTCCCTGTCGGTGCCGCAAGCCACCAGCGAGCACCTAGCCGCGCTTGCTGCCGCAGAATCAGCTGGATTAGTAGCACCCGGGAGTCACGCAATAGCGTCCAATGCGACTGCAGCTACAGCGCGCCAACTGGCTGATGCTGATGTGGGGCGCATGGCTGCGGAGGCGGCTCTCCATGATGCGTTGGAGCAGCTCGAGCACGAGCGGGCAGCTACAGCACGTGAAGCAGCGGATGTGGCTATGCTGCGTGAGATGCTGGACGAGCAGAATGATGCGTTGGCGGCAGCTTTGGATCAAGTGACATGGTTGAAAGCGCGCGTCAGCGCGTTGGAAGCCGCTGCACGTGGACCTACTGCAGATGCTGGTGAGGGCAGTGCTGCTGCACCTGCAAGTCCACGAGGACCTCCGCAAGCGGCGCCAGAGGAATGGGAGCTTCCGCCGACAGACCTGCAGAAAGCAACTATGTCTACGCCGAGCTTGCCAGCATCCAGTCGCCGCCGCGGCTCGCGCACGACCACTCCTGGAAGCAGCAACGCGATGTCACGCAGACATGTGCTTGCTGCGGAAGTGCAGCGCGCCGAGGAGGAGGACGCGTTGACAAACAGCGGTGGCAGTGACAGGGAGCAGCAGCAGCATTCACCACAGTCCAGTCCTGCATCTGATGCTTCGTCTTCATCATCAGCAGGTGGGAACACTGCAGCAGGGCGGAAAGTGACGAGTGGTGCCAGCAAGAAGGCTAGTCTTGAAAAGCAGACTTCATCAGCAGCGGCGGCAGCATCTGCTGGTGGGCAAGCTGCAGTGAGTGGTGCTGCGGCGGTGGCGCCTTCACCGCCCGGCGCCGTGGCCGCGAACGCATCTGCCGCTCCGCAGGCCGGTAAGCCATCGAGGGCAAGCACGCCGCCGAGTGACCCCGAGCCAGCTGGTGGATGCTTTGCTGGCATTTTTGGACGCAAGCGCGCACGCAAGTGAACACTGTCAATTCACGATTCATATTCCAACTGTATTCACGATTCCAACTGCATCGGTGCACGCTGCGTCTCCCCTTCGGCAGTCACGTGTTGCATCACCAGGCGTGCATTCCAAACGCACATGTGAATTTTCCCTCACCACCCTGAAACTTCATCGCCATCACCTGGATGGATGACCGAGTGGAGGAGGCGCGGTGTACGCTGCGAGTCGCCTTACAGGTGTGCAGACTTTGACTCGCGTGCTCCTCCTGCGACCTCTCTGCTCTGATACCTTCTGCACACGACTCAGGTGGCGCATGAGGCTCACGCAGACGGATTGCTATCGGACGCGGAGTTGCACGATACAGTCGATGAGCTGCGCGGCACGTACAACCAGTCTCTCGTCTCTATCGGCGTGGACCCACGCTCCGTGCGTGAGGTGACACTTGAGTCCGAAGACGACGACGGTGACGAGGATGAACCCAGGAGGCCGGGCCAGGTGCGTCACACAGCGCCTCCACGTTGCACTCGTTTCGCATCTCTGTTGCTTTTTTTCAACGGTGATCTTCACGACGGCTAGCCTCCTTCTGACGCAGCATGTTTCACCTCCACTTTCCGCTCCAGTCCCGCGGCCCGGGCAGTGTGGCGTCCTACACCACTCTGGGCAGTGGGTTCACTGCACAAACAACAGGCACAGTGCTGTCTCGCCTCGCGCAGCGCCTGGAGCGACAGCGCCAAGAACGACTCGAAGCAGGGTCGACGCTGTCGGGCGCAACGACGGTGTATGAATCCGTGCGTCCAGACTCCCGCCTCTCGTTCGCAAGCTCAGCTGTGGGCCCACCTGAAGCTGGTGGCGGTCCATCCAGAGGGGCTCATCTTGCGCACCAGGCCGCAACGATGGCGGCAAGTGCGCGTGATGGAGGAGCGCATGCGCAGCTGCCTCCCGTCGCTGAAGAGCCCACACCAGGTGGTGCAAGTGGTCGCGTGCCGACGCGCTCATCATCGGGAACGACCCCTCGGCAGCCGACCACATCGGTGAGGAATGCGGCAAGCAATAGCAGCGCTGGCGGCGGACGTGTTACTCCAACGCCATCGGCAGCGCCCCGCCCTAAAGGCCATATGTCCACTGCAGAAGCCATGGCTGCGCATGCGGCTTCGCTCCACGCTGCAGCGGCGCAGATGCAGGGTAGCAGTGTTGTGGATACTGGTTCACGTGCAATAACGCCGGCATCTAGTCGGAAAGGCAGCTTGATGGCACTGCCTTTGCCCACGGCGCCGCGAGAACGATCCACGGCAGCGTCTACATCTCGTGCACCTGCATCAGCTATTGACGAAGACGGCCAAGATGATTTGTTCGACGATGAAGACGACGAACATGATGGCGACAGCTTGTCGCAAGATGGCACTGATTCCGATGACGAGCCGCGATCACGGTGGCGCAGTCTCACAGCTGGCGGAAAACGAGCAGCTGCGGCGGCGAAGAAAAAGAAGCCGGGTAGTACAGCTGGGCGCAGTAGTAATGGCGGTGTGCAGTCAAGCATTGTGGACCTTGAGACGGGACCTCTTCCGGTGCAAGTATCGCGAGCAGCGCAGCCACCGGCATGGCAGCCGCCGAACCAAGTCAAGCGTGGGCCGATTAAGCCGCCTGAAGTGCGCTGGTTCGGCATCAAGCTGCCCCAGGGCCTCGTTGCGCGCCGCATGGGATTCCAAGCGCCTCCTGGAAGCACAAATCCAGCAGCTTCACGGACGCAAGGTGCCTCAGCTTCTTCTGCGGATGTCGAAGACGAAGGCGTCCCACTGCCTGGTGAATGGACGCCCACCCGCCTTGCAGCCACCCTCGGCGCGCTGTGCCGCTTCTGCGCATGCGTAGTCATAGCTGCTGGCATCGCATCCGCGTACTTGGGACGTGGCAGCAAGAGGCACATCGCCATGATTGCAATCTCGCTCGGCGTCGCACTTCTTGCTATGTGGATTCAGGCTGATGCCGCTGGTGCGCGCCGCACGGGCGGCGTGCTCATTGGATCAGTTATCATGCTTGCTGTCGGCACATCACTCTCATCTTTCTGCGCCAGCCAAGCGGAAGCGTACACCTTGCAGTGTGCGGCTCTGGGCGCGAGCAGCGTCCTGCGATGTGTTGATGTACCCGGAGTTAGGGTGAGCACGCACGTGTACGCCTGGGCGCTTGGTGGATGTGCTGTAACACTGGTGGCTACAGGCGTGCTGCTTGCGTTGCGGCTGGAGGTGACTGATGCGGTGTTGAGGCATGCACTGAAGAGAGGCAGTTTGATGAGTCTGGCGCACGCGACGGTGTTGACCAACTCCGCCGCGGGGAAGATCACGGCGAGCGGCGTGTGAAGCATGCATTCATTGTGACGTGGCGCTCCCAATGGCGACTTGACTCCCCTACGCTGGGTCGCTGTCTTTTCGGAGGTCTCTTGGTTTTCGCTGCCACACGCTCGCAGCATGGCGCAACTTGACGCCATATTGGCTGCGGTGCGACGCGCTGAGTCCGCAGTCGCGGCCGGCGCTGACCCGTATAAAGCCACCAACCTGGTGTTCCGACCGTCCAAATGCATCGCAGACGCGTACAACGCCTGCTTAGCTGAGTGCCCCCATCTGCTTACTGCGCTCGTCAAGAAGTATGGCGTGGACGTTAACGGCGTCGTTGAAGGAAACAAGATGACGCTGCTGATAGCTGCTGCCTTTGAAGGTTCTACCAAGTGCATCGCAGTGCTGCTCAGCCACGGCGCAGACGTGAACTTGGTGGCTGCCTCTGAAACCGGATCGGCCTCGCCGCTGTTTGCGGCTGCTCAAAAGGGGCATGTCGCTGTTTGTCGACAGCTTCTAGAGGCCGGAGCCAACATCGAGTTCCGAGATGAGTTTCAGATCACTCCACTTGCAAAGTTGGAGTGGTCGCACTTCTGATGCAGCGCGGAGCCAACACGCGCGCGTTGGACTCGGATCTTTACACACCAATCACGGTTGCTTGCAAGCATCAACAACTCCTCTGTGTTCAGGCTCTGCTTCCGCACGCTGATTTGGCCCCCCTTGACAATCAAGGCGCTTCACTGCTGCACTTAGCTGCCGCGCATGGTGGCCCTGCAGTGCTGGAGGTGGTTTTGCCTCGCTACATCGAGGCTGGGTTGGTTGACATTCCATCGGGCGTGGATGCGAACGATTCGAGACCAGCTGGACGCACGCCGCTGATGAGCGCCTGCGTATCTTCGAAATACACGGAGGCGAAGATGCTGCTGCAGGTGGGTGCCTCTCGGTACACAAAGGATTCAACAGGCTGTAGCCCTCTGTTCTTTTGCCTGTCTGGCGCTTCCATTGCGTGCTTGCAGCTGCTGCTGGGCGCGGCTCCAAACTGGCATTACACTTCGGAGCAGCTGAGTGATGCCACTCCTGACTGGACTTTGCTCTGTGCTGCTTTGGAGTGCGGAAGCGTAGAAGCATGTAAGCTGCTCATCGCCGCCGGCGCTGACACGCATGCCAATGTGCTTCACAAAGGTGCACGCGTTGGCTATGCTGATCTTGCGCGCATGTTGTGGCCCAATAGACCGGAGCTAGCAGCGGTGTTTGATCCAGCCGCAGTGCAGGAGCCATTCACGCCTCCATGCTGCGCTAGTTGCCAGAAGAGCGGCATCAAGCTACGCGCCTGCTCCAAGTGTCACGCTGTGCGGTACTGCAGCACTGCGTGTCAGCGTGCGCACTGGCGGGCTCACAAGACTACATGCAAAACTCCGGATGAAGTGAGAGCAGCATTTGTCGCTAATTGGTGACGGGGAGCATCGAACGCAACTAGACAGTAGAACATACAAGGAAAAAGGGACAGGGAGCAAACAGTGTGACACACATATTTGCAATGCAAGACACTCACATTCCCGGCACACCAGCTGGTGTCGCCGCCGCCGTCAGCAGCGTGTTCGCCATGTGGAACGTCTGGAAGGACAGCCCCTTGGTGCGGTCTATGATCTGCTCGTACACGCTCGGCGCGGCGTTCACCATCACCACAACCCCCGCTTGCGCGTCAATCTTGGCGTTCAGCCTCTCGTTGCGGATGAGGTTCACCACCCACCGCTCAGCGTCATCCAGTGGCATCGCCAAGCGGTCCGCAAGGGAGGCAATCTCGATGCGGCTGTGGATGCGGCAATACGTCTCGAAAATGAACGCCCGCGCTCTTTCCATGAACTCCTCCCGCAAGCCCACCAGGAAAAAGTCGGTGCGCAGCAGCGCGTCGCACTCCTCCAGCGCAGCCTGCGCTCCCGGAAAGTCGTATTGCACGAACAGGCATTCCAGGACGCGGGTGACTGGGTCGCTGTACGCATATCGCTCTTGCTGGAGCACCCGCACAAGATCTTTCAGCTGGTTCCGTCGCCGTTTGTTGACAACCACCGCAGCTGCGAGGTAGCGCAGCAGGTGGCGCGCGTGCGTCTGGATGGCGGACATGTAGCGGTCCTGGAAGAAGAGGTCTATGATTGCGTTACGCCCGTTCTCGTGGTTGAAAAAGACAAAGAGCGACCAGTGCGCCAGCCAGGTGCGCTGCGTCAGCTGCTGCAGCGGGTTACCGCCCATCTTGGCGTCGATGAGCTCCTTCAGCCGCGTCAAGTCCTCCAGTGCCTCCTCCCAGTCCTGCATCAAGATATCAGCCGCGAATTTGCCCCACAGCGCGCTCACACTCCGCTCAGCACTCGAGCACAGAGAGCGGTAGTACCGCAAGAACTCAGCAGCGCCTATGAGCAACAAAACGCAGAGTCAGAGGTGGAAACTTGTCAAAAGCGCATCGCAGGCAAGTGTCGCTCACCGCTGTAGTTGCCGCACTCGAACTGGAACTTGGCGTAGTGGTACAGAGCCTCGATGTCTTCCTCCCCAATCTGAGCAGTGCGGCGTGTCAGTGCGCCGCGGCGGCGGCGGGGCGGAACAACCCTAAGCAGTGCCCTGGCGTCGAAGCTGTTCTTTGTCACGCGCCTGGTGCTCGTTCTTCAGCATTTCCAGGTTGTAGGCTTTGTCGTTGCGTAGCGTCTTCACCAGCGCGGGGTTGGTGAGGAAGGCGACCACTTTCTCGGCAGCTCCCTGCAGCTCCTTGAGAGTGGAGACCACTTCGGCGCGCCGGGCCACCAGCTCTGCGGCGAAGAACGCAGTCAGTGTCAGGTCTGGAGTACAGAGGAGCACCTGGACGGTGGCACGCGCCTGCATTCGGCGTGTCGGCGCCGTGCAGCGACGCGTGGATGTCCAGTGCAAAGTCCACCATGTTTGTCTTCTGCAGCAAGTCGATCTTCGCCTGCAAGATCTCAGCCTCCGGGTAGACGCCCTGGACTTGCAGGAACTCGAGGAGCGGGAACACCAAGTGCCTGTCCAGGTATTGGCCAACCTGCAAACAACACACAACACACGTCCGCCGCCGCCCTTGTGAGCATACACACTGCTCCGTGGAGCAGCCCGATGCGGACACGCACCATGTGTGTCAAGTCATACTGCGCCCCAGGTGCACCCGCAGCACCGCTCGCTTGGCTGGTTTCAGCCATGGCTCGCGATGAAGAGAGAGATAGCCGCCCACAAGAGGCGTGGAAGTGTGGCGTAGAAGATTCAGCGGCACCGCAAGGAGTGTTCGAGAAGCACTGTTGCGAGGAAGCTGGATGTGACCACGCGTCTCCGAGAAGCCTCTGTGCTGTGCGCGTTTCCGAAATCGAACATGGCAAAGGCAGTCTCTGTCAGTCCCCCCGCCGACGCGCTCTGTTCGTCTCAGCTGCGCCTGTGACTCTCGGGCATCATGGCTGTCACATACGCAAGGTTTTGAAGTGGTTCCTCTTCAAGCGCAGCGTCAGCAAAGCCATGGATGACGACGTGGATCTCTACGCTGACCTGCCCCTGCCGCCAACGTTGGCGCCGCCAGCAGCACCCAAGCCGGCCGTCAAAGCAGTGCCCAACATTGCGCTCGCTGCACACAACGGCACGTGGGTCCGCGCGGAAGGGCACGTGCTGTAGGGTTGAAGCACACTGACAACACTTTGTGTCCTCCTGCTCCGCCAACGCAGCTGCTGCAGAGCTGGTGCAACAAGACGACGACGACGAGTTGTACGGCCAGGTGCGTGCACGTTTCGCTCGTTGAGGTTAGCCACAGTCAAGCGTGTGCACTCACGAGCTCTGTGTTCTGTTTTGCGTTGCTCTCCCCGCAACACCCAGCTTGGCGGACAGCCCCTACGTAGTGTCGACGCCGAGTCTGCTGCAATCGCTGCGGCGTCACAGGCGGCTGCATTTGCAGGCGCTGAAGACGGGACGCAGCCTCCCATGTTGACAAGTACAGCAGCACCCACTGGTGTCGGGGACGCGAATGGCGGCGGGGGCGGGGATGATGATGATGACGACGACGATGGCGGGTTCACCATCGTGTTGAATCAACCGGAAGCAGGCGCCGGTGGCGACGAATCGGAACTGGATGGCGACGACGATTTCCACATCGTGCTTGACTCTGAAGCGGGGACCGGCACGCCATTCCTGCCGCCAACATCAGGACCGCCGCGGTATGGCGGCCCTGGCGCACCTGCTGGCGGGATGCCAGCTTCGGCGCCAGGCCAGACACAGGGCCCGCGTGCGAACCAGTACGTTCGCGATGGCGTCGCGCCGCTTGCTCCGCGCCCGACTCTGCCCAAACCGGATTGGGGCTCTGATGCTGCGGCGTTGACGGCGTTGCTGGAGTCGAAGCCACTGCCGCTGGGCCCAGCAGCCTCTGCAGCAGGTGGCGGAGGTGCTCAGGGTGGGGTCGCCGGTCTTGCAGGCGCTGACGGTGTCATTCCTCCGCCACGGCCGCCTAGTGGAATGCCGCCCACCCAGCGTCCAAGCGGCATGCATCTCGTGACGGCGCCTGTTGCTGGCGGTGGCGCACACTCCTACCCGGCAGGCATCCCGCGTGCTGACCGGGAGGCGGCGCAGTCGTCCGTGCTCCCCGGGCGTAGCACGCCGCCTCCGAGCGTCGGTCCTGCGGAGGATGGGTCATGGAATACGTACGATGGCAAAGCGCCCCTGGCTCGCTGGAATGATGAAGGGCAGCGCATCCTGCCTGGTGGTGGCGGCGGCTCTCGCTTCATTCCACCGGAAGAGTATAAAGAGTTTCTGGCGCTGGGTCACGGCGGCGTGTTCGACCTGGATCTGGATTTCATCGATAGCGCCCCCTGGCGTCAACCTGGCATCGACATGAGCGATTTCTTCAACTACGGCTTGAATGAGACGTCGTGGCGGCGGTACGCGCAGCTCGTGCGCCAAGTGCGTCTGGAGGCTGCTCACCGCAGTCGGATCGCAACTTTCGAGTCCACACAATTGCTGGCTGCTCCCCCGCCACAACAGCCGCCACCGCAGCAGTTCCAGGCTCCGATGCCGAATGCTGCGCAGCCGTATGCAGCGTACCAGCACATGCCGCCATCAGGGGCGTTGCCTCCTGCACCGATGGGGGGTGCCCGCCCCATGGGACCGAACGGTCTACCGCCTTTGCCGCCTGGACCTAGACCTCCGGGCTTGCCGCTTCCGCCTGCTGCTGGTCGTGGCAGAGGGAGGGGCGCTCCTCAGCAGCACAAGCGCAGTATTCCGTCGCCAGAGCGCGACCAGCCGCAATATAGTGATGAAGGACGACGAGGTGGTGATGGCGGCGGCGGCCCTGATGATGACGATGATTCAGGCCGTGGACGAAGCTCGCACAGGGGTGCATGGGAGCAGGGCCCGCCTCGTGGTTATGGCGGACGGGGCATGCCTCCTGGTGGACCTGGGTACCCGCCGCCGTGGGCTGCTGGACCATATGGACCTGGCGGTGGGGGCATGCCGCCATCTGCGTGGGGCATGCCACCTGGCGGCCCTGGGGGAAGGCCACCGCCAGGTGGCGGTGGCGGTGGCGGTGGCGGTGGCGGCGGTGGTGGTAGCAACGATGGCAGCAGAGCGTCGCAACACCACCCCAGTCAGCAACTACCGCACCCCGCGACTCACCACTTGACGTCGGGCTCG
>Ga0164297_10004690_pt1 | contig 12093 bp, 10 predicted proteins | sample GEODES058metaG_FD_113539 | JGI IMG/M metagenome (GOLD analysis project Ga0164297, IMG submission 113539) | Dystrophic lake water microbial communities from Trout Bog Lake, Wisconsin, USA - GEODES058 metaG | ecosystem: Environmental > Aquatic > Freshwater > Lake | place: USA: Trout Bog Lake... | reverse complement strand
CCGATGCATGGTGGGGTGGAGAGTTTAAATGTTTCTGTGGCTAGTGGGGTTTGTTTATATGAAGCTGTGCGACAGAGATTATTGAAAAACATCTAAGGGTTTTCACATGTAGATATGCAAATGTCCAAAAGCATTGCTTATCCTTGCAGTAGCTTTGCCAAAGTCAAAGTATCTTTCTTGAAGTTGCGAATCCCTTCAGCCAGCTTCTCCGTAGCCATTGCATCATCATTGAGCATTTGACGAAATGATTTTTCATTGACCGTTAACTTCGGGATATCTAACTCTTTTGCCTTGGCGACAAGTAATTGCGCTGTAACTGAACCCGTGCTTTGTTGTAAGGCATCGAGTAGCTCTGGACTAATGGTCAGCAAATCACAGCCAGCAAGTGCGATGATTTGCTCGATATTTCTGAAACTCGCCCCCATGATCTGGGTGGCATGATCATAATGTTTGAGATAGTGATAAATCTGCGTAACTGATTGCACTCCAGGGTCATTATTTCCGGTCATTTGTAGTGCGTGAGCTGGATCAGTAAGAGACTTTTTGTACCAATCGGTTATTCGTCCAACGAATGGTGAAATCAACGTCACCTTTGCGTCTGCGCATGCGACTGCTTGCACTAAATGAAAAACCAACGTGACATTACAAGCAATTCCTTCTCTTTCTAAAATACGAGCAGTTTGGATACCCTCCCAAGTGCCAGCAATTTTAATTAGTACCCGTTTGCGATCAATACCTTGAGCTTCATATAAATCGATGATTTGTCGTGCACGAAGTAGGGATTCTTCGATATCAAAGGATAAGTCGGCATCAATTTCAGTAGAAACCCGTCCCGGAATGATGTTTAAAATTTCGATCCCAAAACGCACCAATAAATGATTGATACAGTCATCAATAGAAGCATTTGGGTGCTGGCTTCTAATTTCATGGATGATGTTGGCATAAGATGGGGACTGTACCGCGCGTAAAATCAAACTTGGGTTGGTGGTCGCATCTTGAGGATTAAAGGTGCGCAAACGGGAAAAATCACTTGTATCTGCGACGATGGTTGTAAATTGTTTAATTTGGTCAAGTTGGTTCATGGAATGGTTTTATGTAAGGCACGTAAAGAATGGATGAAAGATAATAGAGTAATACAAAATAATGAAAGATTTTCGCATGAATATTGACCAGCAAAAAGCAGCTGTAGCCGCTGCCGCAGTTTCTTATGTGATGCAAGAGATTCCAGCCAACCAAATTTTAGGGATTGGTACTGGCTCAACCGTGAATTGCTTTATTGATGCCCTTAGTCCTTTTGCTTCTCATTTTGCAGGGGTGGTTTCGAGTTCAGAGGCAAGTAGTGTTCGCCTTCTCGAAAAAGGCTTTAAGATTCTTGATGCCAATACGGTAGTGCGCTTAGCCTCCTACGTCGATGGTGCTGATGAAATTAATCCGCAAGGACAAATGACCAAGGGTGGAGGCGGGGCTTTAACCCGTGAAAAGATTGTGGCCTCAATGAGTCCTCGTTTTATTTGTATTTGTGATGAGAGTAAACAAGTTGCGGTTTTGGGTCAATATCCATTGCCAGTTGAAGTGATTCCATTGGCTGCTCAACAGGTCAAACGCACGTTGGAAAATGTTGGCGCGGTTGTTCACTTGCGTCAATCCAAACTTAAGCCCAATGAAATCTTTGTCACAGACAATCACGGTTGGATTTTAGATGTTTCAGGCCTTGCTTTTGATGATCCTTACGCGTGGGAGATGAAAATCAACAACATTCCCGGCGTCATATGCAATGGCTTATTTGCAAGCCAACCAGCTACAACGTTGATAGTTTCGTCACAAGCCACAGTGCAAACGAAACACTTCTAGGCACTTGGTGGAACGTAGCCGTTTACTGAATCAGCACCACTTCCAAAAAAATACTGCTCGGTCTGTTTCAGAAGGTACTGTCTCGCTCGCGCATCGGCCATATTAAGGCGATTTTCGTTAATCAGCATCGTTTGTTGCTTTAACCATTCCGCCCAAGCTTCTTTGGAGATTTCTTGCCAAATTCGTTTGCCTAATGCGCCGGGTACTGGAGCAAAATCGAGGCCCTCAGCTTCTCTGCCTAGCTTTAAACAATTTACCATTCTTGCCATATCGCGCTCTTACTTTCTTTGTATCGATGAACTCATAGATCATTTTAATCAATTACAGTCTTTTCATTAAAACCATCGAATTACGATCCCAATCGTAATGGGATTTACGTTCTTTGGGGAGGTCCTCCACGGAGCTTCTCACAAAGCCACGTTTTAAAAACCAGTGTTCGGTTCGCGTTGTAAGCACAAAGAGTTTTTTAATGCCAAGGTCTTTCGCGCGCATTTCGATCCGTTTGAGCAGCCGCTCGCCATCACCAACACCTTGGGTATTGGGATCAACGGCTAAACAGGCAAGTTCACCCATCCCATTTGGAAAGGGAAATAAGGCAGCACAACCAAAAATGACGTGGTCATGCTCAAGCACCGAGAAGTTTGGAATATCCCGTTCAATAATGTTTCTGCCACGGGGAGCCAAAACACCTTCATCTTCGAGTGGGGAGATGATTTGCAGAATTCCACCTACGTCATCCATATTGGCTTCACGTAAGTTCTCCACATCGGAAGCCACGATCATTGTGCCAACACCATCGTGGGTAAAAAGCTCCTCGAGGACTGCGCCATCACGATTGTGCGGCAGTAAATGAATACGGTTAACGCCAAGTTTGATCGCTTTTGCTGCTGTAACCAGTAAAGAGCGTAAATCTCCGGGAGGCAAGCCTTGATCGCCTAAATAAGTGGCAAGCTCAGGTAGAGCAATCTCAGCAATATGATTACCATCACGGTCTTTTAGACCGTGGACATTGGATAAGAAAATCAATTTATCCGCTTTGAGGGCTGTTGCGGCTGCGCAAGCAACATCTTCATAAGCAAGGTTAAAGGCTTGACCAGTAGGTGAAAACCCAAGTGGCGAGAGCAATACAATTTTATTTTGGTTAAGCGACATTTTGATGGACTCAGCATCAACCTTTCGAACGAGACCGGTGTTTAAAAAATCCGTACCTTCGACAATTCCTACTGGTCGGGCGGTAATAAAATTTCCTGAAATCACCGAAATCCTTGAGCCTGCCATTGGCGTATTAGGTAAGCCCTGACTAAAGCAGGCTTCAATATCCAAGCGGAGTTCACCTACCGCTTCTTTGACACATTCCATTGTCGCGGTATCTGTAATCCGATATCCGAGCATTTGCCCTGTACCGTAACGCGCTTGGATGGAGTGCAGGGCGAGTTGCTCTTGTATTTGTGGACGTGAGCCATGCACCAAGACGATATTCATACCCATCGCATGTAGCATCGCGATATCTTCGACTAAATTTTCTAACTCGCTATCCGTTGCTAACTCACCAGCAAAAGCAATAACGAAGGTCTTGCCATGGAAGGAGTGGATGTAGGGTGCTACGGTTCGTAACCAACTGACAAAGGGGAAAGTATCAGCAGCGTCAGGCTGGTCATGAGGGTTTTCGGTGGGTTTTGTCGACATAAGCGAAAATTATAGGATGCTTACGAATCTAAATGCTAAAAATTCCACAAATCAGTTGGAAAAATCTCACATTCGCTTAGAGTTTCCAGAGTTTTTGCCAGTCAGTAGCCAACGCGAGGTCATTATGCAGGCGCTCGCAGATCATCAGGTCATTATTGTTTGCGGGGAGACGGGTTCAGGAAAAACCACGCAATTGCCTAAAATTTGCCTAGCGATGGGACGTGGGCGTTTGAATGGCACAAAAAAAATGATTGCCCATACGCAGCCTCGCAGAATCGCTGCTACTTCAACTGCAAAGCGAATTGCCCAGGAATTAGGCACTGCTTTAGGTCAAGATGTTGGCTATCAAGTGCGTTTTGCTGACACGACTGCAGCAAGCGCCTCAATTAAGTTAATGACGGATGGCATTTTGTTGGCACAAACCCAACATGACCCTCTGTTACAAGCATATGACACCATTATTATTGATGAAGCCCATGAGCGCAGCCTGAATATCGATTTTTTATTAGGCTATTTACGTCAGATCTTACCCAAGCGTCCTGATCTGAAAGTGATCGTTACGTCCGCAACCATCGATGCCAATTTGTTTGCCAAGCATTTTTCTTTTGGCAAACCAGTCCCTATCATTGAAGTCAGTGGGCGACTCTTTCCTGTCGAGATCAGGTACCAAGCATTAGTTTCTGAAACAAGTCGTGAGACCAAAGAAATTCCAGAAGCAGTGGTGGAGGCAGTTGAAACACTATGGGGTCAAGGAGTCAATGGCGCTGGGGATATTTTGGTTTTTTTACCTGGCGAACGTGAAATTCGCGAGTGTGCCGATAAACTTCGTAAAAATATTCTTTTACAACAAAGGTACCAGCCTGACGTTCTGAGTTTGTTTGCCCGTCAGTCGGTGGCAGAACAAGAGCGTATTTTTCAAACAGGTCATGGTCGTCGCATTGTGTTGGCCACCAATGTTGCCGAAACATCGCTAACCGTTCCTGGAATTCGGTTTGTGATTGATGCCGGTTTAGCGCGGGTCAAGCGGTATTCCTATCGCAATAAAGTAGAACAGTTACAAATTGAACCCATTGCGCAATCAGCGGCTAATCAACGTGCTGGACGTTGTGGAAGGGTTGCCGACGGGATTTGTGTGCGCTTGTATGATGAAGAGGATTTTAAAAATCGTCCTGCTTTTACTGATCCAGAAATACTGCGTAGCTCCTTAGCCGGTGTGATTTTACGGATGGTTTCTTTAAAGCTGACAACGATTGATGATTTTCCTTTTATTCAGCGACCCTCAGGTCGAGCTATTCGGGATGGCATTCAGTTGCTGGAGGAGATTGGTGCAGTTGAGCCTCTGATCAAAGAAGGCATTCGAGCAATTCAGTTAACGCCGATTGGTGTTGAATTAGCGAAATTGCCTCTTGATCCAAGGGTTGCGCGGATGTTAATTGCTGCCAAAGAGCAAGTTGCTTTGCGTGAAGTCTTGATTATCGCCTCCGCCATGGCGATTCAGGATCCACGCGATCGCCCCATTGAGTATGCTGCGGCGGCAGATCAGGCGCACAAAGCATTTGCGGACGAACAGTCTGAATTTATGAGTTTCATTAAATTATGGGATTGGTATCATCAACAAGCGCAGCATAAATCGAGTAATCGACTGTTCGATGAGCTCTGTAAAAAACATTTTATTTCCACTAGACGGATGCGGGAATGGCGCGATGTGCACCGTCAATTAGAAGAAATGCTCCTGGCGCAAGGATGGCGGATGAATGCGTTGCCGGCAACCTATGAGCAAATTCATTCGTCATTGCTAACTGGATTGCTGGGTAATATTGGCAAAAAGTCAGATGAGGAACAGTGGTTCGAGGGTGCCCGTGGCATCAAGTTAACCCCTTGGCCAGGTAGCCATCTACTGAAAAAACCAAGTAGTTGGATCATGGCAGGGGAACTCGTTGAAACCCATAAACTCTATGCAAGAACGATTGCTAAGATTGATCCGAGGTGGGTTGAGCGGATCTGCCAGCATCGTCTGCAAAAAACTTGGAGTGAGCCTTTTTGGGATACCCGAACCGGGGAGGTGATGGCGCATGAGCAAGGAGCACTTTATGGCTTGTCTTTGTATCATGGCCGCAAAGTCAAGTACGCCTTGATGGAGCCGGCTGAGGCACGGAAGATTTTTATACAGCGGGCGCTCGTTGAGCAGGCTTTATTTGGGACATCGGAAGTTGCTCAGATTCAGAAACAAACTGGCAAAGTATTTGCATTTTTTTGGAAAAATCATCAACTAATTCAACAAATCGAGGCCTTAGAACACCAATCGCGCAGACAGGATGTTTTGGTCAACGATATGATGATTTTTGAGTTTTATGATCAAACATTACCATCCCAAGTCGTGAGTCGAAGTTCCCTTCAGGCATGGTTGGATCAGGATGAAAAAGCGGCAAATTTACTTTTTTTAACAAAAGAGTATTTGATGCGTCATGAAGCGAGCCACATTAACGACGACCGTTACCCCAAAGTTCTGCACATGCTCAATACCGCCTTGCCCCTGAGTTATCACTTTGAACCAGGTAGTCCAAAAGATGGCGTTACGATTCAAGTTCCTATTGCTTTGTTAAACCAACTGGATGAGCGCCGTTGTGAATGGCTAGTTCCTGGCTTATGTCATGAAAAAATTCAGGTACTCTTGAAATCCTTACCGCAAAAATTACGTCGCCATTGTGTTCCCCTGCCTGAGTTTTCTAAAGGGATGGTCGATCTCTTACTTGAGGAAGGTGGTTTTGGCAAAGGTGATTTACTCGATGCCATTGTGCACCACATTCGTTTACAAACACAAGTGATGGTAAAACGCCAGGATTTTCGCCCTGAAAACCTACCAGTGCATTGTTTTATGAACTTTCGTTTAGTGGATGAGCACGGTAGACAGCTCGAATTAGACCGTGATCTAAATAAATTACGTGCGCAATATTCTAAAAACGCGCGAGAAATCTTCAGACAAGCAGCGCATGACGCTCTCTCACAGGTTGTCCAGATACCATCCGAATCCCCATCGACGCTACGTCACCCAGCCCTCACCAAAAAGACATCGGACTTACCTGAGAGCTTATCCTCAATCCAAATCATTTCAAGTTGGAGTTTCGGTATTCTGCCCGAAATGTTAGAAATTAAAAAGGGTCAACAAACCCTATTTGGTTATCCAGCCCTGCTCGATTGCAAAACGCACTGTGAACTAACAGTCTTCGAGGATGCAGAAATCGCTCGAAATACGCATCTCTTAGGGTTGCGGCGTTTATTTGCGATTGCTTTTAAAGATACCCTAAAGATCATGCATAAACAATTACCGGGTGCCCGCGAAATTAGTTTGTTATTCATGTCAATTGGTACTTTGGATGAGATGATGCAACAAATCATCGATTTAGCCCTAGACCGAGCCTGTTTATTTGAACCTTTACCACACAATCAGGAAAGCTTTACCGAGCGGCTTGCGGTAAGTAAAACCAAATTAAATTTAATTGCACAGGAGATTGCCAAGCAAGTATTGAAATGTTTGGAAGGAGCCAGTGAGGTACAGAAAAAATTGGCGAACGTAAAATCGATTAGTCCAGCGGCATTCGAGGATATTTCTGGGCAATTTCAGGGTTTGATTTATCCGCAATTTGTGGCACGAACACCCTTTGAACAACTCAGTCAATTGCCTCGGTATCTCAAAGGGATGGTTGTTCGCAGCGAAAAGTTACGGACAAATTTAATCAGAGACCAACAAAATCAAGGTCAATTGCAGGTGATGTATAGGCAGTACCTCATGCTGTTAAAAAATTATCAACCGGGAAATATTCCACGTTCAGTTGCAGAAATTCGTTGGCAATTTGAAGATTTGCGTATTGCTCTTTTTGCTCAGGAACTTAAAACCCCAAGCCCGATGTCGATCAAGCGTATCGAAAAAATCATCTTGAGTTTTCGAGAGTAAAATACGCAGATGACTCTATTTTACTTGTGCCGCTCGTTGACCCGTTTGTTTGGCTTGTTTCTTTTCTCTTTTCTGTTGTGTTTCAAAAGTTTTGCTCTCGATAAACCAGTTCCCAAATTAGAGCCTTCTCCTGAGCCTAAAATAGCGGTGGTGTTGAACTCTGGTTCAGCCTCGATTACCCGCATTGATATTCAAAAAAGAGAAGTGATTGATGAGTTTCCTGCAGGCAAAGAGCCCCATCACTTAATGATGTCGCCCGATGGAAAAAGTTTGTATGTAGCCAACGCAGCAGCAGATAATTTGATTGTTTTGGATGCCGCTTCTGGGGTTAAAGTAGGCGTTATTCCAAAAATTACGGATCCCTACCAATTGGGTTTTTCTCCGAACAAGCAATGGTTCGTAGTCGCCGGAAATCGATTAGATCGTGTCGATATATACCCAGTAGTTAATGGTGAAATCCAGGCTCGCCCAGAGATTTTGAAACTCCCTAAGACCCCAAGTCATATTGCGTTTACCAGCAATAGCAAATACGCATTTGTGACGCTTCAAGATACAAACCAGTTGGTGGCAATTGATTTGGATACACGCAAAGTCGCCTGGAAAATGTCCACAGGAAAAATGCCGGCGGGACTATGGATGACCCCTGGTGACAAATATGTATTGATTGGGTTGACCGGTCAGGACGGTGTACAGGTGATTGATTGGAAAAATCAAAAGACCGTGAAGTTGATTCAAACAGGGCGTGGCGCACATAATTTTCGGCCGCTAGGTGATAGCCATTATGTTTTTGTTTCCAATCGTGTTGCTGCAACGATTAGTAAGATTGATATGGAAACCCTGGAAACAGTCGCTACGATTAACGGACTTCCGTCTGGGCCCGACGATATGGATATTACGCCGGATCAAAAAGAAATGTGGGTCACCTTTCGTTTTTCAAAAAAGGTTGGCATCATTAACCTCGTTTCTAACGAGTTGGAAAAAACCATCAAAGTTGGTACGAGTCCACACGGAGTATTTTTTACCCCAAATGCACCTTGGCAGTAACTCCTATGTTATTGAGATACCGAAAAATAGATTTTTTATGGGCTTTCTTTTGGTGTTTTATGGCACTTCCGGCTCAAGCACAAACCTGTGCAAAACAGGTTTTCTTGACATTTGACACTGGCAATATGTCGGTTGCAAGTTATGTTTTAGAAACATTAAAAAAACACCAAATCCATGCGACCTTTTTTTTGGCAAATGAAAAAACACAGCGTGGAGATATGGCACTGGATGACTCTTGGCGAACTTTTTGGCAAAAAGCCGTGCAAGATGGACATCAGTTTGGGAGTCACACTCTTAACCATAGTTACTTTCAACGGGATGGGCAAGATCACCATGTGATTATCAAGCCACAGTTCGGACCAAATGCTAACCACGCCTTTCCTGCCAATACGGCTGAGGTATGTGCTCAAATTCGTGGTGTGGATGACCGTTTTTATGCTCTTACTAACACCCACTTGCAAAAGATTTGGCGCGCACCTGGTGGGAAAATTTCCGATCAATTGATCCAGATGGCCCAGAGCTGTGGTTTTCAACATATTGGATGGAGTGAAGCGGGTTTTCTGGGGGATGAGCTTTCTTCTGAGCAACACCCAAATGCACAATTATTAAAAAAAGCCTTACAAAATATTCAAGATGGCGATATTTTGATGGCCCACTTAGGTATCTGGTCCCGCAAAGACCCTTGGGCGACAGGGGTTCTCGAGCCACTGATTATGGGTTTGCAAGCAAAAGGGTTTTGTTTTAAAACCATTGGAGAAAAACCATGATCGATTTATACGATGATGTCCATGAATGGTTGGTTCAAGAAATAGTTTTGCCGCTTTTTTATCAGTTAGGATGGATGAATTTTTCGGAAGAATCGGTTCTTGTCGTCGACTGGGTTCTTTTTGGCGTGTTACAAATCATCGTGATTGCTTTTATTTTGCGCCCTTTAGAAAAAAAAGAGATCGCCCATTTAGCCAGTCATCGAATGGATCATGTCAATTGGTCCGGTGTTCATCAAGCACATATTCGAACTGATATTTTCTACAGCTTTTTACATCGTCTTGGCATTTACCAATTTTTCTTTTTTTATACCTTTTCCGGTTTTTTCTTTTGGTTAGGTTCGCACCTTCATGACATTGGCTTTGATCATTGGAATGTGGAAGAACTTATCCCCGGAGTGACTTCTATTCCTTTCGTGAGTTTTTGTATTTACTTGGTTTTATTTGATCTACTTGATTATGTGTATCACCGTTTATCTCATCGATTCACTTGGTGGTGGCAGTTGCATGCCTTGCACCATAGTCAACAGCATCTCAGTGTCTGGTCGGATGACCGCAATCATTTAATCGATAGTCTGATGCGCTCGATGGTCTTTGCAATCTTTGCGTTGTGGATTGGTGTTGAACCTTCACAGTTTTTGCTGCTGGTGTTATTTAGTCAGCTGGTACAGAGTTGGCAACATGGTTTTTATCCGAACGATCTTGGCGTGCTGAACTATTTGATTGTGACTCCTCAGTTTCATCGCTATCATCACGCTATGGGTTTGGGTTATGAGTTACCGGGTCGACCGGGCGTCCTTGGTGGGTGTAATTTTGGCGTCTTGTTCCCTTGGTGGGATATCGTGCTAGGCACAGCAGTATTCAAGACGGAGTATTACCCGAGTGGCGTGCAAGATTTTGATCCGCCAAGCTCCTTCATTGCTCAGCAATGGCTCTGTTTAAAAAGGAGTTGGAATGTACTTAAGAATTTCAATCAAGCTCGCGCCAGGTGATGGGGATGTTGCAATTGATATTGAAAGCCTGTCGTGGATTACTGCCTTGGATGACTACCCATTACCCGTTGTAAAAGGAGAATAGTTTGAACGAACAGAGTAGATCAATTGGTTTGATTGTCATTGGCGATGAAATCTTATCTGGTAAGAGAGTAGATAAGCACCTTCCTAAGTTGCTTGAGCTTTTAAAAGAAAGAGGCTTGCAATTAACGTGGGCGCAATATATAGGTGATGAGCCAGAGCGCATCGTTGATGTCTTACAACGATCGTTTGCCACAGGGGATATCGTATTTGTGACGGGTGGTATTGGTTCAACCCCAGACGATCACACTCGGCAGGCTGCAGCAAGGGCTTTAGGGCTTGATTTAGTGTTGCATCCTCAAGCGCGAGAACTGATCGGACAACGCATTCACGAGATGGCGCAAGGGGATCCCAAGAAGGCTGATCTTGATTCGGTAGAAAATCAACCTAGATTGCGTATGGGCGAATTTCCAGAAGGGGCAAACATCATCCCCAATGCGTACAACAACATACCTGGTTTTTATCTACGTGAGCATTATTTCATGCCTGGTTTTCCGGTCATGGCAAGCCCTATGATGACTTGGGTTCTCGATACCTTTTATGCCGACTTGTTTCACCAACTTGACTATGTTGAAAAAAGCTTTATTGCAAGTGGCGCGATGGAGGCAACCATTACCCCACTGCTTGAATCGATTGAGCAAAAATATCCGCATATTCGGGTTTTCAGCCTACCATCCATCGGTGATCCAACCAAAGAGGGTGTTTTCGCAGGTCGTCATATGGAGTTAGGTGTAAAGGGGCCGCGTGAGCAAGTTGATTTTGCTTTAAAAGAATTGCGCCTTGGGGTTGAAGCTTTTGATACCGTCACGTATGATTTGATTAAGAATGATATGCCGAAGGATGTACAATAATGCACTGTCATGGTGCGTTATTGAGTTTTTACAAGTCTCTTTTTTGCTTTAATAATGAAAAGAGTATTATTTATTAAACGATCTTATTGGAGAAATGAATGAGTAAATCTATTGCTGACGTAATGAAGTTGGTTAAAGAAAAGGAAATTACGTTTGTAGATTTCCGTTTTACAGATACGAAAGGAAAAGAACAGCACGTTTCTGTTCCAGTTTCTGCTTTTGAAGAAGATAAATTTGAGAGTGGTCATGCGTTTGACGGCTCTTCAATTGCTGGTTGGAAGGGGATTGAAGCCTCTGACATGCTCTTAATGCCTGATGCAACGACAGCCTACATTGACCCATTTTACGAAGAGCCAACTTTAGTGCTCACATGTGACGTTGTAGAGCCCTCTGATGGCAAAGGGTATGATCGTGATCCACGCTCGATCGCGAAGCGTTGTGAAGCGTATTTAAAGAGTACTGGTTTGGGTGATACAGCCTATTTTGGTCCTGAACCAGAATTCTTCATTTTTGATGGCGTACGTTGGGGCAGCGATATGCAAGGCTGTTTCGTCAAGATCGACTCGGAAGAAGCTCCGTGGTCTTCTGGTGCTGAATTTGAAGGTGGTAATACAGGTCACCGTCCTGGTAAAAAAGGCGGATATTTCCCGGTTGCTCCAGTTGATACTTTCCAAGACATGCGTTCTGAAATGTGTTTGATTCTTGAGTCTGTTGGTATTCCAGTAGAGGTTCACCACCACGAAGTCGCTGGTCAAGGCCAAAACGAATTGGGTACGAAATTTAGCACTTTAGTACAACGTGCCGACTGGACAATTTTGCAAAAATATATTGTCCATAATGTTGCCCATCAATATGGTAAAACAGCCACATTT
>Ga0164297_10004689_pt1 | contig 12097 bp, 10 predicted proteins | sample GEODES058metaG_FD_113539 | JGI IMG/M metagenome (GOLD analysis project Ga0164297, IMG submission 113539) | Dystrophic lake water microbial communities from Trout Bog Lake, Wisconsin, USA - GEODES058 metaG | ecosystem: Environmental > Aquatic > Freshwater > Lake | place: USA: Trout Bog Lake... | reverse complement strand
GGTGCAAAATCACTTTGTGAACCATTGTCTACGCTGTTCCAACTTACTGTTGTGGAAGGATAACCCACCGTAGTTAGGATAGGAGCCGATGCGGTGCCGGTTATTTTCATCAGGTGCAATTGTCCGGCAGGTTCGTTCCATGTTTCCAAGAGTTCCAGACTATTTACACTTGAATCGTAGACAAGTGCCGGAGCCAAAGAAAATGAAGTAGACTCTTCAAATCCGGTGAAGGGCGCGCCGAGCCCGGCCATAATACTGTCTTTATTGAAAACATATACTTCAGCACCGCTGTGACTACCGCCACCCGATACATTGAACCAATTGCCGCACACTACGATCCAGTTCTTATTAAATCCGGTATTGTCAAAGTCCAGCCAATCACCGCCCGTCGCATCTACTCTGATCGCATATGCATGCCAGGTAGCATTAGGATTAGATGTGGCAGACATGGCAACGATCAATTCGGCCTCTGCAGTTTCACCATATGCCAGTGCGGTCATGATCCAGCGTTTGGAATAGGGATCATAGTGAACACGTGGGTCAAAAGTTCCCGGACCATGTGGTAACACTGACGAGAACCAGGTGTCTAATGCTGTGGTACGGATGGTTCCGGTGTTGCGGTATTGCAAATGCACATCAGGGTTTACGGCAGTAACAATATAGCCGGAATCTACTGCTCCATGGGTGTCAGGCGGTATCTCAGTCCCGTTGGATGTTACTGACAAAAAAGTGTCAACCGGAGTTATAGTTGCGGGTAACAAAACCGCATGCCCTTCACTAAAACGGTTAGCCGCATTGGGATGATATAAAAAAACCTTCGATGGGTCAGCCATTGGTCGCGTTGGTCGCTCTTCTCCATCTTCGTCAAACGGCATTCTTGGGGCCCTCTTTGTGGGGTGCTCCTCATCAAACTTAGCACTCTCTTCAAAATTGATATCAGCTTTGTAGGTCTCTCTGCCAGTAGTGATCTTTTGTGCCTGACCAAAAGAATTTAGAGCCGTGCACACGCAACAAATAGTTATTAAGTAATTACGCATAGGTAGTTTAAAAAATTGGGCTAAGTTACAATTAATATTCCGAATATTTTGAAACTAATAAAAGATTTTTGGTGGTATTACATACCATTGATAACAGCGAAGTTGCACTTTCAACTAAATGAGAAAGGTTGTCACTTTGGACAACCTTTCGTCGGTTTAAAGTATTAATTAGTGCTACTCGGTAATTGTTATTTTATTAGAGTAAAGATCATCTCCAAAATAAAGATTTACGTTATAGCTGCCCGGTGTCAGGTTATCGGTTTTTATTGAATAGGTTTTGGCATTCAATGCCCCTACATGATTTGAATAAACGATCCTGCCATTCATGTCAATGATCTTCACATCAAAAGGCTGATTCACTGTTTGGCCGAATATGATATCAAAGTTACCATTGTTTGGATTAGGCAGCACCCTGAATGTATTGACACCACTGTTGATACCGGCTATGCCCACATTGTTGATCACTAACACGGTGTCTACATAGGTTTCGGTACAACCACTGTCTATTACCGTAATGGTCACATCTTTCAATCCGGGTAATGTCCATAACGCGGTTTGCATTCCAGTACCGGTTGCCGAGTCAGGAATAGACCCTACACCAAAGCGCCAGGAATAACGTAAGCTTGGGTCAGCAACACCGGTAAAAGTAAACGTGTCCAGATTTCCCATATCCATTACAGTATGTAATGCAGAATAAGACAATGCAGGTATTGGGACCGGTAAGCCCGTTGTTACTGTATAAGGTGCTCCGGAACCGCAACCGTTGGTAGCATAAACAGTTATGGTACCAGGTGTGGTACCTACTGTTACCCTAAAGGTGTCTGAGGAACTAGTACCACTCCATCCTGTACCGGAAATGCTCCACACATATCCGGTGGCTGATGGAATAGCCGGTGTGACCAAAGTAATAGAACTGCCCGAGCAAACCGGCTTGGGTACAGAAATGGTGTCGGCTGCTACAGGAGTAGCGATGGCACTGATTTCTTCAGTAAATGTAGGACTACTGCCACAGGCGTTCACTGCTACGCATGTCAGTGTTGCTACGCCTGTGCCTATGGTAACGGGCAATGTACCTGTTGTGCTCGTTCCGGTCCAACCAGTACCCGAAATGTTCCAGGTATAGGAAGTAGCATAAGTTGAAGAAGCCGTATAGGTAGCTAAGGCAGCGCCAACACAGGGTGCAATAGCTGTACCTACTGTTGGAATTCCCGGCGCGGTCGCCGATGCTACTGTGAAAGTTGCAACCGGGCCAGTTCCGCATGCACTACTGCCTGTTACGGTTATTGTTGCAATGCCTGTTCCCGTAGTAATATTGATGGAGTCTGTAGTGCTGGTCGTACTGGTCCATCCGCTTCCTGTAACTGTCCAAGTGTAGCTGGTAGCTGATGCATTTCCAGCAACAAACAGGTTGGTAGCCCCTGCGCAGGCGGTAAGCGGTTGTACTGCCAACGTTGATGCAGTTGGTATAGGACAAACCTGTACATATGCCCACCAAGTATCCCAATAGTTTGCAGGCGAGGTCGGCACACTCTCTTGTATGGTCCAAAAGTCAGTTTCGTTCAAGGGATCTACACAGGTGCCTGAATAATCGCCCCAACGGTTTTGGCTACCGCCAAATGTTTCATAGTAATTCGCCTGACCATGGCGGAAGGTCACTTCCGGACGCATTGAATCTGCCGGATCAGTATGCATATGCAGTCTGTATTTTGCATCAGGATAGGTAGCTGCTGAAAATCCGCTATATCCGATCAGTGCGTCATTTGTAGAATTTACTGCAATGTTACCGAAGGCGTAAAAATTAGTGTTGGTAGGATCATCTATGACGCCGTTCTGCTGCACAGTTCCTCCCGTATCAATCTGCCACCACATTACAGAACAGCGTGTAGGATTGGCAGTTGCGCTGTAGGGTAAGAAAACATTGTGTGAACACCATAAACTGCCATTACGCTCTACGCAATTATTAATTCGGTCGTCATTGGTTTGGATCAAATTTGTAGTGCCCGCTTGAGGCGCAAAATCTGCTCCTGAAGAACCACTATTTGCATAAGATGTATAATTCCAGTGTAAAGTGGTTGCGGGATTTCCCAGTGCTGTAACGGTTGGCGCGGTAGCTGTTCCGCTAACTTTCCATTCCTGAAGTTGTCCACGGGCACCGTTGTATATCTCCAACATATACAGGCTGCTTTCCGAAGAATCATATGTCAGCGCCGGTGTAATACAAAAAGCACCGTTTTCATTGAACATTGTATAAGGCGCGCCGGTGCCTGCCATAATGCTGGCTTTATCAAATACATAAACTTGCGCACCAGGACTGCTCCCGCTGGCAATATTGAACAAATTGCCGCATAGTACGATCCATTGTTTATTGAAGCCTATATTGTCAAAATCCAACCAATTTACGCCGGTCGGGTCTATCACTACATTATAAATATGCCATGTACCCGTTGGGTTTCCTGTTGCCGACACGCCGATCATCAACTGAGAATTAGCAGTTTCTCCATAAGCAAGACAGGCTATGATCCAACGACCACTATACGGGTCATAATGGATCCGAGGATCGAAACTGCCTGCGCCATGGGGTAACACAGCCGACCAAAAATGGTCTTCGGTTACTGTTGATACGTTAGCGCCCGTGCGTGTTTGGATGTGTACGTCCGGATTGATCGCTGTAACACAGTAATGTGAATCTACAGCACCATGCGTATCCGGTGGAATATCGTTACCGTCCGACACAGTAGATAAAAACGTATCTGTAGGAGCAGGAGAAACAGGTAATCCGATTCTGCGCGAACGCTCATCAGCAGCCGCAGGAGGGGTGTACAAAAATACTTTCGAGGGGTCTACTTCAGGTCGAATAGGATGCATTACATCATCTTCTTCAAATTGATGTTTCCTGACGTTTGGTGCGGGATGTGCCAATTCATAATTGGCCATTTCTGTAAAATTTACATCAGCTTTTGATGCTTCTCTTCCTTTCCGTACTTCTTGTGCAATAGATAATGATGAGGTTAGGATAATAGTCCCAAGGGCCAATAAAGATATTCGCTTCATTTTGGTTTTAACAGTTTGTACAAAGTTAGAACTTTGTTATCTATTCTTGAAATATTTTCTAAAAAAAATTTGATACCGCCTTATTTATCAACTTTTAGTTAATCAAAATGAAAAAACTCATAATAAATTACCGGGACGCATTATTTATATTTAAACTTGATTTTTCCCTGTTCAGTGCTGTATTTTGATAATGTGTTGAGCGAGTCAACAATGCGGCGGTACCATAATGCCTGCATTTTTTCGTTAACAGAATGGTGGGTCTCTGCATCATACAGTTGCTCCAGTGAGTCCATTTCATCAAGGGCACCTTTTAGTTGTGTATTAAGTGATTCGAAATCAATTGTTTTCCCTTTATAAGATTCAAATATTCGCCTCACATGTCTGGCGCACACCTCAGCAATGTCGAAATGCCCTTGTTCATGTTTCAATATCCGCATGCTTGAGTCAACCATCCAGGAGCCGTCCTTATAGAATTTGCAGATACATTTATAGGTCAGTTCCGTACCACTATAAGTATATGGCATTTCAAGCCCTACTTTCGACCAGGCCTTGTCGGAAGAACCCGCCACAGGCAGGGATCTAAAATCTGCCGGTAGCAGTTTAAGCCCCTTTTTCCAAACAATTGTATTTTCCTCCTGGGGAATAAATGCACAACATATCAGCAATAACGCTACAAACAGTAGTTTTTTCTTCATTCGTCTCTCCGATTAGTTCAAAAAAAATAACGGTAAAAATGAGCTGATATTGTACCCTATTCAGCGTTTTGAATGGGATTAGGCAGCACTTACAATTAGTTTACTACTAAATGCTTTTTGATCAAACCAAAGGTGGAGTCAGGTATATGGTGAATTTCTAAAATGTCGTCTATACTGCGAAACGCTCCATGTTCTTTCCGCCATCGAATCAACTTACCGGCAGTTACCGGGCCAATGCCTTTTAGTCTGACAAGTGTTGCTGAATCTGAGGTATTGATATTGATCGGGTCAGGGATAGGTGCCGATGGCCCGTCGGTGCGGTCGAGCCAGGTTTGTTGTGTTGCTAATATGCTGTCGTTAAGTTCTACAGCAGCATTTGCTTTTTTAAAACTGTCCCATTTTGCAGCCAAACGTTTGTTAGTTGCTTCATTGAAATCGGGATGCACCCAAAAACGCATGGTGCCTCTGATAAATATCAGTATCATTAGCACTAATGACAACAATAAAATACCCAATCGCTCCTTACCGTTAAATGTGGTAAACGACCTGAGACTGTTTTTCATGGTAGGTTAAAGATAACAAAAATCCCGAGAGTTTTATTTGCTATAATCTGTTGATCATGTCCAGATCAAAATCTTCTAAACTGCTTAATTTGGCATCAGCCAGTGTAAAGCGGGGATCATCGAAATGTATTGGATCAGGTACTACCACTACCTTCATACGGGCAGCTTTACCCGCTATCATGCCGTTGATTGAGTCTTCCAATACTACGCATTCCATCGGGCTTGATCCTAATGACTCGGCACAATGTAAAAACACGGCAGGGTGGGGCTTACCCAATGCTACAACGTCGGCCGATGTGATACAATTAAAATAGTGCGTCAGCCCGAAATGTTGCACCAATGCATGTATCATACGGGCAGGGGATGAGGAGGCCAGCCCGATCTTAAAACCATTGGCTTGCAGCAGTTGCAGCGATGTTTCCACACCCTTTAGGATAGTGGCATGAGTTTTTGACGTAGTTATGATATCGTCCAGAATCTCTTCGGCTACATCGTACGGAGTGGTGCCGGTCCATGGGTAGTGTATGGCCCAATGGTCTGTAACCTCGTAAATGCGCAGCCCGGTAGTTTCTTTAAAATTCTTTCTGCTGATAGGGATCCGGTGTTTTTCTGCTACTCTTAGCATACATTCACCCCATAGGGGTTCTGTATCCAGCAGCAAACCGTCCATATCATACAATACAGTGTTGATCATGTGTTGAAATAAAACACAAAGTTAAACTGCAATTTGGTTGTTGCAGTCAGAAAAAAGGGGTAGGTTACATGCCGGGTATGGGCATAGATTCATGCACTTCTATGGTGGCATCTGAATGCCAGCCGGACGTATGCGGATGACCTTCCATCATTTTCAGCGCACTTTCCATGTTTTCAGCCTGAATCATAGAATATCCGGATACATTCCGGTCACTGGCACTAACAGTGCCGTCTGCCGCAACCGCGCGACCATTCACCAACGGAGATCCGATCATCAGCAGATCGTCGCCACAACGCTTGGCCCAGTTCATCCACATTTCCATGCCTTTGGCTTGTTGCACAGGCGTTACATTCATGGTTTGCGCCATGGCACTTGCCGGCACATGATAGATCACTAAAATTTTTTTCATGATTGAAATAGCTAATTTAATACGAAAGTAAAAAAATAAGCAATAATGAATAGTAGCTATTAAAAAACTTCGATGTCATTTACTCATCCAGCTTCAGCACCGCCAAAAATGCTTCCTGAGGTATATCTACGCTACCAATCTGACGCATACGTTTCTTTCCTTCTTTTTGTTTTTCCAGCAGTTTGCGTTTACGCGATATGTCACCACCATAACACTTAGCCGTCACATCTTTTCTCATGGCCGAAATGTTTTCTCTTGCAACGATTTTTGCACCAATTGCTGCCTGTATAGCGATCAGGAATTGCTGGCGCGGTAGCAGGTCTTTCAGCTTACTGCATAGTTTGCGGCCAAAATCCTGAGCACGGCTGCGGTGTATCAGTGCGCTTAGAGCATCCACTTGTTCGGCATTCAACAGTATGTCCATCTTTACGATATCACTTTCGCGATAGTCGAGCGGATGATAGTCGAATGAAGCATAACCGCGCGTAGAAGATTTTAGTTTATCATAAAAATCAAATACAATTTCAGCCAGCGGCAACTCAAATACCAGCTCCACGCGGGTGGGGGTGAGGTAATGTTGATTGATCAGGATGCCCCGCTTGCCCAAACAAAGACTCATGATATTGCCAATATAGTCGGGCAGGGTAATGATCTGTGCACGAATAAAAGGCTCCTCAATACGGTCTATACGACTGGGGTCCGGCATTTCACTGGGGTTATTTACGATTATCGCTGTTTCTTTATCGCGGGTAGTATAAGCTTTATAGCTTACGTTGGGCACAGTGGTGATCACCATTTGGTTGTACTCACGTTCCAACCGCTCCTGAATGATCTCCATGTGCAGCAAGCCCAGAAATCCGCATCGGAAACCAAAGCCGAGTGCCTGAGAAGTTTCGGGTTCAAAGGTGAGCGATGCATCATTAAGCTGCAATTTTTCCATGCATTCACGCAGTTCCTCAAAATCATCGGTCTCCACCGGAAAAATGCCGGCAAACACCATGGGTTTCACTTCAGAGAAACCTTGTATCGTATCGGGGCTTGGATTATTTACCAAGGTCAGCGTATCACCAACCTTTACTTCTTTTGCGTTCTTTATACCGGTGATGATGTAGCCTACATCGCCTGTCTTCACTTCTTGTTTGGGACTAAGGGAGAGTTTCAGTATGCCTACTTCATCCGCAAAATATTCGTTGTCGGCATGTATGAATTTAACTTTATCCCCTTTTTTAAGGCTGCCGTTAAATATCCTGTAGTAGGCTATAATGCCGCGGAAAGAATTGAATACACTGTCGAACACCAACGCCTGTAAGGGCGCGTCAGGATTGCCCTTGGGGGCCGGGATGCGCTCTATTACCGCAGCCATGATCTCTTGTATACCAATGCCTGATTTACCGCTTGCGAGCACTATATCCTCAGCTTTGCAACCTATCAGGTCCACTATCTGGTCGGTAACCTCGGGTATCATAGCGCCATCCATGTCAATTTTATTGATCACGGGTATGATCTCCAGATCATTGTCCAGCGCCAGGTAAAGATTAGATATGGTCTGTGCCTGAATACCTTGCGATGCATCTACCAGCAGCAAAGCGCCTTCACAAGCTGCCAGTGCGCGGGATACTTCATATGAAAAATCCACGTGACCGGGCGTATCTATGAGGTTAATGGCATATTTCTGGCCCTTATATTCATAGTCCATTTGAATAGCGTGGCTCTTGATCGTGATACCTTTTTCACGCTCCAAGTCCATATCATCCAACACCTGAGCCTGCATATCGCGGTCAGAAATGGTCTTGGTAAATTCCAGCAGCCTGTCGGCAAGTGTACTTTTTCCGTGGTCGATGTGAGCAATAATGCAAAAATTGCGAATATTTTTCATATAAAAATCAAGGTGCAAAGGTAGTGTAAATCCGCCAACTTATGATGGCTATCAAGGGGTGTAGATTTAGGCATGGCCATCCATTAATGGGAAACAGAGTCAGCGGTATTCAGTTCGGGATTTACCAGCGTCATCAGATTATATACCCGGGTGTTGATCTGATGTATATTTCTCAATGGCTCATATACGGTAATGTCCTGTTTGGGTCCGTCAAAATAAAAACGCCAAAAATCCATCACATCGTCATCTGCCATTTTGTCTAATACATAGCAACTCAATTCCACATTATTCTGGATCTCCTTGCGCAATTGTTGTTGGTACATATTGATGCCCTCGCTATACCACTTGCCGCCCATGGCAACTACCATCATTTTCTCATAAAAGTCGGTATCGTTGTAGTAGAAAAAGTCATTAAAAAATTCAGGAATAAGATTTACATAATCGTAATATAAAATGCCATAGCGGGCCGGGTGTTCCTGATAGCCGAAAAACTGAAACAGTTCATTGAAATTTCCGGGAAATACATCGAAATAAGCCTGCTTATACAACGGGGTAGATACCTGAAATTTAATATCACTATAAGCTTTTTTCAAACGCAATGCCCGAACACATACGCTGTCGTCATACCGTATTTTTAAATCCGTTTTTTGGGCGGGCGCGGCAGCCCCCAACAGAAGAAAAAAAATTATAAGGCGAATTCGGCTCATGTTGGTATAATAACGTCAAAAATAACCAAAAAAAATTATTTTTTTGGTTGATTGGTCGATGCTCCATGTTTATTGTATTGAATTTGCATCCGGACTAGGAAATAAAGTAGAGATAAGTGTGTAAAAAGTTGAAAGGTGCTGCTGTTTGTGGAATGGGGTGTTAGCTGATAGAACGATTGAAATTATATAGGTTGGTTTCGGTTTTGGGAGTGTATTGGGCTAATTTTAGAAAAGCAAACATTACACCAACCCATGTGATCTCGTCCTCTGAGACTGGATCCCAACCCTTTGGCCTGAAAGGCCTATCCGCACCACCACAATCAGTACGCCATGTCATCTCGTCCTCCGAGACGGGATCTCAACCCTTTGGCCTGAAAGGCCGAACCACACTACCACAATAGTACAAGCCATGTCATCCCGTCCTCCGAGACGGGATCCCAACCCTTTGGCCTGAAAGGCCGCACCACACCATCACAATAGTACATTCCATGTGATCCCGTCCACCGAGATTGGATCCCAACCCTTTGGCCTGAAAGGCCGCACCACACCATCACAATAGTACACACCATGTCATCCCGTCCTCCGAGACTGGATCTCAACCCTTTGGCCTGAAAGGCCGATTTGTAACGCATAAGCATTGGTTATCCTGAAAGAACGCAAACCCGATGTGGATGTATTTCTGTTTGGCTGTGCCTCACCGCGATCCCGCGTTTCCAAACCAGGTCTTACCCTAAAAACGCCATTTCTTCGGGTGTAAGGCGGATAGCGGCAGCAGACAAATTATCTTCCAGATGCGCCATAGAAGAGGTACCGGGAATGGGCAATATCCATGGCGACAGATGCAGTTGCCAGGCTATGTTCATCGCTGCCTTGGTTACGCCATGTCGTTGCGCCAATTCACCGATCTTGTCGTTATCCACTTTTATAGAGGTGAGCAATGAGAAATAAGGCATCAGCGGTATGCTGTGCTGTTCGCAGATCTTTAATAGCGCTCCTGCTCCTCTCGACGTTCCGTGAGCGTTTGTAAGGTCGCCACGTTGGTGGTAGCCAAACAAGTTCTGAACGGTGGCTATATCGCCCATTTGCATGCCAGTTATGAGCTCGTCAGGCGATACATTACTCAGCCCGACATGCAGTATTTTGCCTTCTTTTTGCAGGTCAAACATGGCATCTAATGACTCCTTGAATGGCACCCGCTGTGCGCCCGGCATTACCCTGAAGTGCACTACATGCAACTGTTCCAGCTTCATGCGCATCAGGTTATCGTCTATGGCTTCGCGCAGTTCTTCGGGTGCTGCATAGTTGAACCAGCTTTTGTCAGCGCCGCGTTTTGCACCAACCTTGGTGCAGATCACCAGATCTTCTGTGTAAGGGTGTAGCGCTTCGGCTATCAACCGTGTGGTCACATAGGGCCCGTAATAGTCGGATGTATCTAAAAAGTTAACGCCCAGTTCCACTGCACGGCGCAAAATGTTTTTCGCTTCATTCCGGTCTGCAGGTTCTCCCCATATTTCAGGCCCCGTAAGGCGCATGGTGCCATAGCCCAAGCGGTTCACGGTAAGTGGTGTCAAACTGTTACTTCCTATTACGATCTGTGACGGCATTGCTGCAAAATTAGCTGTGATCATACGTTATGTTGTGGCGATTGTCGTTGTAATGTGTATCGTACCGGTTAGCATTTTATGTACCGGGCATTTGTTGGCTATCTCCAACAGGCGTTGTTGCTCATCCACAGTCAGTGATCCCGCAAATTGCAGTGTTCTGCTGATCAGTGTGCCGCTGCCATCAGTCAAATTTTCAATGGTTACTGTTACTTTGGTTTCCTGTATTTCATATCCTTTACGGTCGGCATACATTCGGAGCGTGATACAAGTGCAGGCTATGAGCGATGCAGCAAGCAACTCGGATGGTGCAAACCCTGAGTCAGCGCCACCGTGTTCAACGGGCTCGTCTGCAATGACCTCGTGCTTATTGGTTTTTACGTGGGTGGTGTAATGATCCTTATAGATCAAGCCGGTTGCTGTAGCCATAGATAAGAAAGTATTATCAGGTCAAATAAATACGGTAGCCGCCATTTGCATGGCTGTCATGAGGGCTTCTCGATTCAGTTGCAGCGGAATGTGGTTTTTGTCGCACCAGCCTACTAAATTCTCGGTGGCAATATTACCTACCAGTTCATCTTCAGCCATTGGACAACCGCCTATTCCTTTTATGGAGGTATCAAACCTTACACAACCTTCGTTATACGCCGTTTGTATTTTTTCTTCCCAGGTGTCGGATGTAGAGTGGAAATGTGCACCTATGTTAAGGTCTTTGAACTCAGGTACCAACTTTTTATAAATGTAGGATATGGTATCGGGTTTGGCTACGCCCACGGTGTCTGCCATAGCTATGGTGCGGATGCCTAATTGAGACAGTTGGCGTACCCAATTGATGGCTACGTCCGCATTATAAGGGTCGCCATACGGATTTCCAAACCCCATAGATATATAAATGATCAACTCTTTTTTATGGGCTACACACAGTTGTCGTATTGCTTCCACCTGCGTTAACGACTGCGCTATGGTTTTATTGGTATTGCGCATCTGGAAGGTTTCTGATATCGAAAACGGGAAACCCAGATAGGTGATCTCATCATACACTACAGCATCTTCAGCGCCCTTCGTATTGGCAATGATCGCTAATAGTTTGGTCTTTGACCCGGACAGATCCAGTTGTGGAATCACCTCTTTTGTATCCGCCAATTGTGGTATGGCCTTGGCCGACACAAACGAACCGCAGTCCAACACATCAAAACCTACTTTCAGCAAGGCATTCAGATAGCTCACTTTGTTGGCTGTTGGTATAAAATGAGCCCAGCCCTGCATGGCATCTCGCGGGCATTCTACCAGTGTTACAGTATTATTCATAAAAAAAGTATTTACGCACCGCAACGTATTTCCGTTCAAAAATTGGATATCAGCATTGCAATGTTATTGCTGGTGATCGGCTTGTTGAGGAATTGCTTAATGGATGGATAATTGCCTACCCTGTTCAGGTCGGTATCATTGATAGAAGACGATACC
>Ga0164297_10004687_pt1 | contig 12097 bp, 9 predicted proteins | sample GEODES058metaG_FD_113539 | JGI IMG/M metagenome (GOLD analysis project Ga0164297, IMG submission 113539) | Dystrophic lake water microbial communities from Trout Bog Lake, Wisconsin, USA - GEODES058 metaG | ecosystem: Environmental > Aquatic > Freshwater > Lake | place: USA: Trout Bog Lake... | reverse complement strand
GCGCTTTGATCTCAATATTGAACTCAGCCATGAGTCTGCAGGCCAAGAAAGCTTAAAGCAACAAGGCGCCACGGTTACTGCAGAACTATTAGAAAAAGTCAAACAAGCTGATGGACTTATGCTGGGTCCCATGTCCACTCTCGAGCTCGGGCAGGCGAGTCAAGGCGAGATCAATGCGTCTTTATTTTTCAGAAAAAATCTCGACTTGTACGCAAACATCCGACCCGCAAAAACATACCCTGGACTTGCAAAAAGGGTTCAGCAAGATTTTGATTTGATCGTCGTTAGAGAAAATACGGAAGGGTTTTACGCCGATCGCAATGTCGAGTCAGGCAGTAGCGAAATGCTCATCACCCCTGACGTTGTGATTTCTCTCAGAAGAATCACCAGACACTGCTGCGAAAGAATTGCAAGAAGCGCTTTCACTTTGGCTCAAAATCGGAAAAAACACGTCACTATTGTTCACAAAGCAAATGTTCTAAAAATTGCTGACAACATGTTCATCGACATTTGTCACCAAGTGGGCCAAGAGTTTCCAGAGGTTCGCATTGATGATTTCATTGTTGACGCCATGATGGCGCATGCCGTGCGTGCGCCTGAGAAATTTGACGTCATCGTCACCACCAACATGTTTGGAGACATTCTCTCCGACCTCACCTCCGAGCTCTCTGGCAGCTTAGGGTTGGCTGGCACACTCAACGCAGGAGCCCACTATGCAATGGGTCAGGCCGCTCATGGCTCTGCGCCAGACATTGCTGGCAAAAATATTGCAAATCCTTTCTCTCAGATCATCTCAGCAGCCATGTTACTCAATTGGTATGGACAAAAACACGGCTCCAAATCTTTCGTTGCGGCTTCCAACGCAATGGAACTGACCACTCTTGAACTCATGAAGTCTGGACAGGTCACACCGGACGTTGGGGGCAACCTCAAAACCGATGAAATTGCCAAAGTGTTCATCAAACAAATGCTGTCTCAACATTGAGCACTTGTAAAAAACTGGCTCTTTAAATCCCAATTCTCTTTAATTCAAAACAACGCTAATCCATGAAATCAGATATTCAGCACATCGTTGACACCCATTGTCATGTTATTTCCCAAGATCATGCGCAATTTCCAATTGCGGACTCTATTGGAGGCAAGCAGTCTGACTGGTCAAAAGAGAGACCCGTAAATGTTGACGGCATGCAAGAAGCGATGCTCAACGCGGGCATTTCAAAATCAGTCCTCGTTCAAGCCTCAACATGTTATGGTCATGACAGCAGCTATGTTGCGCACAGTGTCAAGTCCAGCCCTCAATGTTTCATAGGAGTTTGCAGTGTCGACTTTCTCGACCCCAACGCCATCGAACACCTAGAACATTGGTTAAAACTAGGTGTCAGTGGAGTACGTGTCTTCATTGCAGGTCATACCGCATCAGATGACTCCAAGCACCTCGATGACCCAAAAGCTTTTCCTTTGTGGGACTGGATCAGCGAAAAACAAATCCCTATTTGCGTGCAACTTCGCTCAAACGGATTACCTTCAGTTGCCAATCTCTTGACCCACTTCCCCAAAGCCATAGTTTTACTGGATCACTTCGCCAGACCTGAACTCAGCGATGGTGCACCATACGCACTTGCTCAAAGTCTTTTTGATTTGGCACGCTTTTCGGGCTTGCATTTCAAATACACCACTCACAATGTGCGAGACTCATTATTGGGCAAATCCACTCAGGCTGAATTCATTCAAAAAGCAGTTCAAGTTTTTGGTGCCTCACGCATTGCTTGGGGCTCTAATTTCCCAGCTTGCAACCGCTCTTTGGCAGAGCAACTCCAAGAAGGCCTGGATGCAACTGCGAAACTCAGTTTGAGCGATCGAGAGTGGGTTTTCTCTAAAACTGCCCACCAACTCTACCCAAGCTTGAACAACATCACTGGACTTTGATTCTTTGATACATCTCATTTCTTTTTCCCTCTGATTGACACATGAAACAAACACTTCACACCCTTTTAGGTACGTATCCCAATACAACTGCGTTGAAAAACGCAAGTGTTCAGTCGAGTTGGTTGGATTTTGACTTTGCAGACGTGAAAGTACCCAACAGAGCGTTCAAACGCGTTGTGCGAAATATTGAATTTGACTTGGCCGAATTGGCCTTGGTTACGGCTTTTCAGGCTCATGCATACCACAAGCCTTTGACCATGATCCCCGCAGTTGTAGGTGCTGGACGTTATCAACACCACTGCTTGGTCTATAACCAGGAGAGAAACCGAATTGGTGTGTCGCAACTTGCTGGCAAAAAAATTGGCATTAGGGCACACGCACAAACCACAGTGACTTGGGTGCGGGGTATTTTGAGCAATGAATACGGAGTTGACCTTCGATCCATCAAATGGGTTACGTTTGAAGATGGTCATCTTGCAGAGTTCCCGGACCCCAAGGGCTTTAAAAGAGCAAGAAGCGATCAAACCATGGTCGATATGCTCATGAGTGGCGAACTGGACGCAGCAATCATTGGAACCGATTTGCCCGATGACGAACGACTCAAATCTGTCATTCCTGACCCTCACGAAGCTGCCCAGGCTTGGGGGGAGCGCCATCAAATGGTTCCCATCAATCACATGATGATGATCAAAACAGATTTGGTTGAAAAAAATCCAGAAATGGCCAACGAGATCTATCGTTTATTACTTGAGAGCAAATCCAAATCTGGAGTTACACACAAGGCAGGAAAAGACCTCACGCCTTTTGGCATTGAAGCCAATCGAAAATCTCTAGAGCTCCTTATTCTCTACTCCTACCAGCAAGGCCTCATCCCTACCTTGTACCGCCCTGAAGATTTGTTTCTTCCCTCCACCCGGTTTGCTTGATTAAAGCTGAAATTTAAATGAGATGAATTGAGCGGAAATGAACATTGATATCAAAAGAAGAAACTTAGTCACCCTCGCAACCCTTGCGGCCTTGGGAGTTGAGAGTCATGCACAAAACACTCACGGCATTGGTCGAATTGTGGTGCCATTTGCGCCAGGTGGAGCAAGAGAATACCCTGCTCGCGCTATATATCAAGAGATGGCTCAAAAACTAGATGAACACTGGATCATTGAGAGTCACCAAGGTGCTGGCGGAGCCATTGGTACGGTGTTTGTTTCCAAATCAGAACCAGATGGGAAAACGCTCTTAATGGCAGCATCAAGCCACTTCATCACTGCAGCATTGGGTGCAAAGCCAAGCTATGACCCCGTCAAAGAATTTGCTCCGGTTGCTAACATCGGAATGCAAAGTTATGTCTTAATGATGAGCACAAGTTTGCCGGCCAAAACACTGAGCGAGTTCATCGCTCATGTTAAAAAACACCCAGGAGAGCTCAATTACAGCTCTGCTGGAATCGGTAGCTCCACACATTTGGCCATGGCTTATCTATGCAAAGCGATGGGCCTGGACATGATTCACGTGCCCTACAAAGGCACACAGGAAGCAGCCAATGACGTCCTCGCAGCCAGAGCTCACGCAGTGATCGTACCCACTGCTGGCGCTGGGGTCTACCTTCAAGACCCTCGAATCAAAGCACTGGGCATCACATCCAAAAAGAGATCGAGCCTGCACCCTGAAATCCCTTGCATTAGTGAAACTGGGTCCAAGGATTTTGCTTTCGAGTCTTGGTTCGGACTGCTTGCCCCAGCGGCTACTCCCAAAGCCACCATTGAACGGCTTAACATTGCCATTAACGGCGCAATCCGAGAGGAAGTCGTGACCAAACGGCTATTGCTACAAGGCATTGAGCCCTCTCATTTGAGCTCTGAAGAGTTCAAGACTTTATTCATGGCAGACCATGAACTGATGTCCAAATTGGTCAAAGATGTTGGACTGGCAAACACCTGAGCAAGGGTTTTTACCCAAACCCTACCCCAATTGTTGGACTTTTTAAAAGAGTAAACTCAAAATATTGCGCCTGCAATTGAGGTTGCATTTGACCTTTCTTGGACTTAGCGCCCAAGAATGAACCCTTCTTCAAAAAGGTATCCCATGAATCTCAGATCGATTGCTCAGTTATCTTTCATTTCAATATTTGGATGCTTCCTCACTTTGGTAGCCCAGACGTCTTTTGCACAAAATGCCTGGCCCAATAAGCCGATTAAATTTGTAGTCCCTTTTGCTGCTGGTGGGGCCAATGATTTAATTGCCCGCGCCGCGGCAGAAGGTGCAGCCAAGCACCTAGGTGAATCTATTTTGATCGACAATCGTCCTGGTGCTGGAGCAACCGTTGGCGCTGATTATGTAGCCAAGAGTGCTCCAGATGGTTACACCTTTTTAATCAGTGCAGCGGGCATCATCTCCAACAGCATGATTAAAAAGAACATGCCATACAAGGACAGCGACATCGTACCTGTCGCCATGATTGCATTAGCTCCATCCGTCATCATTGTTCCCGCGAACTCTAACTACAATTCATTGAAAGAGTTCATCAACAAGTCAAAACAGAATGGTGGGCTGAATTTTGCAACTGCAGGCACAGGAAGCACGCCCCATTTTGTTGCTGAACTGCTTAACATCAAAGCAGATGCAAAACTAACTGTCATTCCTTACAAAAGTGGCTCCGAGTCACTCACCGCGGTTGTGAGTGGTCAAGTGGATGCAACCTCTGAGGCTAGCATTGTCGTGATGCCCTTTATCAATAGTGGTAGAGTCAAAGCATTGGCCACAACGTGGACACATCGCCTTGCCATGTATCCAGACATTCCAACTGCTTTTGAACAAGGCTACACAGACATTCAAATTGCTCACTGGGCTGGTCTTCATGCCCCCAAAGGGACTCCAGAACCTATTTTGAATGCCATGGCAGTGGCCATCGATCAAGCCATGAAAAATCCAGCCATTGCTGAACGACTTAAAAAAGTTGGCATTGAACCCATTGGTGGCACTCGCGCATCTTTTGAGCAGTTTGTGGCTCAAGAAAGATCGCGCCTACAAAATGTCGTTAAAACCACTGGGATGACCGAAGACTAACTTTTCTCTTGGATCTCGTCACTCTTTTGCAAACATGCGTTTGACCCGAGCGCTATAGGCTTTTTTGATGTGCTCCCTTGCGGCTGACTCTGCCGCAATTGGGTCTTTTGCCATGAGTGCGTTCAATATCTTGGCGTGGTCAACCACATTCTCCTTGGCCCGATTTAAATCGAGCATATTGGACTCACCAAGCAAACCCAATGCATCGTGAAGAGGCTCCATGATGCGAAGCAAGAAGCGATTGTGGGCACACAAGATCAAAGCCTCGTGAAATTGCCTGTTCTTTAAAGCAATCTCCGCGGGATCCTCTCCTTGAACCAATTGAGCATAGTCAAGGTGCAGACTCTCAAGCAAAGACAACTCTGCCTCATCAGCATTTTTCGCAGCCAATCTCGCAGCAGTCCCCTCCAAGGCTTCACGCATTTGGTACAACTCTGAGACCATGGCATGATCGAATTCAACCACCGTAAAGCCACGATGGGGATGCTGCTCAGCAAGTCCCTCAGCCTGTAGCCTTGAGAGCGCCTCTCGAATTGGGGTTCTGGACAGGCCCAGCATGTCTGCCAACTCGTTTTCAATCAAACGATCCCCGGAGCGAAATCGACGTTGCCTGATTGCCAAACGAATGGCTTGGTGCGCTTGTTCCGCCAAAGACAATCCCTTGCTTGAATTGCCCAGAGTGCTGAGTTGACTCTGGGGTTCAATGCCATCAAGTTTGGGGAACTTTTTATGGTCTGCCATACTCGATTCGTCGTTTATGCTCGTTTGGTCAATGCGTGCTGCCCAGCATGGGTGCCAGCAATTCTGCCAAACACAGCGCCTGAGACCAACCCAGTTCCACTGGGGTAATTGAAGTAAAAAATGCCCCCAACCATCTCTCCTGCACAAAACAGTCCAGGTATGGGATTCAAGTGAACATCAAGAACCTGCCCCTGATCGGCAATGGTTCTCAAACCACCAAAGGTAAAGGTAATGCCACAAGTTGTTTGATATGCATCGTAAGGAGGCTTATCGAGTGCCTGCGCCCAATTTGACTTGGGAGGAGAGACACCATCCTTTGTGCACTTACCATCTTTGATGGTGTGATCAAAGGGGACGTCGGTGATGTTGGCGTTGTATTCGTTGACTGTTTTCAAAAATGTCTTGGCATCAACACCCTCTAATTTTTCTGCCAACTCCTCCAAAGTGTTTGCACTCACTTTGGTCACAAATTTAATGCGATATTCATTGCGCAATAGATCTTTAACCTTTGAGTCAAAGACTTGCCAAGCGAATTGCCCAGTTTGCTTGAGAACCTCGCCTCCGTATTTGGCGTAAGTAAAGGAATGGAAATCATAGCCTTCGTCCACAAAACGCTTGCCTTCTGCATTGATGAGGAGGCCAAAAATATAACTGTGCTTTTGAAACTTGTCTCCTACACTCACATCCCCGAACTCAGGTGCATTGCGATCCCACCCCGTTGCATGACAACCTGACCAATTCCCATAAGGAGCGGCACCAATATCGAGCGCCATTTTCAATCCATCTCCTTGATTGAATCGAGAGCCACGAACTTTGGCCAACTCCCATCCAGGACCCAGGTAACGTGCGCGCATCTCTGGATTGGCCTCGAATCCACCGCAGGCCAACACAACAGATTGAGCACGGAATTCAACGGGCTTTCCCTCGCAAACAGCTTTAACTCCTTTGACCTGACCGTCCTCATAAATCAAAGAAGTGGTTCGGGTGCTGTATTTGATTTCGATTTTGGCTTGATGAGCTGCCTTATCAAGATATTCCACCAAACCAGCCCCTCCACCCGAGGCCTCAATGGGGAGTCGACCAAAAAACTTGCGCCGCCCATTGACCAAGCCCGATTGACGCCCGTAGTTGGCGGAGAAACGAACGCCCTTGCTTCTTAGCCAAATCATCGTGTCCAAACTACGTCTGACCAAAATATCTGACAGATCTAGATCGGTTCGATTTTGTGTCAAGCGAAACAGGTCATCAAAATACTCCTCCTCTGTATTGGTACCAAAGTCAGTCTCAGCTTCCTCTTTTTCTGTGATGTCGGTGACTTTTTTCAAGTCCTCTACCGTGTTGTATGCAAAGCGCATCACGCCGCCTGCGAAGCGACTATTACCACCAGACTCATCTTGAGCGGCAGCCTCCAAAATCAAAACTCTGGCCCCCACGTCGTGGGCAGCCAAAGCAGAACAAAGGGCTGCGTTTCCTTTGCCAACAACAATCACATCAAATTCGCTTTGCATCTTCAAGTTCCTTTAATCAAAACTGTTTTACTTCAAATGATTCCAAAAAATTTGTCCAAGTTGTCCTGCATCGACCTGATGCTCGAGCTGTTCGATCCATTGATAAGCCCGTCGCACTCCTTCATCTGTGAGCACACGCTGAGCGCAGAGCTCAAATTTCTCTCTCAACTGAAAAGCACTCAAGGGATTGGCGGAGGTTCTACCATGAGGCTGCAAAACTTGACTCTCAAAAACTGTTCCGTCCAACAAAGTCAATTCAACCTTTGCTGCAAAGTGGTTTGAAGGATCAAACATTTGATCGTCATAGGCTTGTGCCTCAACGTGAGGCAATAAAGCCAGGATGCGAGGATCGCGGTAATGCTCTTGCTCAAAATGCTGAATACCCACACGCCCTTCCATCAAGGCTCTTAGAACCACGTATTGCAAACTGAATTTCGCATCAAGCTCACTATTGGGCTCAGGTCGATTGGTATGGGTGAGTCTGCGTGCATGAATCCACACGCGAACACCTTTGATTTGATGAATTTCGTATGCATGATCCAATTTGATTTGAATGGCCGCATCAATGGCAGGATGTGTACTTCCACAACACGGATACTGCTTGATGGCTATGCCCGGCTCCACAATATCCCAAGGTTTGCCCCAATGATCAAGCGCTTTTTGACGGTCGTAATGGGGCGTTCCATTGAAGACCTCAAAGAATCCTTGCTGATGCTCAAAGACACTCTGCGCATTGGCCGTATAACCCATTTGAGCTAGCTTTGCAGACATCAAGCCTTCCTTGGCACTTCTACCCACATGCATGGGCTTTGTCATGGTGCCAAAGTTGGCCTTTAAACCTGCGGCACTAGAGGCCGCGAGTGCCAGTGCGGTTGCAGTTTGCTCCACACCCAGACCCAGTAGCTTGGAGCAAGCAGCAGCAGCTCCAAAAACACCCAATGTTGCCGTTGGATGCCAGCCTTTCGTGTAATGGTAGAAATTGACCGTCATGGCCAATTTTGTCTCCACTTCAAAGCCCGCGATGTAGGCAGTGATCAAGTCCTTGGCATCACAAGGAGTGCATTCTGCCAAGGCAAAAAGAGCGGGCAAAATCGGTGCAGATGGGTGCCCGCCCATGGTGTTATTGCAATCATCGAAATCCAATGCATGAGCAGCTGTTCCATTGATCAAAGCTGCGTCCAAGTCTGAACACCTTATGTTGTGCCCCCAAACAGAGGCTTGAGCTCCAACTCTCTCCCCGGAGATTTGTGGATGCAAGGACAAGGCTTTGGCAATCAACGTTGCACAGGCTTCATGAGAACCCGCAAGAGTCACGCCTACCGTATCGAGGATCCCCATCTTTGCCCATTCGATGGCCTTGAGCGGCAAATCTTCATAGCGCAGCTCACAAATACCCTGTGCAAAAAAATATGCCAATGAATTTTGATGTTCACTTGAACTTTGATTCAAATGGCTCGATACCTGACTTTCATTTGATTTCATGCTTTATCCTTCCCATCACTCTTGCTTCAAACCAAGTTCGGTGATGAGCTTTCTCCACTTAAAAACCTCTGAGCGCATGTGTTCAGAAAACTCCTGCACTGAACTGCCAACGGGCTCAGAACCATCAATCTCCAAACGCTCTGCCATGTCAGGTGTTTTGAGCACCTTCACCATTGCGCGATTGAGTTTGTCAACGATTGAGGGTGGTGTTTGAGCCGGAGCCATCACACCATACCAGCCCGCGACTTCAAAGCCTTTGACTCCCGCATCATTCATGGTGGGCAAATTGGGAAGCGCTTTGGAGCGCCTTGAAGTGGTCACTGCAAGCGCTCTTAATCGTTGAGAAGCAATGTGACCATGGGATTGAATGATGGTTGAGAACAACATGTGCAATTGCCCCCCAATGACATCTGACATGGCTGGAGCTCCTCCCTTGTAGGGCACATGGATCATCTCAATCCCCGTCATGGAGCCCAAGAGTGCTCCCGCTAAATGACTAAAGCCCCCGATGCCCGAGGATCCATAACTCAACGCACCCGGATTTGCCTTGGCCCAAGCAATGAGCTCGGGCACGGTTTTAAAGGGAGCATTTGGGTTGATCACCAACACATAAGGCTGTTCAGTGGCTTGGGTGATGGGAGTCAAATCCTTCAAGAGATCATAGGGCTGATGACCTTGCAAGGTGACATTGACTGAATGGCTAGCAGAGACCATGGTGAGGGTGTAACCATCGGGCTGCGATTTTGCAGCCAAGTCCACTGCAATGGTTCCGTTTGCACCCGGTTTGTTCTCCACAAAAACGGTTTGCCCCAAAACATCTGTGAGTTTTTGAGCGATGGCACGTGAGGTGATATCAACACCCCCTGCAGGCGCGAAAGGACACAATAGGCGAATGGGCTTGGTTGGATATGTGGTAGCCAAATCGGCTTGCGCGGTCGCCAAATCACCATTCAGCGCACCAGAGAGTAGAAGCCCTTGAGAAGTCACTTTGATGAATTCTCTTTTTGTCATGGGTTTGGACAAAATTTGCATCACATTCGCCTTTGTTTTTTTGGGCTGCGTGCTCACTCTTGAAACAAGTCGGGCAAATCCCTGAGTGTTCCAATCGATTCAAGATTCATGAGGGCATCAAACCAAATTTGGACCGAATGTGGATTGCATTTGGACGTGTGCAATTCAAATCGATTTTTCAACTGCTCGGTTGTCAGTGACTTTTCAGGTGAGCCCATGAAAGTATCCGACTCACGCACCAATGTTTGGCCATTCTTTAATGTGAGTGTGAGACGAGACGCCCAAGATCCTCTTTTCGCATCATCTGTGAAACCAATCAACTCCAAATCTCTGCATGTGCGAAGGACCTTGGCATCAGTGACCCATTGATCGTTGAAGATAGAAGGGTCTTGCAAATTGTGATGCATGGCCAACGATAAGCAAAATGGAACGCTGTACTGTGCTTGCTTGATGTCTTTGGGAGCTCTGATGTCATGGTGACTCAAAATCTTCTCACCCACCTCCAATCGAACGTGCTCAATTTGCTCCGCACTCAAGAGGTGCTCTTGCATCAATCCGGTTAAAGACTCTATGGCTGGATGAGCAGTTACGTGACAGGCATAAGCTTTGATACAAATTTTGAGCGTCTCCCAATCTGTCCCAAGTCCTTGGGTCAACAATTCGGGAGCACTTTGAGCACAATAGCTATTCAAAAAACCAAACCGCCCCTCCAAAATGGACTCAGGACCTTGAAAGCCTTGTTCGGCCAAGGATGCCGCCATCACCCCACTCTCACAAGCCCGACCCAAGTGAAGTCTTTTTACCTCAGCACCCTGTTTGGCCTTGGAAAATGCAAGCAAGCCGCCGGATAAAGAACCCGCAATGCCTAAGGCACTCACCAATTGCTTCTCATCAAGACCCATGACCAAACCACTCGCCATGGCTGCACCAAAGGGGCCCGTGAGTCCGGGCGCGTGAAAGCCCAGTTGCTCGCTTGAGTGTTTGGATGCCGCACCGATGCGAAACATGACCTCACAGGCTGCAATGAACGCTTTAAGGAGAGTTGCTCCATCGGCATTTCGCTCTTGAGCCATGGCCAGTGCAGGCGGAAACAATGTTGCTCCCGGATGTACGCCTGCACCGGGCTTTCTCAAACTGTCTTGTTCAAATGCATGTGCAAAAGCTCCATTGGCCAAAGCAGCTTGCGGCGCATGAAGCCTCAAAGCAGACTCTCCAAAGACCTGAGAGCACCCGCCTTGCCCATAAGCGCGAGCGTAAGCTTTGATGCTTTGACTCCAAGGGAATTGACTTCCAAAAACACTCACCCCAAAAGTGTCCACCATGCAAGCCTTGGCACGGGAGATGACGCTTGAGGGCACAGCCTTTAGACTCAAATCATGCGCAAAGGTGCTCAATGTAGCGCTGTGTGAAGTCATGAACTATTTCCTTATTGGGTCCAAGCATTGAAAACCAAGGGTCAAACATTTGTGCACGTTTATTTCAGGGTCATCAAATCAACGATTCGACCTGCATCAGTTTCGTTCTCCAAATTGAGCATGCACTCCACCAATTGAGAAACCTGCTGAGAAGGCAATGATTGAGCTGCCAAATGCTCAAATTTATGCACGACATCTGCTTCTGATGCAAAGTTGTGCTCACTCCCTCTTGGATACTCGACGGTGTCTTTGAGATGGGTACCATCTTTTAGGAAGACCTCTACGTGCACCATGTGTCTGAACTTAGAGCCCATCGACGTGATTTTTTCATCGTGCTGGACTCGAACCAAATTGGCAAGTTTCATTCTCACTGGATCGGCCACCAGCTCTTCCTTGAATTGATCGACAAAGCACTCACCCTCCAAGAGCAATGTGGCCACACAATAGGGAAGGTTCAGCTGAGCTGAGGTCAAGCCCTCAGGCTTATAGGTCCAGCCCACGTGATCCATGGTGACTTGTGAGCCACTGACCATGATGTGATCAAGATCCTCTGGACCAAAGGGATGTTTGGCTTGCATGTTGCGGATGGCATCAAGCGTGGTGTGGTTGCTGCCAACGCAAGAATAGAACTTCAATGCAACACCCATGGTTTGCCAAGTCTGTCCCAACCCATTGATCAACTCATCTAAATTGAAACGATCTTGTGAGCGTGAGAAAGTGGTGCAAAAGCCGCCGTACTCACTCTCTAATACAGCCTCGATGCCCGTAAATCCTTTCTCCGCCAACAAAGCACCATACAAACCACTCTGAGAAGATCGGCCAGCGTGCATCCGCTTGACCATTGATCCGTACTGTGCCGCCATGAGGCCCGCAGCTTGAGTGCCCGCAACACCCAATGCGTGAACTGTTTTATGCGGATCCAAGCGCAACCCTCTAGCCGCTCCCGCTGCAGCG
>Ga0164297_10004685_pt1 | contig 12098 bp, 14 predicted proteins | sample GEODES058metaG_FD_113539 | JGI IMG/M metagenome (GOLD analysis project Ga0164297, IMG submission 113539) | Dystrophic lake water microbial communities from Trout Bog Lake, Wisconsin, USA - GEODES058 metaG | ecosystem: Environmental > Aquatic > Freshwater > Lake | place: USA: Trout Bog Lake... | reverse complement strand
CCGGACGTCTGCGGCGTGGACGGCAATGACCTGTGCGCGCTGCTGAACGACGCGTACGCCACTCTGAAAGACGACACACAGCGGTACTTCTACGACGCGGAGCTGGCGCAGGCTCAGGCGGACGTAGAGGACGGCTTCGACCCCTCCAAGACACGGTCTCGGTGGTGTGGCCCTGCCAACGAGACGCGCGCCGTGTTCGTGGACGAGAACACGTGCATCGGTGCGTTGCGTGTGCGCTCTCCGGGACCGTTATCTACAAAACAGTTGACTCTCGACTGGGCTGTCCAGGGTGCAAGCAGTGCGTATGGGCGGCGCCAGCCATGTTCAGACTCGAGATGGAGTATGGCCGCTCACAGGTGTGGGGCCAGTGGCTGAACAAGGAGGAGCAGATCCAGACCGCGATCGAGGCGTGTCCAGTCAGCTGCATCCACTGGGTTCAGCGTGACCAGCTGCCGGTCCTAGAGCACGTGATGAGCAAGCTTCCGCGAGTGAATGTCGGCATCATGGCTGCTGGCCAAGGCGGCGCTGTCTCAGACGTCTTTTCTGCCAGCGCCACGTTCGTGAAGCAGCGAGAGGAAGGGCGGCTGAGGCGTGATAAGCTGCGCGCCCGGCGACGAGATGCAGAGGCCGCAGCCGCGGCTGCTGATGCTGCTGGGGAGCGTGTGCGCGCTGGCATGGCGCGGGGAAGAGTGGAGGAGCGGCCCGTGGATGACATGTTGCGCCGATGGGGCAGGGCGACTGGGTGGGAGTGGGACCCTGTGGAGCTGCTTCGCAGGGGAAGCACGGTGCCTATTGCGCGGTCCTTGGTGCCCATTCCTGTGGAGACAGGCATGTCAAGGCGGAAGCTGACGCAGGAGGCACTAGACCAGGCTCGGGAGGCGGGGTTGCAGCTGTAGACCGTATTTATGAGGAGAAGCGCAGCGCTGTAGGCTAGACACACACACATTAGTAGGCAGAAGTTGCTTCAGTCCTCGATCGTTCTCCGCTCCTTCACGACACTGAGCGCCCCCTGCTCGATGTGCCACTCCTCTGTGCACAGAGCCTGCACGAATGCTGGGCTGTGCGACACCGCCAGCACCGCGCCGACGAAGCTCTTCAACCCCGCTGCCAAGCATGCGACAGATTCGCGGTCCAGATAGTTCGTCGGCTCGTCAAGACACAACAGGTGCGGACGGTTCCACATCGCTGCCGCAATGACCAGCCTGCTTTTCTGACCCCCACTGAAGCCCTTGATCTTGCTCAGCGCAAGCTCCTCGCCGATGCCGAATGCGAGCAAGTGCGCCTTCACCTCCGTCGATGTCAGCGGCCGCACCTCCATTCCGCCCTGCATGGCCTTTAAGCGCTCATCGTAATCGCGGACCAGCTTCATGACGTACGGCGGCATGGCTTGCAGGAACGACAGCGGCTCCCAGCTATTGTCCTTGGCAGGGCGACCCTGCTTCTTCACCTCATACATGAGCGTGCCGCCTTGAAGCCTGCGCCCGCAGATGGCCTCCACACCGCCACGTGCAGCACTCAGCGCCTGCTCCTCCGCCGTCAGCGCGATGGTGCTCTTATGCCGATCCTCCGCATCGCGACCCGCGGCGAAGCGCGTCTGGATGTATTCCACAGGCGTCATGCGTTGCGCCTCCTCCAAATGGTGTAGCGCGTGCTGTGCAACATACGCCACGCGCAGTGAGTGATGGCGCCACACTTCACCGCAGTCACGCGGTGGTAACGCGATGTCACCCACAAGGAGCTTCATGAGAGTGGTCTTGCCAGCGCCGTTGGCGCCGGTGACGGCAACGCGGCTGGCCAAGCACAGTCGCGCATCCACGTGTTTCAGTGTCGCATGCGCCGCGCCGGGATGTGTGAATGTCAACCCAGTCGCGCGGAGAACAACCTTATTGCGGCTCTTGATGCCATCCAAAGGCCCCGGGTCGGGGAACACGAACGGCTGGATCTTGCCTGCTGCCACAGCCGCGGAAGCCGCAGCCAGCTCGGCGGCGAGGACGGCCTCATCTGACATCCCTTCAGCCACTGCGGACTCTCCACCAATGCCGACGCCGACAGGCTGCTGCTCTGCATTACCAGATCCATCAGTAGCCATGCGCGCGGCGCTGGATAGCGTGCGCGAGGGCAGCACGACATGAGGCATGGCAGCTCTGAATGCCGCCATTCCGCCAGGGAAGAACTGCAGGCTGAGGTCCGTGAAGTAGATGATGTGTGTGCATATGGCCTCCAAGAAGCTGGCATCGTGAGACACGCACACGACAGTGACTCCTGGCAGCTGCGTGCACACGTAATTCTGCAACCACGCTGTTGCTGTGACATCCAGATGGTTGGTTGGCTCGTCCAGGAGAAGCAAGTCGACTTGCAGGAGAGTAGAGCGTGCCAGAGCGAGCCGCATGCGCCATCCGCCAGACAAGGCGGAGACTGACGCTGCCGCCATTGTTGGTGTGAAGCCCACCACACTCAGCGCAGCATCAATGTCGGTGCGGCTGGCTGACGGCACTGCTTGTTGCAAGAACTGCACTGCACTGCCGCCACTACCCACCGCCTCGTGTTGCACCAGCGCGGTCGTCACGTGGGCAGGGAAGCCGAGGATGTCACCCGCAGCGAGACGCGTGAGCAGAGTCGTCTTGCCGACGCCGTTCGCGCCAACCAGGCCATAGCGGCCGCCTGTCGTGAGCGTGAAGCTGGTTGGTCGAAGCAAGACGCGTCCGCCATATGCTAGGATGATGCCCCGCAAGTCAAGCAGTGCTGGCGCTGTGTCACCCTCGTCGCCGACAGGTCCAGCAGTTGCCATGTGTTGGCCGCCGCCGTTGGTGTCGTTGCTGCACAGCCGCGTGAGCGACAAGCAGAGCGCCGTCACGTCCGCGTCGGAGATGCCGGCGTCGGCGAGTAGAGGCGCGAGTGCGTCCTCAAGCTCCGCCGCCAGCGAGCTGGTGTCGCCCCCGGCATCGTCAAGCACTCCCTGCGCGACGGACACCGCGTATTCGGCGACCGCCTCGTCAGCGCCTGCCAGTGCGGATGCGAGTGCGGCGCGGACGGACGCCTCGCTCGCCATAGCGCGAGGGCACACAATCTGAGTCCAGCTGACGTGGCAGTGCACAGCAAGACTGACCGTTACGCCAGAGCTCTTGTTCCCCACTTCATGGGCTCTCCACCCTCGCATGAGCCGCTGTTCAGCCCGCCGCCTGCGGGCGGCGAGAACGGCACCGGACGTCGCAGTCGCGGCGCATTGCCACCCCGACCGGTACGCCAGTGGATAGGAAGAAGAACGCCGCTGCCCTGCGCCGCCTCTGTTGTGTCGCCCAAACGCTGTGGACACACATGGCAGACACACACGCATGTCCTTGCGCTCACACAAAAAAAACACTCGCTGCCGCTTTGTTTCGTCGCCACAGCCTTCTCCAGGCCTGAAGCGACAGCTCTCGGGAGGCGCCCTGAGCGGCAAGGCTGCGAGCGTTGAGCCCATGGGAGTGACCATCAAGATCGCGACTCCAGTGATGGCGCCCGCTGCGCGGCACCAGACTCGTCGCCCACGGCGTCAAGTGCGAGATCAGGCGGCGGCGGAGGAGGCTGCGGTAGCACCGCCTGTGTGTGCGGAGGACGTGCCTGCGGTCGCCAGCCCAGGCGCACGAGTGCTTGATTTCTCATCGCCGCCGAGTGAGAGCAAGAAGGCGGCGCCGATGAAGGAGGTCACCGTCGCAGCAGTCCCACATGCCAGTAGCAGCGTGCTCGGTTTCTTCAGCCCGCGGCCAAAGGGCGGCGGCGCTCCAGCTGTGAGTGCTGCGCCGGAAGTCATTGCCGCTGTCGCTGAGACAGAGAAGGCGCAATTGCAGGCTGTGCTGGATGCAAAGACTGAAACAGCTGCAGCATTGACGCAGCTCGCCGCTGAGCGCGCAAGCCGCGTGGCTGCGCAGCATGATGCCGCCATGGCTGCTTCCCGCGCGGAGGCGGCGGAGCGAGTGGCGGCTGATGCGAAATGCGAGACCGAGAAAGCAACGCAGCTTGCGCTCCGCCTCCAATGCGACCTTGATGTCGCCAAGCAGCACATGCGCGATGCTGTCGAGGAGGCTGCTGCCTCGCGCGCGGCGCTGGTGCACAAGCAAGTGGAGGTTGAGAACGCGGCGTTCGCGTGTGCAGAGGCACAGGCGGAGGCCGCAGAGGCAGCGACCATGCGCCAGGCGGCATGCCAGCTGCGCGCGCGTCTGCACGCGCTGATCACATCATTCGGAGGCACAACGGCGCCATGCACGTCGGATGCGATGAGTGATGCTTTAGCGGCGTTGGAGGCCCTGTCTCGGGTCCTGCCAACCGCGGCTGCTCCTGCCCCGGCTGTAACGAGCGCCCAGCCCCGCGTGTCGGCGCAGAGTGCGGCTAAGAAGAGCTTGCAGGCTGCCGATGTGAAAGCTATCCTGCAGGCGCCGTTCAATAGCAGGGGTCGCAGCAATGCCCCAGGCGCGTCCACGCCCGCGTCATCGGCTGTGAAGCCATCACGACAGCAGCAGCAGCAGCAGCAGCATCGCAGTGGTGGCTTGCGCATGGAGCGCTCTGCGCCGTGCCTGTCATACAGGCAGGTGGATGAAGACGACGAGAGCGAGATGCCCCCACTGACGCCCGGGGCGCCTATGAGTGCTGTCAAGGCCAGGCGTGCGCTAGGCGCACTCAACCTGGATGCGCTGGATCTGCGAGGCGCGACGCCGCACAAGGCGGCGGGTGGCAACGTGCGCACGCCTGGGGCGGCAGCGCAACAGGAGAACGAGGCGCTCTCGGCGGTGACGCCCAAGAGCGCGCTGCGGATGCTTGCTGGCGCGGCGCGAGTGGAGTTGTTGCCCGGGAGCCGGACGGCGAAGGAGCTGGCGCGTGCGCAAGAGGGGGAGAAGCCCAAAGCAGAGTGGAGCACCAGGTGGTGAGCGCGCGCGCCAAGTGCCGTTACCGTTTAGTGTACCCTGAACTGTATCACTAGGCACACCACGTCCGCGTCGCAGGGTCCGTACACACCGCTTGAGTGATGAGGCATGCGGCGCGCGCGCTGTCTAGCGCCAGACAAGCGCTGGCGCATTGGCAGGAGGCACCACAGTACGTCAGAGGCCTGGGCACACACACAGCCGCCGCGCAGCGGTTCGACATCCAGTCGTCACTGCGTCCTGGTCTCGGTGTGTTCGCACGGCACGCGTCCCGCTGGTTTGACGAGGAACGACTCGCTCACGCGCAATTGACTTCCACCAGGCCTGCTCTCGTGGATGCTTTCATCCACCCTTCTGTCGCCTGCGGAGCGCCGCGCACTGGCAGACGAGCTCGACCCGCGACCAACCGTAGCAGTTCCGCCTGTAGCCCCGCCAGTGGCGCCGCAGGTGGTGGTCAAAGTGGTCGAGAAGCTGGTTCACGTCCCAGCACCAGCCGCAGTTGAGCATCCAGTTCTCGGCACGCTGCTGCACGACTTCGGCTTCAAGAGGGTGCGAAGCCATGCAATCGATCCTTTATACACGCGCACCCTGACGAAATGCCCCCGCCTCAATCCTGGATGCGTGATGGACAGGTCTACGCGATGCCGACAACCCAGCTGACAGATGCGCGGATCACGCCCGTGTGGAATCAGCAGCGCAGCTTTAGACTCGAGCGCGCTGAGGCCATCGCAAAGGCAAAGAGCAACAGCATGACTGGTATGCCAGGCGTTGTGACGCTCTACGAGCTGGGTGGCGGCAACGGCTTCAGGGCCATCATCGACGGGCAGCATCGCGTTGGAGCGCTGCGTCTGCTGCTTCGTGGCGCAGACAGCAGCAGTCCGTGGTCGCGCGTGCTCGTGGAGGTGTTTCCTTTGCAGAACGAAGCTCAGGCAGAGGCGCTGTTTACAGAGATCAACAGCGCACAGCCGGTTCAGATGGTGGACATGCCCGCCTCCGCTGGCGGTGCCGCCCCTGCAGACCGGAAATGCTTAGAAGCTGGAGTTGCGCTGATGGTTGCCCAATTCGGGAGCACCATGTTCAAGCCCAGTGTTCAGTGCAAGGCGCCGCACATGAATGGAGACCGGCTGCGTGACATGCTCTTCCAGCGCGACGTCATGACTGCACATGGCCTGCGCACGCCGGAGCAGCTGCATGCTTGGCTCCTGGCGCGCAACGCAGAGCTGGCCAGCCTCACGGATGAGGCTTGGGCTGCCCGCATGCCGGTGAAGCGAAGTGCCTCATTCGACAGCGCATTTTCTAAGGCGCTGGCAAAGGCGCGAGACAATGGCTTCTTCCTGGGCATGGACTGGCGCTGGCTGGACGAATGAAGACACACTGCAATAAGATTGTAGTTACGATGCTACCACTGTTCCTCACGTGAAGAAGCCGCGCAGGTAGCCGGTGTAGAAGCCAGCGAAGAAGTTGAAGATCAGGATGAAGACCAGAACGATGACGCTCTCCTCCGATGACCACGACTGCTGCAGAGCGCGCCGCGGTCGATGAGCAATCTTGGACAGTGAGAATGCGGGGCGCGCTCCAGAGCTGGCCCGCGGTGCATCAGCACGATGGGGTCCCTGTGCGATGCCCACAAACGGACCCAGCAGCGCTTGGAACCCGGTGGAGCCGTTGCTGTCATTCTCGCTGCGCTTCGATTGTGCATCGACATCGCCGATGATGGACCTGCGGGGACAGAGGAGTCAGCCGCACGAGGCGACATTGCCTGGCAGGCTCGAGGTCGTTCAACTCACCCAGCCTCATTGCCGTCATCTCGCGCACAAGCAGGTTGGGCGCACACGAGCAGCACGAGGATAAATAGCGAAGCGGCGGCATGCCGAGTTCGTGCACTGGTGTCCCGCATTTGCGTCGAGGCGTCACGCTGACCGGCCTGTCGCAGCACACTGCCTGCTCCCTTGCGATGACGCACACTTTACACGTCTCTCTCGCGCCACTGAGAGCTGCACTGGCTCGAAACTCGGTTGGGAGGGTGGACGCAAATACAGGCGGCGCCTCGGGCTGGCAAACTGAAGGGACTCTTTGCCTCGAGACTCGCATCATTGCGTTTTCCGTTCGATTTCGATTCCATGAAATATTTGATCATGTGTTACCTCAATCCTTGGCGTCATCAATGCCGCCCTCGCCGATGGAGTATGTTGCCTCCGCCTCAGGCATGCTCGGACTGCAGATGAGCTTTGCGTTGCGGTTCTCCCCTTTGCGGTGCCGCAGGTAAATGCGCGTGGTGGACGCATGAGCCAGCACGTGGCCGCCGATCGGCTTCTTGTTGTCCGCGCCCGCGAATGTGAGGCCCGCGGGATCAGCCATGACATGATTGGTGACCACAACAGCCACGTTGAACTCATTTGCGATCTTCATGAGGCGGCTCATGACGACGCCCAGGCGCTGCTGGCGCTCAGACAGCTCGCCGCGTCCCTGGTAGTCGACGCGGAAGAGGGCCATGACGGAGTCCACGATGAGAACGCGAAATGGATTCTCCGCGAACTGCGCGGCCACCTCGTTGAGTGCAGCCAGCAGGTTGTCCACCGTGAAGATGCGCGCCCAGATGATGTTGCTAAGCACCGCGTCGCCATCGAGGCCGAAGCGGGAGGCGATCTCCTTGATTCTCTCCGGTCTGAATGTGCCCTCGGTGTCGATGTAGCACGCCTTCCCCTCGCCGCCGCCCTGCGAGATGGGCATCTGGCTCGTCACGCACAGCATGTGGCACCACTGCGTCTTGCCGGTGCGGAACTCGCCTGCCGAATCGGAGACGGTGCGGAACTCACCACGCGCGCGCGCAGAGGTAGACAACTGAGCGCGATGCACACTTGTTGCGCGCACCATACAGCTCCGTGATGCTCTGGCTCTCCACGCCGCCGCCCAGGAGCGCGTCCACCTCCTTGCATCCGATGGTGACCTTGACCACGGACTTGCGCTGGGTGCGCGAGCGAAGAGAGTTCCAGGAGACGGACAAACGGAGTGAGTCCTTCCACCCCTGCAGCGCTTTCGATGCGCCTCTACGCGCGCGTCGCTTCAACCGCACGCACCTTCTCAGCAGCGTCGATGCCGGTGATGAACGCGCCTGCGCCGGCGGGCTTGATCTGCGATGCAGTTTGCAAGTCAGCGTTCGAATCGCACTATTGGCTTTGAGCTCCGCCGACGCGCCTTTGCCGCCGAGTCCAGGATCTTGTCCACCTTGGCCTCGCTTAAGCCTTTCACAGCGATGAGGTCCTGCGGGTGGAGACAAGGCGCAGGAGATGCAGCGCGCTCAGAGGTAGGCACTGCAGATGCATCGCGAGCGACCTGCAGACCTTCTTTGGGCGCATGAAGAGCGACTCGACGGTGTGGTATCCCGCCTCCTTCAGCTTCTTCACGTCCGTCGCGCTGATGCCCAGGTCAGTGAGCTTCTCCACCAGCTCGAACGGGCTCTACAAGTGGCGTTGGCACGTCTACGGCTGTCAGAGGAGACGGGCGGTGAAGCGCATCGCATCGAGGAGCACGCGTGCCTCCACTGCAAAGTCCTCCTCGACGGCGGCGTACTGCTCGGTGACTTCAGCGACGGCAGCCATGGCGTGTGAGGGGGCGTAAATTTGACGTTGACACGTGGATTGATGCGCCTCGATAAAACAAACTCCGGCTGATCGATTGCGTGCACGATGCCTGTCGATGATGCCTCTTCCGCGTGGCTTGTGTCGCGCGAGCAGTTCGCAGCGACGCTCGTAGAGATGGCTGCGGGTGTGTATGTCCTGAAGTGGTCTGCGCGCACGCAGAGCGCATCGCCCCACCTGCTCGCAATGACCTTTGCAACTCATCCGATGCCGGCATCGAGCGCGTCGCAACACACGCCTGTGCCGACATTGAGCTGGTCTCCGGAGCCCGGGCTCCTGTCGAGCTTGCTAACCACAACATCTTCGACTCCGTCACAGCAGCACACCCGCGTACTCAGACTGGGTGATTGCCTGGGCGTGCACGCTCTCGCGACGCACGCGCATGCCAATCTGCTGCCGGGACTAAGTGAACCGCACTTCACATTCGCGGTGTATTACACACGAGCAGTGCCCAGCGGCATCGCGAAGCGCAAATCTCTGCTGCTTGTGTTCCCGCAGTCACAGTGCGCACGGTTTGAGTGCATCGCCCGCGCACTGCTTTATGGCCTGCACGCCGGCTCGATGGCGCTCACCTTCTTTGACGGCAACTTCGCGCATTTTTTGTTGAACACACCGCTCGAAGAGGCGGTGGACATCGTCTGTGAAAAGTTGATGGCGCGGGCGACAGCAGCCAGCGTGCTCGGCCATCTAGACACCTTCTGGTGGGCTGGGTTCGGCGGCATGCAGCGCAATCGACGAGTTGGCAGGTCTGCCTTGGAGACTCCCCTTCTCAGAGACATTGATGGCGGCGCTGATAACGGCGAGTCTCTGCATGATGTCCAGCAGACGCGTCCCGGTCCTCAAGTGATGCTATTCATCAATGGTGTGGAGATTGAGCTCGCTCCGTCTGAAGAGCTTGCGGCGTTGCTCAGGAGGACGCTGCCGCAGGTGCCGAACGGCGGGAAGGTGGATGAAGAAGCTGCGGCGTCAGTGGCAGCACCACCATCAGCACCGCCGCCGCCGCCGCCGCCGCCGCCGAAACGGTCATCGTCAGCGCCAATGGCATCACGCAGTCCTCCACCGCCGCCACCGCCGCCGAGGCTCAGCGCCGGTGGTATGCGCGCCCAGGCCTCCGAGGCTGAAGCCGCAGCCGTGCGGTACTCCAAGGACGTGGTTGCTGCCTTCCGCGAGTATACAAGATTGCAGACCGCAGCCCATCGCCGCGCCGGCGTGCTACATTCTCCACCCAGCGGGATGGCATCATCACAGCAGGTGGCGCCTGCATCATCTAGCCACAGCGGCAGTGATAGCGATGTCAAGGCCTCCATCGAGGCGAGCAGCCCGTACGTCGCCGCAGTCAAGCGTGATGTGGAGCGCTGCGCAGCGGAGATTCCGCGGCTGGGTGCGCTCGCCCGCGCAGTGGTCGTAAGAGATGGCGACCTGGCGCCTGCTCGAGCGTGTTTGCTGGAGCTTGATGCGGTCTTCAGTACTCTCACGGATGAGCGGGCGGTGCTGAAGCACTTCATGGATCAGTGGCCGGAGTTGAAAGTGGATGCGATGCGCGAATGCGTGTCCCTGCAAGACGAATGCGCGGCCATGTGCACACGCCTGGCTGCCTGGAGAGGCGAAGGCGAAGATCCAGCAAGCAGAGATGCTATGCCTGGAGCATCAGTCATTGCAGCGCTGGCGCCACCATCTCCGCATGCGTCGCTAACATCTGTTATCAACGCTGCCTCAAGGGCACTCTTTAAATTGCAGCCGCGCATCGAGTTGCTGGCCAGAGAGCAGGACAGCGCAAAGCGGCGCTTCGCTGCGAATGAGTTGGTGTATGATTTGGCGGCCGACCTTCAGCGGGTTAGGCACGCAGCCCCGGCGCTGGCGATGGCTGTCTTGAAGGCAGTACCGGCGCTCATCGCCGACGATGGTTACGATTCGCTGCAAGCGGCATTCAAATTTGCGTTCAAGGTGCATCAGTTTGCTGGCGGCTTCGATGCGGAGACTGAAAGACTCTTCAATGCCGTGGCTGCGAAGCTGCTCGAGTTGTCAAAGGAGCGAGCACTGTGACTGTTTTCGAACACAAAACGGCGCGTTGGCCACACTACATCCCCTTCGTGTGACGACAGCCATGGCTCTGAGCAGCAGCTTCGGCGCGAAGCAGCTTGCGCGTGATGCTGGGCCCAGAACCTGTCAACTCCAGCCGAAGGCCCAGGTGGCCGCACGCCGCAGCGCTAGGTCTCGCAACCTGTTGTGCAGAGCTGCCGCGACCAAAGAGAAGAGTAACACGCAGGTGGACGACGACGAGTATGTCTACAGTACGTCCACTCACTATCGACGCCACAACCGCTGTGGTGCTCGTCTTTGACACTAGCCGCGGCCTGCTCTTGTTCTTCCCTTCTTCTCAGCGCCGAAAGGGAAACGGTTCAAGAAGCCGAAGAACGCGTTCGAGCGGTGCGCGGCCCTGCGGTTGTTTGCGCACGGAAAGGTTCACCTGACAAGTTCGGCTTTCTTGCAACGCACGCACGTCTTGCAACGCACGCAGTCTTCTGTTCGATTTCTACTTCAAACCCCCAGAGATGTCAGAATGGGAGAAGAAGCTCAACGCGTTCACAGTGGAGAATTTCTCCGGCGGTATCCGGGACTGGGCGAGCATCCACACAGAGCTGCGGGCTCGCAAACTCAAGACTGTGAAACCAGAGGCTGTGGCGCCACAGGTGAAGCGCAAGCCGAGTCCTCTTGATGCTCTGCTTGGACCTCCGCCGCTGATTGTGGATGTACGCGATGCTGAGGATTTTGCTCGGGATCACCCATCGGGCGCAGTCAATGTGCCGCTCTATACCCGTATGAAGGAGCCTCGCAACGCATATGAGTGGTACCGCACCATCAGCTTCGCGATTGGACTGGGCATGCGTCCGCCTGTGCGCAACAAGCAGTTCCTGGAACAGCTCGCAGGCTTCACAGGTGGGAAGAAGGACACGCCCATCTTCGTGATCTGCGGACCGGGCGGCACTCTGGAGACGAAAGATGAGCGCAAGCTCCGTGATCCCAGGCTTCCGGCGCCCATCTTCGGCCAGTATGGCGCAGCCAGCAGAAGCCTCATCGCGGCGCATGACATGCTCGTCAACGGTGGCTACAAGACTGTCAGCCACGTGGAGGGCGGCTATGCCGCGTGGTGCTCGCGTCGTTTGGACATCGAGTGAGAGCTCACTCAGGCGGGTCGAACCCGACTCGACCCGCCTCCGCACGACGCGGGTTGAATGTACCTACCCGAACCGAAGGTCGTAGGAATTTTCGCACTATCCGCTCAACCCGCCCCGCCCCGCCCCAGCCCGCAGCGCGTCTAACCCGGCTCGACTCGACGAGACCCGCGCGACCAAAAAAGAGGCGGGTCCCTACAGGGGGGGCCCACCTTTAAGAAGTCTGGACACCGCCGAGAGTCACTCTAACTTCTTATTTCCAGCGGCCGGCGGGTCCACCGAGGCACCAAACTTCTTAAATTTCGCTCCGGCGCTGCGCGCCGGACCAATCAAACTTCTTAAGCCAAATCGCTCTCAGCGTCGCCAGGAGCGCTCCCCTCGCCCGCCGCGTG
>Ga0164297_10004683_pt1 | contig 12104 bp, 9 predicted proteins | sample GEODES058metaG_FD_113539 | JGI IMG/M metagenome (GOLD analysis project Ga0164297, IMG submission 113539) | Dystrophic lake water microbial communities from Trout Bog Lake, Wisconsin, USA - GEODES058 metaG | ecosystem: Environmental > Aquatic > Freshwater > Lake | place: USA: Trout Bog Lake... | reverse complement strand
TGGAAAGTTGTGCTTCGCTCCCGCACCTGCGCCAGGAGTTGCTCGAAGTGCGCCGCCATCTCCCGCTTCTCCCTCGCAGCGTCAGCAAGACGCTCCTCCAGACGCGCGTTGCGTCGAGCCAAGTGCGCGTGCTCAAAGCTGGACGAAGGCAACGGCATGCTGCTGCTTGCTGCCGTCTGCGCCGGCATGGGCCCGACGCCAGGATAACTGTGCAGTGGCACTTGTCCCGGCGCACGTCCCCGTGTCGCGCCATACCCAGGCCCAGGAGACGGCGCTCGCGGCGGAAGGCCACCAGGTTGGTGCGGTTCGCCGTAGGCAATGCTGTATGCAGTGCCCGGGGCTGCTGCGCCATACGGGTGTGCCCCCACAGGCCTGCTAGCTGTAGGCGGCGGGACGCGTGCGACGTAGGCGGCAGCGCTGGGGTGCGTCCACTGCACTGGCTGCGTGGTGTATTGGTACATGGGTGGCGGTGCTGCGTACACGTACGTCGGCGCCGCGGGTTGTGGCTGCCATTGTGCCCATTCTGGCGGCGGATATGGGGCCGGCGCCTCCACCGCCATCAGCCGCGGGCTCACAGAGGGGAAACTCACTCGCTGTTTGGTGGTGATATCATCAATGCGTGCGACGCTTCTTTATTCGTGTTCAACGTCATTCGCCAGTGACTACTAGCCGCGCACGAGCGGCCCGCAGCTGCGCCAGTGCCCTGGCTAGAACAGCAGCATCGTCTGCAGCGGCTGCCGCTGGATCAGCAGCAGCGCTCGAAAGTGGGTCTCCCCACCGGTCCCGCATGCGGTTCAGCAACACTTCCAGCGCCTCAATCGGCGCATCCAGCAGCACGCTCGTTTCACTACCCCCAGGCGCAGGCTCTGAGACGGACAGGGTCCCTGTGCCAACCGCGTCCTCCTCGTGCAGCAGCGACGCAGAGGAGCCGCCACGCATGAAGTGCAGAGCACGGGGAACAACAGCTGGCTTTGGAGGGGGCACTGCAGGCGAGGCAGCAGCGGTCCCGGTGGGCACTGCGGCTGCGCTGTTCACCTTGGTTGGAGAGGTTGGCGGGGACGCCATGCCACCGCCTGGTGTGCCTCGATGCGCAAGCGTGTCCTTGATGGTATCCAACGCCGCGTGGATGTCCGTCTGAAGATGGCCCAGCGCATTGTGCACTCCTTGAGTGGCGCCCAGCGCGTTGCTCCGCAAGTCCGCTGCCAGATGTGCGAGCCGCTGTGCGTCTGCATCCATCTGATCCTGAACTGCGCGTGTCACACGCGCTGCGGCTGCTGCAGCTGGGCGCAGCACAGCGGATGGCACCGGCTCACAGACGAGAGAGGACATGCTGGGCGGCGTTGGGAATCGGGCAACAGGGAACACACCGGTGCTTACGCTCGAAGCTGCTGTGCTTGGCTGCTGCGCTGGTGCCGGCGGCGGCGCAGTGACATGTGTGTAGGTGACCATGCCCCTCGGTGCCTGCATGGGCGTGGCGGGTTTGGTTGGAGCTGGTGTTGCCGGCGGGGCTTCATCATCACCGCGTCCGCCACTCGCCATGCGTGCCTGCTGGTCTTTGATGGCGACAGCGTGCAGTGCGGGCAGTAGGGCACGTGCGCTTTCTGCAAGAACTGTGACATCCTCCACTGGCGGGAATTTCTGGAGGCGTCTCAGCAGCGCCGCGAAGTCTGGAGCAGCGAGGAGCTGTGCGCGGAGGAAGAGGATCATGGCCACAGCCATAGCTTCCGTCAGATCAGCGCCATTGTGGTCCAGGAGAACAGTCCAAAGAGCAACCACATCTTGCGTGTGGAACTCGCGGCCGAACAAGAGACGTAACCAGCGGAGAAGAAACAGCTGCGGCTGCACACCCGCTTGCGTGAGGTGCTCATGGAGCTGCGCGTCTACCGCCTCCAGTGTGGCCCAAATGCGGCTGAGGGCGTTGTGCACAGGCGCCTGTCTGCTGGGCGACCCCGCTGGACTGGGCACTGCGTCCTGGTAATACAGGCACAGCCACAGGCCGCCACCTCGGACGAGGTGAGTCATGGCATCCAACTTGACGGCATCCTCTGCCGGAGTCCCCATGATGGCGGCAAAGAGGGCATAGCAATCATGTTCTAGGTGTCGCTCATCACACACGCCGGCTCTGCCATCCACTGGCGCGCTCATAGGCGGTACCACCTGGTGAGACGCGCGTGTTTCGAAACAGAGGAGCAAGTCAGCGGATGTGGCAAAACGCAACCAGGACGTCTGTATAGAGTGCACCGCACCAGCTCCGCCACGGGACGTGTGCCACACGCGTCTCTGTACAAGATGCTGAACAGCACGGCAGCCACTTCGTGCATGCCTTGTCTATATGCCAGTCGCGGGTGGTGCAGGGCGTACACCATCAACACCCGGCGAAGACACTGCTGCACTGGCGCAGCGCTGAAGAACGGGTCGCCTGGATAGAGACGCTCTAGGTCTAGGCCAACTGTGCGTGATAATTCCTGGACAGCAGGGCAGAGCAGCGGGCGTGAGGACCGGTGAGAGAGAGCAATACAGGCAGTGGTGGGCGCCCAAAGTATTGGCTGGTATTCACGCCCAGCCAGGAGCTCTGTGCGTGTTCCCCACATGCTTCTGAGACTCGGACGCGCCTCGTTCTTGAAGAAGCGAGCCCAGCCGCTGTCGGGGTTGGCACACAGCGGGTTATTGGTCGCAAGGTCGTCGTCTGTCTCACGCGGATCAGAGAGCAGCTCGCTGCGCAGCTGCGCGTAGCTGCTCCGAGTGGCGGCGCATGCTTGTGTCTCGTCTCCAGGCGTCCGGGGAGTCGCGGGCAGCAGGCCAGCTGCTCTGCGCCATGAAACAGACAGGTTTTGTGGAGTGTGTGCAGCCATCGTCTCCGCAGGCGCAGCGACTGCTTCTAGAGGCTCAGCCGCGAGTCTGGAATGTCATGCTTTCGGCTGGCGAGGGAAAAGTGGCGTGTGTGCCAACGTGGAGGCAAGCTTCAGTGGCCGCCCCGTCGCAGAAAACGCGGATTCGCGACAGCGGTGGGCCCAGGCGCATGGCGCCATCAGATGGCGCGCTTGTCGCTGCAGGCTCTGCCGCAGAGGCGATTGAATGCAACTATTGCCCAGCCACGCCGCCCACTTTGACCAGAGCGGAGAGACGTCAGCTATTTCAGCTGGACGCGCCCGACGTCGTGCTGTTTCGCAACGTCCGACCTGGCGGAACAAGCAAGTGCAACTTCACCGTCCAGAACGTAGACACCACCGGACGCACGCACACACTTTCCTGGGGCGCGCCTCGCGGCCGGAGCTCGCGCCTGTTCCACATAGACTACCCGCTGCCTGTGAATCTGCGTCCAGGCAATGCGCACACGGTGGAGGTTGTGTTCAAGGCTGCTGCGAGCTGTCGAGAGGAGGCCTGGCTAGACTTCACCACAGACGCGGGCTCGTTCCGAGTTCCGCTGCTGACGCAAGAGGCACAAATTGCGCTAGAGGTGCGACACGTGCGGGTTCATCAGACGTGAACAGCGGCCCCAGCTGTACGCTGTCTCCCCAGGAGTCCGGTTGGCGTTGACCGCCTTCTTTATCTCGACACCCGCAGGCGCCGCCCGCTATTCACTTCGGTACAGTCGCTGTGGCAGATACTCTGCAGCGTACCTTCCCGCTACGCAACAGTGGTGAAGCATCACTCGCCTTTTGCTGGACCAGAAGAAGTGGGCCGTTCACCGTGGAGCCGCTGACTGGCAACTTGCAACCTGGCGAGGCAACAACGGTGACTGTGGTCTTCGCGCCGAAGCATGCGCTTGTTTATAACGTCATGGTGCGCTTCCCCTGTGCACTGCAAGCGGTGATTTGCTGCATACCAACTCACATTCACCTACTATGCAGGCGGAGTGCTCGTTCGGCGATGATGTGCCACCTGTTCGTGTGGCATTATGTGGTGTGGGAAAGTTCCCATTTGTGAGGCCGAGCACTCCGTCACTCGATTTCGGACGCATCGTTGTCGGCTCCTCTGTGGAGCACCCTCTGCACCTCGTCAACGCAACACCTGCCGCCTGTGATTTCACAGTCAGCTCTGAGCAGCAGCTGGATGACAATGACGGCGTGTTCGCAATAAGCGCCTCAAGCGGCCGAGTAGCCGGAGATGCACGTCTGCCAGTGACAGTGACTTTCACGCCGAATGCGCCGGGCGCCTTCTCGCGTGAGGCATTCGTGATCACCACCCCTGGCGGTGCACCGACACGGCTGACATGCATGGGCACGGCGGTGAGCCCTGGCGTCACATGCAGTGCCAAGGCGGTGTCATTCGGACCTGTTGCTGTGGGTCAGGTGAGCACGCAGCGCTTTGTTCAGTTGGACAATGCGTCAGGTGAGGTTGCTGTGCGTTACATGATGGATGCATGCACTGGTGGTAGTGGGCCGTGCGTGTTCGAGTTCAGTGGCGCTGTGGGTGTCATTCCTGCCAAAGGTTTCGTGCAGGTAGGAATTGTGTTCCGGCCCGGCACCGCTGCTAGCTATCATAGACGGATTACGATCATACTTGCCGATGCGCCGCCGCTGGGTCTGGATCTCATCGGCACCGGCTTCACGCCCAAAGCGAGGCCACCAGAGGTTGGCATCGCGGACCTTCTCTCATGGCGCACCGCCACTCTGGGCCATCGAAGCCGCCACCAATGCGTCGACGATATAGACGAAGCGGCGCACGCGTACATGGCTTCTGCGACTGGCGACCCCACGAGCGCCATCCTCGTGGAAGTGCCTGACACTGACAGCCCTGGCGTCATCGATTTCGGTCCTGCTGCACAGGCCCCTGGATCGCCATTGAGTCGCCAAGTGGTAGTACGTAACACGACGCGGCACACGATGGAGGTGTTTTGGCACGAACTAGCAGCTGGCGGCGGTGGATCGGCGGCAACTGCATCATCCCCGTTCGTCGTCCTTCCTGACACCGCCGACATTGAGCCTGGTGACAGTGCCACATTCCGGGTGGCATTCCAACCTGTCGCTGAAAGCACTGTGTACGGCACACGATTAGAATTGTACGCACACGCCAAATCGCAGCGCTCCTGGCGCCTTGCCGATCCGACTGAGACGGTGTTGCCGCCATGGGGATGTGCACTTACATGCGTGGGTCATACTCACGGGGCAAACCCCGATAGGTTGCCAGATGTGCGTGTCATGGTGCCGGGCGCTGCATTTGGACGGAACACTGCAAGAACACCACTGCTGGTGAGCTTCCCTGCAGCATGGGCCAGCGAACACCACACGGTGTATCGCACCATCACGCTGGTGAACAGTGAGAAGACGAACAGCGTTGCGTGGGCAGTTGCACCGCTGGCGGCAGGCAGTGCATTCACCGTGCGTCCATCCGCTGGATTTGTCGGCCCCGACTCGCATGTGCTGCTATGCGTGGCATTCACACCCACGCAAGCTGGCTCGTGCTCAGCCACTTTGTCTTTCCTGCTGAATGGTACTCCAGCGCCGTCGCTCGAGTGTCATCTTCATGGGATCGGCTGCACGCCAAAGTTAATTCTTTCAACGTCACTCCTGCAGCTGCGACCTACCTGTGTGGGCGCAACTAGTGTTCGGCGGCTATGTGTGCGCAATCCGACAAGATTGCCTCTTGCTGCCAAGCTGGTGGTGCCACAGATGGGCGTTGAAAATCATGCAAACGGCAGCAGCAGCAACAGCGCAGTGCTTACGCATGACCGCGGCGATACGTTCATCATTGCTGGCCGAGACGAGCATGACGTGACTTTCACGTTTGCACCAGCCGCAGTTGGGTCCATTGATGTTCAGGCATCATTGCAATGCTGGCCACATTTGTCTGCTGCGGGATGTTCCATCGACGCCCTAGAGACATCAGGTGTAAGGGTGCTAGGCGATGCAGCGCCGTGTGCGCTGCGGATCGAGCCAGCGAATGTGGATCTCGGCCATCTGGGCTGCTCTACACATGCTAATGTTGCTGTGACGCTCTACAACGATAGTGGCGCGCCGCTTGAGTGTACATGGGCACCCAGCACTCCAACTGCCGGGCTTCTCACACCGCAAGCAACTGCTGGAGTCTCCTCCATCCTGCGCTTGGCGCCAAGGAGCAGCACTCCTGCAGTGTTAACTCTACGCCAAAGCAGCCTTGGCGAGACAGTGACCCGCATCGCGCTAGCACCTGTTTGCCACACGATGGCGGCGCAGTTGCATGCTGACAGCGCTGTGGCGACGAAGCTCGAAGTTCGCTCTGTTGGCGAGGCACCTCGCCTTCGCGTGTTCGCAGCCACATGTCATGGGCTCAGTGTCTCCGATGCATGGCGACACTTGCGTTGCGACGCCATCAACGCTGCATTGTCAGCTTCCCAGGGCGATGCGGTGCATCTGTCTGTTGGCGTCGCGCCTGTCGGTGCAAAAGCAAGCGTCATCCACCTCTGGCTGCACAACCCGTCCCTAGTGGCGGCGCATTGGTCCGCTCATCTCGAGGGCGGCAGCTTCGGTGTTGTCTCCGCTGCTCATCTTGAGGGCGGTGGCGATGCAAGCACGATCCCTGTTCCCTTTTGTGGTAGCACGAAGACGCTGTTCGATCTTGCGCCACATGCAGGCATGCTAGCGCCTGGCCAGACAGTGCGCATCGCGCTGGCGTATGGGCACGAGGCGATGGGCGTGCACAGCAGCATTGCTTTCCTCAAGATTGCAACAGCGCCAGGTCGTGGCGCAGCTAGCAGTCTTGTGAAGCTGATGCTCACGGGGCGCACACTACGCGATGCGCGCACACCCGCTCTCTGCGGTCCAGGAGTCGATCGAAGTGGTCTGCGATTGCATGCAAATCTACAACCCCATCCTCTGGGCTTGCTTGCCCCCGCGCTGCTGAGCGTGCGGCTACACAGCGCGGCGGCATGCGATTGCACGTACACCTTAGACACGACTGCGCTGGATGGCTTGACGGCGAAACATTCGGGCTGCTCGGTACTCACATGTCTCAACCCCTCTGGCTGGATACCTGCCGGCAGCGCCACGGCTTTGCACTTCGCCTTCAGGCCGGTGGTGGCGGCGCCATTAGCCGTCACGCTGCCGCTAGTCCTCGTTTGCGCTGCAGCGTTAGACGATTCCCTTGCCCCTCCAGCGGCAGAGGTGATTAGTGTGGCACTCACGGCACGCGCGTACCACCCACTGCATGCGATGCAGCCTACCATCGACGGCCTGCATGTTTTGATGAACACTTCCTTGTCGCTGGAGGCGCCGCCGGCGCTACCCGGGCAGCTTGGCGCTATCGAGCCATCCTCAGCTGCATTCCCGGAGCTCCCGCCAAGTGGCACCGCCAGCATCCAGGTACGCATCATGCCGCTTCCGGGCAATGGCGCCACTGAAGCGGGCTCTGTCCACTTTGCTTGGGAGCTTGGCGAGGGCGCCTTGGCCTGGGGCGCATCATTGTCTGTGGTGCCCGCTACAGGACGGGTCATGCCTGGTGGCGTCATCTGTACGGTTACTCTCGCAGCTCCTTCCACGCCGTGCTTGCTGCATACCACTCTGCGATGTGTGTTCACACCTCATGATTGCACTCCTGCATCGACTGGCGTGGGAGCACTGCGGGGGAGCCGTGCAGCGCGTGTGGCTCGCATGGAGGCGACACTGCGCGGAGACGCGCAGCTTTGCGAGGCTGGTCACGTGGATGATAAGGAGGAGGTGATAGCACAGCACGGCTTCTGCATCGGGCGCCCGCTGATTCGACCGCCTCGTCCTGAACGCAAATCCATCATTTACGCAGCCACCATCAGCAGCGCGTTGAAACGCCCGCTCGCATTACGGGATGCACCTTCGCCAGCCACGCCGGCAGCAACAACGCAAGCATTGGCGGCAGCCGTCGGTTTGGCAAAGTCTATACATGTGGCTGTTCTAGATTTATGGGCACCAGTAGAGCTGCCGGCATCAGATGAGATGTCTTTACCTTTTGAGGACGACTACGTGGACTTGAACACAGACTTTGCTTGCGAGACGAGAGACAATGTGCCTGACCTCCCATCCGACAATGGCGCTTGCATGGCAGATGCCAGTGTCGTGGCGGCAACGGCGCGTGCGTCATCTTCGAGCGTCGTGTCTACTCGCTCATACGCGTCCACGACGGCCACCATCCTCGTTGACCGGGCGGTGGAGGACCTGCTCGATTGTGATGAGGCGTCGTTGGGGGACAACGATGGCCTGGGCGAAGAGGGAACCGACAGCATCGTCATCTCTCCCGAAGACGCGGACACACAGGCTGTTGAGGCATGCGATGCCTTCCTCAAAGCTGTCGAAGACTTGCTTGACGGAGTGTGTGCATGACAGCCATGCGAAAAACTCAGGCGGACAGTGCATGCTCACCCGGCTTGTCAAACGTGTGCACCGCCGTCTCCTTCTTCACAATCTTGAAGCCGCGGATTCTTATCTCCTCAGCAGCGCTCGCCTGCTCCTCCTCGCTCACGGGCACGTACTCCCACCCCGCATTGTCGACACGCAGTCCGTCAACAACGACGGTCGTGCCCGGCGCAGCTGTCACACACAGCGCTCCGTCCAATTGGAGGGACTTGATGCGGACATTGCCAGAGACAATCAGCACACTGCGCGTGCTGATTCGCACCGCATCCGGGCCGCTGGGCACCACGGCTACGTCACGCATCTCCACAAATGTAGCAGCCGTTGAAGGCGAGATCACGACGCGGGGCCACAGCTCAAGTGGCGTGCCTGCAAACACAACCTCCTCTGGCTCGCCAACAACAGCTCCGCAGAGACGCATCGCCCGCGCCGTGGCGCCGTACTGGTCACACTCTCCAGATGCGGCGCTGTGCGGCGGACAGCTGGCCGCTACTTTGGCGAGCGCGTCCGCGACCGAGTTCTTCACTGGGCTGTAACCTACCCACACCTCCTGGATGACTGTGAACCCGACGCGCGTGCCTGCCGGTACCGTCTTCGCCCAGTCCTGCATCATGCACTCCAGCCGCGTGCTGGACTTGAACGCGGTGCGCGTCTTGTCTGCGTATTTGGGGTTCACAAACTCGGCGACGCCACCGCCAGTGGCGTCCAGCTGCTTGCAGTACGGCCCAAGAGCCATAATCAACTGGTTGATGTTTCCCGGGAACGGACTGAAGCCCGTGGCAGGGTGGTTCACGTCGCCGCTGGCGAATTGTGTTGTGGCACGCAGCAGGGGGTCGAGCTGATTGTACTCCACATTCACCGTCATGGACGACCCGTTGGTGTGCGTCAGCGTTGCGATACCGCCAATGGCCTCGCCCGCCTTGCGGGGCACACACAGGCTGTTGACGTCGAAGCCGCACTTTGCGGAAATGCCAAGAGCAGCTGGAATGGCTTTGAACACCAGCGCGTTGGTGTCCTGGAAGAACACCAGCCACTTGAAGCCCCGAGACAGCAACTTGGCAGCAACACCCTGTTTGACAAAACACTCGCGGCGAGTCAGTCCAGAACCACGTGATTGACAAAACACCTGCAAGCAGGCGCACCGTGCTGTGCAGCAGCGCATGCACGTCGCCGTGACCATGCGGCTTTGTCTGGATGGCAAACGGATCCTTGCCGTCGGTGGCGATGTGCGCATCGTTGTCTGACAGGCAGGGCACTTTCTCCTGCTGCATGAGTGTCACCTGCTCTGCATCCAGCCCGAAATACGCGTGCTCCTCCAACAGGGCCAGCGTCCGGGCGTGTGTGTCGCCAGACGTCATGATGGCCAGCGGCAGCTTGCGATGCGGCCCAGCGCCTTGAGACCGCGCCTGCAGTGCGAGAATACTCTGGCAGTAGAGCTGCAGGAAGCTGGTGCCTGTCGCTGTTTCCGTAGGTAGGGCGACCTTGATGCCGGAGTAGCCCAGACGCTCGCCCAGGCCGCCCGCAACCAGCACAAACGCGGCATCGCCAACCTGGTCCAAGCCCAGACGCTCAGCGCTGCAGAACTCGCCGCTGCCATAGGACAGCGTCTCGCCCTGCGGCACCGACGGCGTGTACCCCTCAAACGGGTTCACCCCGTTCTTGGAGTCTGCCAACAAGCCACGAGCGCGGGTCACATACGACGACAACCCCCCCGTGCCTGACAGTGCCCTGTCCAACGCCGCAGCCTGCGAGACGCACACACGCGTGAGGAAGACAGACGCAGGTGCAACTCTTCGCAACGTGACGTCCCCACAGTGACGAACAGTGCAGAGAGCGCACACGGGGGCGCAAGGGCACCAGCGGAGCCCAGGTGCTTTGATCAGGCACGAAAGCCGACGCGGCAAGCCCCCAGAAGGACGGACACACCTGCGCCAGCAGACGCTTTTTGTCATCGTCGCGCTCGCCAAGTGCTGGCCAGGCGGCGAAGAGGTGCTCCTGGCCTGCATCGAGGAGCATGGCTGCCGTGCTGGCTTCACTGGCGTCGAGGAGTGACCAGTTGTCGCGCAGCTGCTGCGGCGCGGCATCTGGCGCCCCCATGACAGCAGATGCGAGCGTTGCGTGGGGCGCGCGAGGGGATTAAATTGTGCAGTTGGTTCCCCCCCTGCCCCGACCCCCCGGAGACCCCCCCGGAAGTCGGGCGTTCTGACGAAACGCGAGATGCATCTATCTCGACAGGAAAATGCCCGTACAAGGTTGTGTGAAGCCATTGACAACGCGCGCGACAGGCGCAGCTGATGTCTCCTCCTCTGAGACCCCACAAGCGCCATGCTGAACCACCGGGCAGCAGCCAGCACCGCCTCTGATGTGTGTGTTGTGCGCTCTCTACAAGCGGCGTCCGCGGCGTCCGCCCTTGCGACGAGAAGCGTCCGTGGGCATGGGCGTCACATCCTCGATGCGGCCAATCTTAAGGCCTGATCGGGACAGCGCGCGCAGAGCGGACTGCGCCCCCGGGCCGGGAGTCTTCGTCTTGTTTCCCCCGGTGGCGCGCAGCTTGATGTGCAGCGCAGTGATGCCCAGCTCCTTGCACTTGAGGGCAACGTCCTGGGCGGCAAGCATAGCAGCGTACGGGCTGCTCTCGTCACGGTCAGCCTTCACCTTCATGCCACCTGAGAAGGACAACGTTCAAGCACGGGCGTCCAGCAGTCAGCGACAACAAGGGCGTGTGGACAGTCAGCCAGTTGCAATGGGACGCACCGGTGACGCGCACGAGCGTCTCCTTCCCTGACAGGTCAGTGATGTGACTGCGGACGCGGTGGTGGGTGTGATGTGCGTCAGTCGTAGAGCAGTGGCGAGTATCCGGGGAGCGCGTCCGCGGTGACAGATCACAGAGCTGAAACCCTCTAGCCTTAGGGAGCAGTTTGAGCGCCGTGCCGGGAAGGTGCGTCGCAACAAACTCAAAGACTGTGGCACAGAGCTGCTTGACTGCCGGTTCCGCACGCTGGAAGCAGCCAGGCGTGCGGCTGCGCGCCGGGACGGGAGGCCGACAAACAACCCTAGGGCCCTCTGAAGACTGAAAACGCGGCCAGCGCACACTCACGGACGCGCGGGCTATGCCACCACCAGCAAGCACACGTAGCTACCGCTCGGGGAGTGCTGGCCCAAGCTGACAATTCCAGAGCCTTCTTCGCTGGACGTGTTTCGCGTCGCCCCCTCCACGCCACCACTGCCTTGCTCCGCTGCACTGCGCTGGGCACGTACACAAAGGTGTCGTTGAAGCTAGCCAGGATGCGGGCCACGCCGAAGACGTGCTCACCCTCGCGTGCGCCGGGGCCCTGCGTCGTTGTGGGTGCCGCGGCAGCATCGCCCTCCTTCTTGGGGGCCTGCGTGAGCGAGTGAGACGAGGTCAGCGCGCTGCCTGTCGCGTAGTCAGCGAGGGAAGAGACACGCACCATATTGAGACGGGCACTCGAAGCGGGCGAGAGAGAGACAGGCGGTGGAAGCTACCCCGAGTTGAACATTGACTGCCCGCTGTCGTCGAGCGCCTGACGGAGGCGGTGTCAGCACGCACGTCCGCCTGCCAGATGCTTCGACGCGAGTGCGGTGCTTCGACGCTCGCAGCAGGGGTTTGACCGGACCCCCGTTTTCGCCTGTCCGTCCGTCCGGTCGCGCCCTGCGGGGCTGGTCCGTCCGTCCGGTCCGGTCGTTCCGGTCTTGGCCGCCCTGATACGTGGCAAGCACTGTGACGTGGCATGGTCAAATCAGCAACGTTTCTTCGCGCCGCCGCTCTATTTTTTCGAGAACGCC
>Ga0164297_10004682_pt1 | contig 12107 bp, 11 predicted proteins | sample GEODES058metaG_FD_113539 | JGI IMG/M metagenome (GOLD analysis project Ga0164297, IMG submission 113539) | Dystrophic lake water microbial communities from Trout Bog Lake, Wisconsin, USA - GEODES058 metaG | ecosystem: Environmental > Aquatic > Freshwater > Lake | place: USA: Trout Bog Lake... | reverse complement strand
TTGATCAAAGCTAGAGCTGATAAGTTTCGCCACTCTACTCCGTGGAATCGTTCTCCCCATTCAACCGCTGAGACATCTCGATATTGATGCTCCGACTCATCATCGTAGAATCGAATGGCTTTTCTCAAAGTTGCTCTTGTTGATACTTCAGCACCCGCGTCAATCAGCAACTTCGCCCAGTAAGCATCCTTTCTCTGCTGAGTCGATACCGATTGGTTGACGACAGCGTGAAAAAGCGGAGTTTGCCCCCCAAAGCCATCTGAGTCGACTTCTGCCCTTAGGTTCACGTCAGCGCCATGATCCAGTAACCATCGGCCAATTTCTACTTCATCGTAATCGATGGCCATATGCAGCAAACCAGCGCCGTTGAGAGGAGTTCCGTGGAGCCCATAAGATGGATCCTCACTGCACCCCATTGATCTGGGATAGATTTCATCCAAACGATAAGTCCCATTGACAAACGCCGGATCTTGAGCATAAAGCTCATCGAGCCAATCTGTCCGGCCACAATGGATAGCCATTGACGGAGTTTTGGGAATTTCGAGACCTTGCCTTCGCATGAGTTCAAGGCACAAGTGCTTTCCCTGTGGATTCCGTGAATAGGTCTGAAGCACGAGCCCAGCTGGAGCAAGTCGATTGCCTTCGTGATCAACCATTTTCGCACCATTCTGAAATAGGAACTCCAATCCAGTTCCATTCAGAGTTTCACACGGTCCCATCACAATGCCATCATTGAGAATTGCGCCCTTGGCAATAAGGAGCTTGGCAGTGCTCAAATTACCTCGGAGACACGCACGCTCGAAGGCAAACTGGATGTCAGCTGCTCCCAGTTGAGAACAAAGCTCCACGACCTCACTCGCCCCAACAGTGGCAGCATAAGACATGGGTGGTCCCCAGTTCCCCTTCACTCCTCGTGCATCCTCGGTTATTAGACTTGGATGCTTAATAATTAATTCTCGGACTGCAGATACGTCATTTCGCCAAATTGCATCCGTCATTTGGCAGGCAAGCACCAAACGGTTCCAACTTGCGACTCCGTAACGCCGCGCCAATACGTATTGAGCCTGGCTAAGCTTGGCCAGAGATGGGTCCTTGCCGGCAAAAAGCTCCTTGAAGTCAAGAATCGCTAGCTCATCGGACGCACGCAATTCAGCAAGCAGGTCTTTGGCTTGGTGCCGCAATTGCTCAAGATTGGGACGAACAGGTAGATGAAGTGATGTCATAACAAACCTCCTTAGGTCTTGCCCAGCGTCCGCATAAATGGGCCAAAGGAGATTCTTATGAATCTACTTAAAGAAACACCCAGGTGGACTCGGTCCTTCCCGCGGACAGGAGGCGTCCTGATCGCCAAAGCTAGTATAAAGCATCTATGGTCAAAATGAGAAGTTGATAAGGGGTTCCTCAAGGATGCGATCTTGGGGTAGCGTGCAAAGCATCTTCAATAGAGCGCGATCCGGCGCATCAGGAAGTGAGTACGCCATGAATGCCAAGACCGCCAGTGTTACCGCAATAGCTATCCTTATTGTCTCAGCCTGCTTCGGCTCAGATGCCAAAGGACATCAGGCACCGCCTATCGACTTTTCGAAGTTTGCCGCCTATTCACCTCAGGCCAATGAAGGCGACTTCGTGATTGGTCCACCCTACCACGATGCACCTGAGCTTCAAGTGCGATCCAACGTACCCAAGGGTTCTGTCTACCACCTTTTGATGAAATCGGAAGACAGTAAGATTTATCCGGGCATTGTCAAGACCCAACCAGGCAAGATTGTGCCTTATACGCGCAAGGTGACAGTTTACGTTCCGAGTCAATACATTCCTGGCACTGCTGCACCATTCTTCGTTTCTCAGGACAGTTTGGGACAAGGTGAAATTCCAACCATCTTGGATAATATGATCGCTGATCACCGACTTCCTGCAATGGTAGGAATCATGATTGACTCGGGAGGGTCTGATGCTCAAGGTAGCCAACGAGGTTTGGAATACGACACCTTATCTCCGTGGTATGCGAATTTCATTGAAACAGAAGCTCTACCGTTGGTATCCCGCGAGTGCCACGTTCAGCTCACCAAAGATCCCAATGGCCGAATGACCATGGGCGGTAGTTCAGGCGCTGCATGTGCCTTCACAATGGCATGGTATCGCACCGATTTATATCATCGCGTCTTGTCCTATTCGGGAACCTTCGTCAATCAACAGTGGCCCCCAGATCCTGAGAACCTACACGGAGCTTGGGAATACCACGACAAATTAATTCCAAATTCTCGAACCAAACCGATCCGAATTTGGATGGAGATTGGAGAACACGACATCCGATACCAGGATGAGGAATCAACATATCACAACTGGGTAATGGCCAATCAGCGAATGGCATCAGTGCTTAAGAACAAGCACTACCATTACCAATATGTTTTCGCTCGCGATGCCCGCCATGTTGATTGGGGTGTCGTGCGGCAAACACTTCCTCAAGCATTAGAGTGGGTATGGAAAGGGTATCCAATCAAGAAATAGGCATGAACAACTTCGACTTGGCAAAACACCATATTGGCATTATCGGTCGCCCGACTGAATCTGGAGACAGAGACATTTATGCTGAATCCGTCACCATGACTCTCATGTATTCTCCCGAAGGACATACTCATACTCTGGAAGGGCCCGACGCAATCCTTAGATTCATGGCGAGGATTGGCGACTTCTTCGAAATAAGGAGTCGCCCACTTCCCAGAATTCAAGAAACAAGTTCTGGGGCAGTCGCTGAATACAAGGGCGATATGCTTTGTATCGAAACCCAATTTGAATACCATCAAGACTACGTTGCTATCTTCGAGATGCAAAACGGAAAGATCCAATCAATTCGCGAGTATTACGACCCAATTCGAGTGCTAAAAGCCTTCGGCGAAATGTAGATGACTGACCTGCAATTCGTCTTCGATGGCTGGGAAGGCTATAACCAGAGCCTGAAATCAGCAATTGACGGCCTCACTTGGGACGAATTGCAGTTCCGACCGATTGCTCAGATGCGATCAGTCGGAGAACTGGTCTGGCACATTGGCGACGGCAGAATTGATTGGTTCCGAAGAATCGTGCCTGAATTATGTCAATCGTTCCAATAGGATCTGGATCTACGCGAACGAAAAGCGCCTCTGGGATACACGAGTCTTGAACTGTGCGCTTGGCTCGATAGTACGTTCAATGTGATCCGCACCACACTGGTCAGTTGGACAATCGCTGAGCTGAACGAGAGCTTTAGCCAGGCTTATCGCGGAACAAATTACCTAGTTTCTCGACAATGGGATGTCTTCCGGATTTTTAGTCATGACGTTCACCATGGTGGACAGTTAAGCCTCTTGCTAGCACTCCAAAACAGATACCCATACGAACTCACGGAATTGGGAGGCCATTTATTGGAGCCTCCTACGGCTCCTTAGGTTCCAGCATAGAAAATTGGGTTGGAACCCCAATCATTATCCTTGTCCAATGCCATCTCTTTGACCCTTGGACGCCTTTCTCTCAGGCGAACCGATTCGATCAACAAATCTGATCCGGCAGACAGGTGGTTTTTCCCAATACATGTCAGGGTCAGAGTGTAACTACCTGGCTCGGGCCAAAAATCTAAAAAATGATATTCACGTTGCTCTACGTGCGGTGAGTAGAAATCCATTTCTTCCCCCATGGCAACCCCATCTAGCGATACCGTAAACACTCCCATGTTTGGTCCTTTGGCCACATTAATCAACAATCTCAATGGCTCCTTTTCTACTACATGGAACATCACTTCAAATTTCGCCTCATGCTGGCTATCCAAAGGAACAAATAGCAACGGATACTCAAACAATTCAGGATAGGAAACAACTTCCCTGTCCTCACTGATTCTTGACTTTCGGCCATCGTATTCCAGTCTTGGCAAAGGCGCATCTTCGGGAATCGGCTTCTGCCCATAATCACCGTTCGAAATCACTACTACGCTTCGTTCAATGTTGGGAAGTTTTCTGTCCTTGGCATGGGGAGCACGGACCTTAAAGCTTGGGATCCCTGTTTGATACCAAAAGGCTACACTTGCGTAATCGTCTTCTCGAGGATTCCAGCTCATGGCACGCTTATGTACGCTTTCGTCTGGTGCTATCCATCCGAAAGTCTCAAACTGCACCTTAATCGATTCCTTAAACAGGAACGGATCGTTGATGTGCCACCGGTAAGCACTTGTGTGGCCACCCACGATGCCCCACTGATCGAAATAGGGGACGCCAAAATAGGGAGTTAAGACTCTCTCAAGCCCCCAGGCGCAAAGGAAGTAGTCTTCTGTTCCTGTGCCCCAAACAGATGGAATTGCTTCTCCATCAATGGTGACCATTTCATCACCTTCCCCAAACCAATAAGGTGACCGTGTTCGAACGGAAAAGACAGTGCCAACATAGTGTCCTTTCCCTTTCGTTTCTAGGAGCGTGTAAGGTTCACCACTTTCCAACGGATAGGACTGATTGTATTGAGCATAGAAATATGGAGTTTCAGGCGGCAAGCTATCTTTTTTGATCCAGTCAATGTTGTAATAAAGCAAACTCAGGGGCTTGTCACTCTCATTAACGATTTCTACTCGAGCTGACTTTTGAAAAGGCATATGCCAAAAGCAGTTATAGGAGTCCCCTCCTTCAGTCACGACTGCCAAACTAATCAACTCTGATCGCTTGCCAAAACACCCGCCAAAAAAATCTCCTACCGGCGCTTCAACACCGGGGCGATCATTTCCATCGTAGAAGATTCGAAGCAAAAGTTCTTGATGATTGGCAGATCCATTGGGTGCCCAAGGATGCGGCTCTGGCCCCAAGAATGTAATCCACATATGTGTGATAATTCCGGGTCCTTCAACATCCATCAAGACATGAGTAGATCCGGCAGGAACTCGGAAGTTATCACGATTGGACTTCTCCTCCAAATCGCTCTTGGGAGGTGCCATTGGATCATAGTTTCCATCTGCTCCTTCTCGGAAAGTTGAGGTAGCACGCATGCTCCGGCCACTTTGAGGCGTGGCCAAAGAACCCATTGGACCAGAGAGAAGTGGAAAGCCATCCATACCGAGATGTTAACGGATTTGTAGGCACTTGTACCAATCAACCACGTCTGAACTAGACTGTTGGAATGAAGCAGTGGCCTCTCCTTCTCGGTGCCTTGGCAATGGTTGGATTCGGAATCTATAGTCGAATTCAATTGGGCCACCAAGCTGATGGCTCCTACCTTGTGTCCAACGGGCAGTCTTTGCGCCCAATTGGTCTCATTGATCGAATTGAAGGAAGCCGACCGAAGGACATGGCTCAATCTTCCGATGGAAAATACATTGCGGTGTTGGCTCATAGCCGCCTGCTCTTATATACGCCAGACGGGAAGAGGATAGCCGAAACTCAGTTCTCGGCTGGTCCACTTGGAATCGGATGGTCACCAGATGGCCAGAAGATTTACTGCACCCAAGGAAACGGGAAGATTGCAGTGTTTCAATGGCAATCCGGTGCATTGATCAAATCAGCCACCTTAGAAGTTGAGTCTGTGGGGGCCAAGGGAAATCCAGGGACCGCAGGCCTTACGGTCTCATCAAACGGTGACATATTTGTTGCCCTTAGTATAAGAAACAAGGTCGTTAGGCTAACTCCTGAGGGCGTAATGATCAATTCATGGGATGTCGGAGCATGTCCATATCATGTGCTTTTATCTCACTCTGGTGATTTTTTGGCCGTCTCCAATCGTGGAGGTACGGTTGTTACCCCGGCTCCTGAGCAAGGTGATCCAATCACCCGAACGGCGTTCCAAGGATCCGGCGTTGCGAGTGCACAAAGTGCCGGAACGGCAATTCAAATTGACCCAAGAACTGACGCTGCACTTGTTGGTTCGGTTTCTTTCATTTCAGTCTCTCACCAATTGCCTGTTTCCACAGTGAATGTCGGCCGGCAACCCGCTGGGCTCACCTTTTCGCAAGACGATACCAAACTTTTTGTGGCCGATTCGGATGAGGATGCCATTAGTGTCGTTGATGTTCAGAGCTTCCATGAATCTCGAAAAATACCGATAACTCCTAAAGACGACAGAGGCTTCGGTCAGATCCCGACTGATGTACAGATGGATTCAACCGGTAACCGACTTTTGGTCACCCTTGGCGGTGCGAATGCGATAGCAGTCGTACAACTTGGAATCCACGAAAAGGTAGTGGGGTATCTGCCAACAGCTTGGTATCCGATCAAGCTCCTAGTTACCAATCAACGAATTTCGGTTGCTTGCGCCAAAGGGATTGGTTCTCGCCCTAATTCAAAGAGTGGCGGATATGGAGTCCACGATTCGGTGGGAGTGTACGAGACAATTGCAGCAGATTCCTGGAAAGACCTCAGTGCGCTGACACGTATCGTCTCCAAGAACAATGGTTGGGGGACACCGTTGTCCCCCCGAAAAAACAAATTACCGATTCCAATTCCAGAACGAATTGGAGAACCAAGCGTATTCACTCACGTTGTCTATATCATCAAGGAGAACCTGACTTACGATATTGCAATGGGTGATATCGCATCAGGAAATGGGGATCCATCTCTATGCGTCTTCCCTGCAAATGTTTCACCGAACCATCATAAGTTAGCCGAGCGATTCGGCCTACTCGATAACTTTTACATCTCAGGAACTAATTCGGCTGACGGGCATCAATGGGTCGATTCAAGCATTGCGAACGATTACACTGAACGCAATTATTCGGCTAATAGTCGAAGTTATCCGTACGATGGAAATGATCCTCTTGCCTATTCCCCTTCTGGGTTTTTATGGAACCAAGCAATTGCTGCTGGAAAGTCAGTTCGTGTCTTCGGCGAATTTGTAAGTAAGCCCTCGATCATTGATACCAAAACAGGCAAATCCCCGTCTTGGCTGAGATGCTATCAAGACTATAAATCTGGCAAGGGTGAGATCTTGATCAAGGCCGAAACCGCCGAAGCACGCTTGCGAGACACCTTGGATCCTAATTACATCGGTTTCCCTATGACGGTTACCGACCAGTGGCGAGCGGATATCTTTTTGAGCCAGCTAAGGGGGTGGGAAAAGACCGACACAATGCCAAATCTCTCCATTCTCCTCCTTCCCAATGACCACACAGGTGGGTTGAGCCCTCAATCACCTACACCCCGTGCCCAAATTGCGGACAATGACCTTGCATTGGGAAGAATCATTGAAGGAATTAGTAGGTCCCGCTTTTGGGGCAATACGCTTGTGATCGTCGCTGAAGATGACAGCCAAAATGGCCTGGACCATGTCGATGGTCACCGATCGATCTGCTTTTGCATATCGGCTTACTCTCGGGCAGTTACCAACAGTAGTTTTTATAACCACTCCTCGATCGCAGCGACAATTGAACGGGTCCTGGGTCTTCCACCCATGACAAGATTTGACCGAGTGTCCAAACCAATGATTGAATGTTTTGACTCCTCGCCGAACCTAGCGCCATACGTGGCCGCCCCCAATCAAATCTCATTGGATGAGCTCAATCCTCCCGCTAGGAAAAACCTCACCAAATTAGAACAGCAGCTGGCCGAGGCATGTTCAAAAATGGATTGGAAAGACCCAGACGTGCAAGATCAGAGAACTTTGAATCGATCAATCTGGGCTAGCGAGGCGAAGCGTAGCGTTGGACGAGCGGGATACTCGGTGGACTTTCCGCCAGCATTAAGATAACCGAGAAAGTGGCCTATTCTAAGGTGCCCACTTTTTCAAAAATGCCAACACTTTTTCTGCGTTGTATTGGTTGACGTCTTCTAACTCTTCGGAAACCTGAGATTTCAACACCTTTCCTGCTTTATCTAAAACGAAAAAGTGAGGGAATCCCAAGACTTTTGGGTACTTGGCCAAAACTTCTTTGTTCTCGTTATCTGAGCTGTAGTTGACATGAACGACAATGAATTTCTCCGAAATGAGCTTCGAAATTTCTCTGTTCTCAACAAGCAGATGTTCAAATTTCCTGCACCAGGGACACCAATTTCCACCAACATGAAGCAGTAAGTGCTTTGATTTCTTGTCAGCTATTTCAAGGGCATTCAAAATATCTTTGGAAGCATCCCGTTTAGCATCAAAAATATTCTTTACCTGCTTGATCTCATCAGGAGTTTGCTACATCGATCCCAACGCCACACAGTATCCAAGAATCAAACTGAACACGAGGACGGCTTTTGTAAAATGGTGGCTAACTGGCATGGCAATAAAAAAAGACCTCCTAATAATTCCTCATTTCTATTAACTGCGCTACCTTCAAATGGAATATCAGTCGAATTTTTCACAAACTTTGCGATGATTCTTAACAAATATCAATCCTTTTTGACTTCGGAGACTCGGACTTTCAGATTCAATAATCCCGATTGAATGAACTAACTGAACCAAAATGATTCGCCAACCATGCCGCGATTGGCACCTAAATTCCGACTCTTGATTAAACATTAAATCAAGGACCCAAACATTTAACAATCGACCATTAATGGCCATATATTGCACTGAATATCAAGCGGCATTACCTGCAAATGAGTTTAACCGTTAAACCAGATCGCTAAAGGAAACTCATGCCATTTCTCTCCTAATCGACTTTTTACATTGTTCTTAGAATTCGAGATTTGTCAGGAAGTTGCCAAGGATTGGACAAGAGCGACATTCCAATTTGAAATGGTGCCCTACTGCGGGCTTGTATTCTTTGAATTCATTGGTGACAATAAAGTGTGATCTCCGTAACATTTAGGTTGGCTATCCCCAGCGATGCAAAAGCGATATTTACAATGCGTTTGGAATCAGCTGCAGATCTAACCAGGAAGTTGGGAATTGGTCATTGGAGCCGGGAGTCACGAATTTCCTCGATCAAAGAGAGGATAAACCTGAGCGATCAAACTAACCCACAGCGACTTTCGCTGTATGTTGCTCAGAGCGGAACCGGGGAGATTTTAGGTTCTGTTTGCGTTTCGTCATTTCCACCAGGATTTTGGAAGCGGCAACATTGGTTGTCACCCAAGGCAAATGGACTAGGCGTCTTTAACCTGGTCGTTCCGCCTCGATATCAAAGACAAGGTATTGGGAGCTTCTTGATGGCTGAAGTTGAAAAGCTAGCAAAAGTATACGGCATCGAATTTGTACGACTCGATGCCTATACCTCAAACTCCGAATCTCGCTCTTTCTATCAGGCATTGGGATATCAAGAGCGACTGGAAATGAATCTTAGGGGTGTCGGATTGGTAATGATCGAAAAGAGAATCTCTCTTTGTGATTAAACCGATGCCAGAGTGGGTCAAACGGGCCATGGATTTCGACTAAACCCATATTGGTGCCAATACGGGTACGCCATTGGAGTTGCACTGGCTTTATCCAATTTTGCGATTTGCTCTTCTGTTAGTTTCCAACCTACGGAACCAAGGTTCATGCGGAGTTGATCTTCGTTTCTCGCCCCAATAATGACCGTAGATACTGTCGGACGCTGCAAAAGCCAGTTGATCGCGACTTGTGGAATGGTCTTGCCTACTTCCTCGGCTACCTCATCCAGGGCATCGACAACTTGATAAAGGTAATCATCAGAGACTTGCGGCCCTCCACTTGCTGTAACGGCATTTTGCAGTCTTGAGTTTTCCGGAAGTGGTTCCCCTCGTCGAATCTTTCCCGTAAGTCTTCCCCAACCCAATGGACTCCACACAACCGCACCAACATTCTGGTCCAACCCCAACTGCATCAACTCACATTCATAATCTCGCCCGATCAGAGAGTAGTAGGCTTGATGGGCAACCATCTTGGATAGGTTGTATCTCTCAGAAATCGCCAGTGATTTCATCAAGTGCCAACCTGAGTAGTTTGAGCAGCCGATGTAACGTACTTTGCCCGCCCTAACCAGATCGTCCAGGGCATTCAAGGTCTCTTCGAGCGGAGTGAGGGCATCAAATGCATGCATTTGATATAGGTCAATGTAGTCCGTTCCCAACCGTCTGAGGCTGTCTTCGCAAGACTTGACTATCTTGTAGCGCGAAGATCCTACTTGATTCGGCCCTGCACCCATTGTAAAAGTGGTTTTCGTGGAGATAATTACTTCTTCTCGACGACCTTTGATGGCGGCCCCAAGGATTTCCTCTGCTTGGCCTAGAGAGTATGTGTCGGCCGAGTCGAACATATTGACACCGTGCTCCAAACACACATCAACCAATCGGGTTGCCTCATCAACCTGACTATTTCCAAACCCTTCAAAGAACTTACCTACCCCACCAAATGTTCCAGTTCCCAGGCAAAGGACTGGAACCTTAAAGCCAGATCCACCCAAAAGTCGATATTCCATTTTTTACTTCCCGCACCCTTCCTACGCGAATATCTGATTTATAATCCGCACGATGAACTGGATAAAACCCAACCCACTCAGTCCTGGTGATACTGTTGCAGTTCTCTCACCATCATGGGGAGGTCCAAGCCAGTATCCTCAAGTATTCGACCGCGGGCTGCGAAATCTTGAAAACATGCTCGGTTTGCAGATAAAAGAATATCCGACCGCTCGGATGGATGCCCATCAACTTTACAAAGATCCCGAATTAAGGGCAAAAGACATTAACAATGCCTTTCAAGATGAAAGTGTTCAAGCAATCTTTGCCAGCATTGGTGGTGATGATTCTGTTCGAATTCTCCCATTTTTAGATACTGATGCGATTCGCCTTAATCCGAAGATATTCATGGGGTTTTCAGACACAACTGCAATCAACGCCTTCCTTAATCGACATGGGCTGATCACGTTAAATGGACCATCGATCATGGCTGGTCTCGCTCAGCTGCACCATCTGCCAGAGGAGTTTGTGGATCATTACCGGAACGTCTTATTTGGACGGAGCCAAAAGCGTTTGGAAAGTTCGACTTGGTATTGCAACGAGTATCAAGATTGGTCCGAAGAGCCTTTTACTGGTCAACTTGGCAAGGTTTCAACCAGCGATGTTGATCCTCAATGGCTGCAGGGCTCAGGAATTCATTACGGCAGGCTATTTGGAGGCTGTATCGAAGTGTTGGAATTTCTGAAGGGCACTCCCTTCTGGCCTGACCTTTCCTTTTTTGATAACACGATACTGTTCTTTGAAACAAGCGAAGATAAACCAACGGTCAACAATGTCAAATATATGCTCAGGAACTATGGTTCTATGGGAGTGTTGGATCGTGTCGCCGGCATTCTCTTTGGCAGAGCTCGATCGTATTCCCCGCAAGAAAAGATCGACCTGAATTCAATGATCATTGCTGTTGTGAATGGTGAATTCGGCGTTTCCAATATTCCGATTATTTCAAACCTAAATTTTGGCCATACCGAGCCGCAATGGATCATGCCCTTGGGAATCCAATTCCGAATAGATTGTTCAGCCAAGGAACTTGGTTATGCCGAAAAGCCTACCAACTAAACTTGATGATCATTAGGAAGTCTCAGACTCTCAAATCTGAAACTTCTGGATCTCCATTGTCGGATCTGCTCCAAAGGCTTTTGGGCTTCACAGGGCTTCTGTTGATCTGTGATTCGATCTCAGGTTTATTTCAGTTCGTCCCTAAGCAATGAATAGACCGCAATGTCTGTTGGACGGCCATCGACAATCAATGCTGCTCTTGCAACTCCTTCCATCTGGAAACCACATTTTTCAGCAACACGAACACTTGCTTGATTCTCGGGTTGTATCTGGAGTTGAAGGCGGCTAATTGGTTTCCAAGCAAAGAGGTAATCGCTCAATAAACGAACTGCCTCTGGAGCAATTCCCTGACCGCGAAGCGATGCATCGTAAACGATGTATCCGATTTCGTATCCGTTGTAATAATGCCCAGGCTTGAAGAAGGTGATTAAACCAATGATCTTGCCTGAAGATGGTTCGATCATGACAAGAACCCCATTATCATCAGACCACATTCCATTTACCTGGTAGCGGGACCGGAGCGTAACCTCAGAGTGCAACTCCAAGGGGAAGTAGTTGCCCCGATTTGATATATCCGACATGAGTTCAAGCAAGATTTCCAAATCCGACGTTCGAACCGTGCGAAGATGAATTTTTGAACCTTTCAACATGGCTCACATTATCACACGATGAATAAGGTTAGAAGCAAAACACTTGATATAGATTCTC
>Ga0164297_10004678_pt1 | contig 12114 bp, 9 predicted proteins | sample GEODES058metaG_FD_113539 | JGI IMG/M metagenome (GOLD analysis project Ga0164297, IMG submission 113539) | Dystrophic lake water microbial communities from Trout Bog Lake, Wisconsin, USA - GEODES058 metaG | ecosystem: Environmental > Aquatic > Freshwater > Lake | place: USA: Trout Bog Lake... | reverse complement strand
CCAGGTCGTCGAGCCCCCGCAGTACTTCGTCAATTGGTGTCAGATCGTCCCATATATGCAGGTAGAGCAGATCAATATAATCGGTACCCAGGCGTTTCAGGCTTTCTTCCACACTGCGCATCATATTTTTACGGTTATTGCCCGAAGCATTTACATTGGTCACGTTATCTTTCAATGTATACTTGGTAGCAACAACAAAATGGTCGCGATCATGGTTGGCCAGGTATTCACCAATGATCTTCTCGCTTGTACCGAGCTTATAAATATTGGCAGTATCCAGGAAATTCCCTCCTGCCGCAGCATAAGCGTCGATGATCTCAAAGCTGGTTACCTTGTCGGCACCCCATCCGGCTTCTGTGCCAAAACCCATGGTACCCAAACTCAATTCTGAAACTTTTAGACCCGATCGGCCAAGCAATTTGTAGTTCATATGATTAATAGCTTAAATTATCAATGATGTTCTTTTCGTTTCAACAGCCCGCCGGTTGTATCGTCAATACTTTGTTGTACGATAAAAGCCGATGGATCAATATCAAGGATTTTTGCTTTCAATGCGGGTATCTCAAGGCGGGTTGCAACTGTAAAAATTATATCTCTTACGTCGTTGATATGACCATCTTTACCATAACCCTTTTTTCCTTCGTATACCGTCACTCCCCGGCCAAGTTCGGTAATGGCCTTACGGATGGCTTCGCCCTTTGATGATACTACTGTTATACTGGTATATTGTTCGATTCCATTCAAAATAAAATCGACAGTTTTAGATGCTGATATATAGGTAAGAATAGAATATAGCGCCGCCTCAGTACCTAAAAAGAATACCGCTGAGGTAAAAATGAGCACATTAAGCACCAATATTACATCGCTAACTTTAAACAACTGCATCTTTTTGCTTACCAGCAGCGCAGCAATTTCAGTTCCATCCAACACGGCACCGCTCCGGATAGTTAGCCCGATACCTACACCGATGAAAAAGCCGCCAAAAACTGCTGTAAGTGATTTATCATGGGTAATTTCAGGAAATGAAACGAAAGCAAGGCATAACGAAAGGCCTGCTATGGCAAGTGCACTTCGAATAGCAAAATGGATTCCCAGCCGGCGGTACGCCAGGTAAATAAAAGGCAGGTTGATCAGAAAAATAACAATAGAAAGGGGAATTCGGGTAGTTTCAGCAAGGAGCATGGATATACCGGTAACGCCACCATTGATGAAATGCCCGGGAACCAAAAAGCCTTTGAACCCCAGACCGGCAGCTAATATCCCCAAAACGACCAGCAAAAAGTTTACTATTTCGTTTTTAGATTTCACGTCTAAATATACCTTTTTTAGTCCGAAAGTCCGCGTCCCGATAGCTATCGGGAGTCCGGAAGAATAAATTAACTGAAAAGCAATCATCCAACAACCATTGTCATTGCCAATGACAAATGACAAATGACAAATGCCCAATGACTAATTGACGCGCAGCGAATGCCCTAATGACCCAACAATTAACCGTTGATCCAGCTGAACTTATATTCAAGCATTGGATTTTTCATGCGCTCGGCAACTCTGATCAAACGTGATGGAAGATTAGTGATATAATCGCGGGCTTTTTCCCCTGCTTCATTCAGGTCGATCGCACTTTCAATATGCCATTCTTCTATCAACTCTTTCATGATGTCGACATAGTCCATCGCCGTATAAATACCCAGGCGTTGAGCTGCATCAGTAAAATGGCCAAAGGTTTGACCCACACGTAAGCCAACCTCGCGCAGGAAGTGCGCAGGCATCACGATCTTTTTACGCATCATATCTTCGAAAGCGATCATCGCCTCGTTTGGATCGATCTCGAACACCTTGCTGATAAAATATTTATAGGCCTTGGCATGGCGCGCTTCATCAGCCGCGATGACACCGCACATTTTCGAGAGCAAAGCATCACCATATTGTTTGGCTTGTGTTGCGACACGGCGGTGGGAGATATTGGTAGCCATCTCCTGGAAGGAGGTATAAATAAAGTTACGGTATGGGTCGGCACCTGTACCGATATCAAATCCATCAGCGATCAGGTATTGGGTTGACACCTCCATCATCCGCATGTTTACCCTGCCGGAAAGATAAAGGTATTTGTTGAGCAAATCGCCATGACGGTTTTCTTCGGCGGTCCAGTGACGGGTCCATTTCATCCAGCCACCTTCTTCGTCGCGCGAAACACCTTCAACCATGGTTAACCACGACTCATAGGTAGGTAATGCTTCCTCAGTAATAGTGTCACCGATCAACACAGCGATCAGGTCGTAAGAAAGACCAGCGGAACTTTCCTGCAACTCTTTTATCTCGGTAAAGAAAGACTCCCTGGTAGAATCAGGCAGTAAATCAGAAGGCTGCCAGATAGTATCTATCGGCTTAAGGAATTCGCCCATCTTCTCCAGCATATATTTTTCAATATGCGTCATTACCTCACGTCTCTTCTCTTCGAAAAATTTCATAACATCAATTGGGTGGCAAAGGTAGCGATTTAATATCAGTTATATACAAGTGATTTCCATCACTTTTTCCCTTTCATTCTGATTGTTTTTTACATACGCTCAGGATATCCTCAATACTGTCCATACCTGATAAAATATATACTGTTTTATTTATTAAAAACTATTATCAGGTGCCTCACAAACTATCATCCTGACTGTTGGTCAAAAATAATCGATGGCTTGCAAAAACGGGTATGCTGGGATGTAATTTGGCTTCGTATTTTATCACTAATTGACGACTAACATTTACATTTTTTCATTGGCATAAGTTCAAACTGCAACAAAACGACCTATTGAAACCGTATAATCACTGCAAATTTACTTTTACCACGTCAGGTCGAGTTTTTTACAAGAAAGGTTAAGCAATTAAAAAAAGCAGATGACAATTGCCAGGCGTTAGGAGTAAAGCAAAGGTTTATTTAGAATTAATATTTAAAATCATTTCCTGACAATATTTTTTTCAAATATAGTTTTGATCGTCAGGAAATATAACCCATGAATATAAAATATGATCATCAACAACGCATGTTATGCATCTATGACCATACAAAATACGGTGAATGTCGCCCTGTTATTGATGATCAAAACTCAAAAACATGACAGTTATTCTATAAGTGTTAATAAAGCTGGTTGTTATGCCGCTTTTTTTCATTTATTTTTACTTTATTCACGCTAAAATTAACGACCGGTTTAATCCTTTTTATATTTAAGAAAAATTCGCTGATGCTCGTCCAAATTAATAAAGAAGAATTTTCCAGGGAAATAACCAAAAAAGCCTGGTTTCAAACCAATAATATCATCTGGACAATCATACTGCTTTACTGGTTGTTCAGCATACCTGATTTCATTTACGCCAAAGATATTGCCATGCAGTTCTTCATTGTGCGTATCATCATTACCTTAATACTGTATATTTTATATACCTGGATGCATGGAAAACAGTATAACCATCGCATACTTTTACATATCGCATTCTTCTTACTTTCAGCTACCTCAGCGCTTTTATGCACCCTGGTAAACCCCGGAGTTCTGAATATTTATTTCCTCCTTTACGCTTCTGTGGTCATATTCTTTAATATGCAGGTGTTTTGGGAAGCGGTAAACTCTATTCTTCAAGGCCTTTTAGCATTATTGATGCTCGCTGTCTTTTTTAACCTGTTTAGCGAATCAAGCATCGATTCATTCATTACCAACGGTGGAGAATATTTCTTTGTTATACTGATCATTTCCTGCCTCATTCCTAATGCAAGACACAAAGTGATCAGTCGCGAAGTACACCAGCAAATAGTGATCGAAAAATCAAATGAGCAATTAAAAGCGCAAAACAGGGATATAAGTGAAAAGAACCACATTATTGATCTGCAATATGAACGCCTTCGAAAACTGGATGAGCAAAAGAACAGCTTTATAAATATTGCCGGTCACGACCTGAAAAACCTGGTAGGTTCTATCATCATGAGTAATAACATGCTAAAAGATGAAGAAGAACGGTTGAGCGGCGACCAAAAAGAGTTTGTAGGTTATATTGGCGAGTCGGCCGAAAAGATACAATATATGTTGAGCAAATTAATGGATGTTCGTGAGATCGAATCCGCGGAATTAAAGTTCAACATGGAGGTATTCGACATTAACCAGGAAGTGTTACATGTTTTCAGGGGACTGGTTGAAACCGCTCAGATGAAAAACATTCACCTGGTAGATAACATACTGAAACTGCCACTCAATGTAAAACTCGACAGGGTATTTACCGGACAGATATTCCAAAATTTGCTTTCCAATATTATCAAATTTTCGCAGACCAATAACAGCATCAATGTAATAACCAGCCTTCAGCGCCAGCGTTTTGTATTTGAGATCAAAGACGAGGGTATTGCTATAGGCCAGGACGAGCTTGATATGATGTTTAATAAACTTAAAACCCTGAATGATGCCAACGCCAACGCCGAAAGCCGGCTTGGTTTGGGCTTATCAATAGCCAAACTGATGACCCAGGAAATGGGCGGAGAGCTCACTTATCGTAGTGACGACCATGGCAATTATTTTAGAGTAGAATTTAACGTGATCAATTAATAAAAAGACCCAATGAATAAATTTTTTAGCGTTTTTGCCCTTGCATTATTGCTGAGCACCGCATCATTAGCGCAAAGCATTGTATCGTTCAAAGCGATGGGACACGACGACGAACCGATCTATGGTATGATTGGCGCCAGCTCATTTTACCTGAAGATCAGCCCACTGGTTGAAATGAAGGGGAGTAAACTGGTACTTTATATAGAACCTTCGCAGGCATTGATCAAAGACCATTCGTTCGTTAACATCGTGATCAACGAGCGACCTGCCTATAGTGCTCGCTTAAGCAAAGACACTGTTGAAAAAATAACGATCAACCTTTCACCTGAAGACCTTCCGGCAGACAAATTCCTGAAGATACAGGTAAAAACGCTGCTAACCGTTTCTGATGATAAATGTAAGGATCTTGACAATCCGGCAATGTGGGTTAAGGTGAAAGACTACTCGTACCTGTCGTTGATCAAGACAAATACAAACTTCTTTAACAATGTTAATATCAGTAATTGTTTCGAATCGAAAAGAGCTATTGTTTATCCTGTAAATCCTTCGCTTCACGATCTAAAAGCAGTGGCCTGGGCATATGCGAGGTTAAAAAAGACCCTAAATAAAGATATCAAAGTTTACCAGGAAGATTTGTTACCCGACACCGTTCACAACTATATTAAAGTAGGCAAATGGAGCAGCTTGCAGGATAATGAAAGAACTTCTATTACCGTTACACCGGCTTCGGGTCAGGGCTTACTTTTCCTGAAGAAAAAATTAGTGGTTGACAACACTTTAGCCTCAGGCAGCAAATCAAAAGCTGGCGAACAAACTGTTCCAGGTGAAATTCTATACGTGACCGGTGGCGATGATGTAGGGTATGAAAAGACGATTACAGCGCTGGGAAATTTAAATATTCTGAACTCCTCATTCGGCGAATACCTGCTGATCCAAAACGCAGAAAACAATTTCTTTAAAACTGTCGACGAAAATCGTACACGATTAACGCTGCGTCAAATTGGTGGTGCTCCTAACTTCATGTCGGGTATAGGCTCGCTGACCAACGTGTACAGCTTTAAAAACAGCGACTTTAGTTTCACTCCAAAAGAAGTTGAACTTCATTTTGTGGCTAATTACAGCAGTCTTACACCAGGCGACCGTGGTTATTTTAACGTATACCTTAACGGCATGCTCATCAGTAGCGAACGATTGGATGCAACCGGCAAATTAAATACTTCTGTTAGCATCAACCGTTACCAGCATCATAAATATAACACGGTTGAAGCCGAGTTCCGTATTTACCCAAGCAGCGGAAATTGTATCAATTCATTCACTAATTTCTTTGCAGAAATTGATGTCGATAAGTCGTACCTGGAATCTAAAAATCCATTTATTACCAATGACCTGAGTTTTTATCAATATCCCGAAGCCTTCAATACCGGTACTACACTTGTTGTAGTAAGCAAAGAATATGCTAAATACGCTGCTGCTGCAATGGGCGAGATCATTTATGAGCTTAACAATAACATTAATGCCAATAACTTCCCTCAGTTTGTTTATTCGGACGATGTACATGCGCCGGAACTAAAGAAATATAATATAGTCGCATTATTATCTCCCCATGACCAATTGTTGTCGCAGGCCAGTTTACCTGATGCACCTATCCAGTTTGATAAGAAATTCAGGATATTGAATAACGAAAACAACAAGGAAGTGTACCGGCTTTCTGATTCTGTGAGCAACGGCCTGGCACAGATCTTTTACGGCCGCAGCAATAACGCTGTTTTAGTGATCACGGCAACAGGCAGTCAGCAAGCTGATGCATTTCTTGCAGCTTCCAGGTCTATTACGGAGCAATTATCGACACTGTCGAGCAATATGTGCATCTCTGATGTCAATGGCAACAAATACCTGTTTAACATTAACAAGTCGAGTGAAAGCGTCGATTATTTCGATTCAAAAAGCAAGCTGACTGAGTTTTGGGAGCAATATAATCTGTACATCCTTTTAGGTATATTGGTTCTGATCCTGATGTCATTCCTTTTTGTACGTTCGAGGGTGCAAAAATCGCAGGAATTATTTAATGATTAATTGACGCCTGAAAAATACCCTTCTCTGTTATCCGCAAGGCCGGCAGGAAAGGGTTAAATAAAATTAAATCACTTTGTCCGCGATCAATATCCTTCAGCTTTCCAGGATAAATTTTGGCCGTGGATCTTAAATAACACAAATGACAATTTCGGTTCCTGAGCTTTTGGTAAGAGATGGTTTCCTGGCGAGAACCGACCGGGAAAAAATTGAAGCTCTTGCCATTGCTACCGAACAATCGTTCATTAAGGTAGCACTTGGTCAGGGTTATATTTCCCGAAAAAATTATGGTCGTTCACTTAATAATGCAGGTTACGAGTTTCAACCCGTGCGCGACGAAGCATTTGATGTTGATGTTCTGAAACATATTACTTTAATTTTTGCCGACGCCCATATGGCTTTGCCGTTGCGGATTGAAAACGGCAAAGTGGTAACCTTAATGGCCGATCCATCTGATAGGCTGTTCGTTGATTTCGTAAAAATGACGTATAACCTGGATGCCGAGATCGTCGTAGCCGACGACCTGGAGATCACGCGTTTAAGTCATATTCTGCTCGGCGGAGAATATGTCAAATCAGCTGTATTTGACTTACTCAATAAGGACCCAAATAGCTCCGCTTTAACTACTTTTACTAATCCTCAGCTGATCATATTCTTCCTGTTACTGGCGCTTTTCGCCGTAGGGGCTGTTCTTCACTTTAAAGCTGTAATGGTGATCGTAAATATCATCATGAGTGTGTTTTTTCTGGTAGCAATTATCTTTAAACTTTTTCTTGCGCTTGTAGGTTCACGTTTTGAATTGTATCAGGCTGTTACCAAACACGAACTGGCGCATGCACACAACGATCAGATGCCGGTTTATACGATACTGCTGCCGGTTTATAAAGAGGATAAACTAATAAAAAAACTGATCTGGAACCTTCAAAGTATCGACTATCCCCGCGAAAAACTTGATGTTAAGTTACTGATCGAAGAGGGTGATGATAAAACCCTGAATGCTGTACGGAACCTTGATTTCCCCGGTGTATTTGATGTCGTGATCGTACCTTACCATCAACCTAAAACCAAGCCCAAAGCCTGTAACTATGGCTTATATTTTGCCAGGGGTAAATACCTGACCATTTATGATGCCGAAGATGTTCCGGATACCGATCAGCTTAAAAAAGTTGTTACCCTGTTCAACAAACTGCCCGAACAATATATTTGTGTTCAAAGTGCACTCAACTACTTTAACAGAAACGAGAATTTTTTGACCCGGATGTTCACCCTCGAATATTCCTTTTGGTTTGATTATATGTTACCAGGACTGGATACTTTGGATATTCCGATACCACTTGGTGGCACAAGTAACCACTTTAAACTGGACGCATTGTTAGAATTGGGCGCCTGGGATCCTTTTAACGTTACGGAGGATGCTGACCTGGGTGTACGTGCTTATGCAAAAGGCTATAAGGTTGCGTTGGTAAACTCCACTACCTACGAAGAGGCTAATAACGAGCCGATCAACTGGATACGCCAGCGTTCACGCTGGATAAAGGGTTATATGCAAACCTACCTGGTACACATGCGCAACCCGGTAAGACTCATCAAAAAAATTGGCATTCGGGGTTTCCTCGGATTTAACTTCTTTGTTGGGGCAACCCCCATCACCTTTTTGTTTTACCCTATTTTGCTCATTGTCTTCCTGATCTACGTTATTTTTGATATATCATCTATCAAACTGCTTTTTCCTGATTGGGTATTATTCGTTTCCATTTTTAACCTGATGGTTGGTAATATCCTGATGATTTATGTAAATATGATGGCGGTGTTTAAACGTCGTTTTTACGAACTGATCTTATTTGCTATTGCCAATCCTATTTACTGGTTACTGCATTCGGCGGCCGCTTATATGGGGCTTTACCAATTGATAGTAAAACCATTTTACTGGGAAAAAACCAATCATGGATTGAGCAAGGTAAATAGTGCAACAAATGTGATCAAGTAATGCATAAGCGCACACTATATCTCATTATCCTGACGCTGCTTTTAGCGGTATACTACCTGTTTTTAGGTATATATCTTCATAATCTCGGTTACCATAACCTGGAGTCGCTTTTTTACGCCGAAAAAAATAAGATCTTATTTGAAGGCATTGGCAATAGGCTCAAAGTAATGGGACTAACTTCGCCGATTCTGCCTTTTTATGGTTCGACAATATTCTCCTATAAGAACTTTCTTTTAGGCCCTATCTTTGCATCAGCAATCGGAACAGCTATTTTGTTTTTTATCATGGCACGGACGCTAACAAAGCGAAGCCATGATGACTATTATATGCTCATCCTGTTGGTATTGTTTGCCCTGCATCCGGGACTATTATATACTGCTTGTTCGGGGAAGTCTATATACCTGGTACTAATTTGTTTGTTCCAGTTTTTTTACCATATCCTCAGGTATTATAAATCAAACACAACCTTCCACGTTTCAATAGCCAGTATTTTCCTGGTGGTGCTGGTATTTTGCGACTATAAGTTCATCTGGCTAACCCTGTTTTTTATACCACTTGTGCTATTTATAGCAACACAAAGCATGAACCTGAGTGAAACTGAAACTGTGTTCAGGTTGGTTCAAAGTTTTAATACCCCGGCGCTAAGACGTAAGCTGATCAATAAAACTTTTGCGATCTATATTATTATTTTCCTGCTGCCCCTGGCATCGATCGCAATATTTAAAATGCTGAACCTGACACACGCAAATGACCTTGACTATTTCCTCGATAGTCCGTATGCGACCTGGACAGTTCTGGCCGACCGACTTGGTTTTGAGCAAGCGACGAGTTTTGCTCATTATCAATCTTCACAAATATCACCTCTGGTTACGGCCAGCATAGCGCTTTATTGCCCGATGATCCTGATCGCCATTTACCTGTTCAGGCATAACACATACCAGATATTGACCATTGCCGCTCCATTTGGATTTGTTGAATTTTTGCAGATCAAATATGACAAGATATTTCTCGCTCAGGAATATTTCCTCATTTTCCTGATTCTTTCATTGTTGTGTATCGTATTCCGGGGGCATCGGCACGAGAACCAGCGAATGATGAAAACACTGCTGTCCGCAACTGTTGTCGTCCAATTAATTGCGGGTTTCTTTTTCCTAAAAAATTCATTTATTGATGAGGAACGTGAGTTTATTACAACAATGATCCATTCTTCACCAAACAATACCCAGGTAGAAAACGAAGAAATGGCGTCGTTTCTGAATACCCTGCCTAATGATCAGCAGATCATGATGGATGATGCCGTTGCTTACCCTGTTATTGCATTTACAAATCACATACAACGCCTCACCCTGCCCTACCAGGAAACTTACCTTAGCGCAAGCGAGGCTCCTGAGCATTACGTAAATTATATCCTGATCGCTACCGACCGGAATCCTCTGACCGGCTATACCCAACTTAATAACAAATACCTGCCCGCTATTCACAAATCTGACAGCAACTTAAACCTGCAAAAAGTTTATGAAACCGATAATTGGATTTTATATAAAGTACTCTAAATAAGCGTTCAACCTATCAAACTCATACAACAATCCAGATAACTATCTGGACAACTTATACAATTAAATCAATCCAGGTTATTCCGGTATTCCATTTTTTGACGCATCTTTGCGCTTTATGATCATTTACAAAAAATTCATTTTTGATTCGGCACATTACTTGCCTTTCGTACCTGAAGGACATAAGTGTAAAAACATGCATGGCCATACCTATACCCTAACAATTTTTGTAGAGGGGGAGCTAAAACAACCAGAAGGTTGGGTAATTGATTTTGGCGATTTGAAAACCTATGTTAAACCGTTACTGGACAAGCTGGATCATCATTGTTTAAACGATATTCCCGGGTTAGAAAACCCTACAAGTGAAATTTTAGCTGAATGGCTTTGGTACCAATTAAAGCCGCAACTTCCCGGACTGAAAAAAATAGAACTTAATGAAACGACTACTTCGGGAGTTATTTTTGAGGGATAAACTTTGGTACGCTGACAGTGCCAATTTAAAACACAATAGCGGTTTGGTTCAATCGTTAAACCAGGTTCAATTACCACGCTTAGTAATAGCTATTGATCATTATCACCGATATTAGTTTAGTACCATTTCTACGTGGTCGATACCATCTTCATCGTAGATCTCGCCATCACGCTCGAAACCAAAACGCTCATAAAACTTTAAGGCATAAAGTTGAGCGCCAATTCGCAAGGGTTGGTCGGGATATAATTTCTTTGCGGCACTTATAGCCAATTCCATTAATACCTTGCCCGTACCGGTCCCACGAGACGCAAGGCTGGTAATTACCCGGCCTATTGAGGCTTCATCGTAATGCAACCCAGGGGGCAGCACCCTTGCGTAAGCAAGCAGCGCATCATCAGCATAAAGCAACAAATGATGACAAAGCTGGTCTTTGTTATCCATATCCAAAAAGACACAATTTTGTTCAACAACAAACACCTCGCTCCTTAAACGAAGCAGATCGTATAATTCGTTAACAGATAGGTCACCAAATGCTTTAAAAATACAGGAATAATTCATGGCCTAAAACTAAAAATAAAAGGGGAGAAAAAGTGGGTGAGTGGGTGAGTGGTTGATTGAGTGAGTAGTTGATTGGGTGAGTGGTTGATTGAGTTAATATAAATATCGAACACCGAATGTTGAATATCGAATAATGAAGTTCTAACCCTTCGATATTGGATATTCAATATTCATGATTCGATATTTCCTTAGCAAATGCCCCAATGACGCGAAGCAAAGGAGAAAGGACAAAGGAGAAAGGAGAAAGGAGAAAGGACGCGAAGCAAAGGAGAAAGGACAAAGGACGCGAAGCAAATGACCCAATGACGCGAAGCAAATGACCCAATGACGCGAAGCAAAGGACAAAGGACAAAGGACAAAAGACAAAGGACAAACGACCAATGACGCGAAGCAAATGACCAAATGACGCGAAGCAAATGACCAATGCCGCGAAGCAAACGCCCTAAAACAAGAAAGCCCGTGTCTAATGACAACGGGCTTCTTATAAAATTTGGCACCGACCTACTCTCCCACGTATTACCGCAGTACCATCGGCTCTGGCGGGCTTAACTTCTCTGTTCGGAATGGGAAGAGGTGGACACCGCCGATATAGGCACCTGAATATCTTTATAGATAGGAGTATTGAGATTTGTGATTTGAGACTGATTTACATCAGACTTTTCTCTTTGTGAGCCGGACCCTGGGTCTCATCTCTCACATCTCATGTCTCTTATCTAAGACATTACTGGAAGAAGTCATTTTGAAAAGAAGAACAACAGTATTATTATCTGTTGTTGTTTTGTTGGGTCCGGAACGAGTTCCGGACCCTTAATTCAACACGAAGAAAGATTCGGGTTATTAGTATTACTCGGCTATGATGTTGCCACCTTTAGACCTGTAACCTATCAACGTAGTAGT
>Ga0164297_10004677_pt1 | contig 12115 bp, 10 predicted proteins | sample GEODES058metaG_FD_113539 | JGI IMG/M metagenome (GOLD analysis project Ga0164297, IMG submission 113539) | Dystrophic lake water microbial communities from Trout Bog Lake, Wisconsin, USA - GEODES058 metaG | ecosystem: Environmental > Aquatic > Freshwater > Lake | place: USA: Trout Bog Lake... | reverse complement strand
TTCCTAAAACAAACGGAATACATGAGTCTTTGCAATTGCTCAATACACAAGTCAATAGAATGTTGACACAGAACGCTGATTTAATCCAATTGCTAAGTCAATCATCTGCAGGGAGTTCAAATTCAACAAATATTGTAGATAAGAATTCTGAAGAATTATCTATTTTAAATATTCAAAAAAGAAATATGGCACTCAATGTCTTAAGGTATCAAGGTGAACTTAATTTAAAAGAGCAACTAGGTTCTGGTTTTTTGAGTAATTAATGTGAAGAAATTTTTACTTATTTTAATTTCTTTGCTTTTTTGCTTACTGTCAAATGCACAAAGTTGTGACTCTACCACTTTGAGTAATTGCAATATTGATGATTTAACTATTTCACACACTACGACACTAGCTTTGAGTGCTGCGAATCAACTTAAAGATATTCTTGGTTTAATGGAATTACAAATTCAAACCATCAAAACTTCAAGCCCACTCGCTTCTATGGGTAAATACACTTTATCAATTTTGATAGTTGTTGTCATCACTTGGAGTGTTCTGAAAAATATGATTTTGCAACCTGGTATTCATCAGTTTTTTTCTGATTTAATTTTTCCTTTTGTGATATTTGGAATTGCCTATTCAAGTTTAGATCAAAATCTAGGTCAAGTTATCTCTGATTCGATTGAGTCAATCGCAAAATCGATCACTCATTCAAGTGATGCAAAAGGTACTGCTAGTCAGATATTTGCTGAGCAAATGCTTAAATCAATGCTTGTAATTTGGGATGCACCCAACTCCCTTAATCCATTAAATTTGGGTTTGGACATGGTCATAACATATTTATTTAAAATGATTTCATTATTCATTATTGCTGCATCTACTGCAGTAGGAATTTCATATCTTTTAATAGCTAAATTTCAGGTCTCATTAGCCATTGCACTGGCTCCAATGATGATCCCATGGGCAGTTTGGAAGCCAACTGAATTCATCATGTCAAGTTGGTTAAATTTTTTATTGAAAGGTTCATTTGTTTCATTGACAGTCATGTCGATTGAATTCGCATTACGTTCAAGTGTCACCAATCTTTCTCAGTTGTCAGGCTCTGTTCCAACTGGTGTAAATGGTGCATTTGTATATGGCGTTGTAAGCTTGGTTGCAATGTTATATGCAGTTTTGATATCCAAATCCTATGAAATTGGAGCAAGTATTATTTCGGGTAATTTAACGCTTTTTAGAGTTCAAACTTCATCCATGTCAGTGCGATAATTCTATGAAGCTCACTAAGCTACTAATTTCACTTATAAATATTAATTTTGATATAAAAAAATCAAAGAGCAAGGCAGAGTTAATATTATTTACTAAGATTAAATTGAGCTTGATACAGAAAAAAATATTGTTTAATGTATTGTCTGAAATTATCAGCATCCAAATTAATAAGCCCCTTTACATACCTGCATTATTTATTCTTTTACTTTCTAAGAAGTTTTTACATTAAAGGCTATTTTTCATAATGATTGTATGATCATCTTCAATCTTATCAAGTCGACTATTTAATCGTTGTACTTCGTTCTTGATGACTTCAACTCTCCCGTGAAACTCTTCCTGTTGTTTTTTCTTTTCAGCAATTGCCGCCTGTTGAGCAGATGTTAACTTTGATCGAATGTCAGTGTTGCTCAATGACTTGGCGATTGCTTTTTCTTTGAAGCTATTTTGATCATTTCTAATAGAAGAATTTTCTTCATGCGACTCTTTTGAAACATCAAAAGAGCTTTGGGTAATCTTTGCGCCTTGTTCACTTGCTCCCTGTAGGTTTTGCAAGTTTTTATTGCTCGGAATCAGCTGATTATTTTTTTGTGTTAAGTGTGCTGGAACCTTTTGCTGGTTTTCTGAACTTGAATCCTGCGGTGCAGCTTGGCGATTTAAATTTGATTTCTCTTCATCAATTTTTTGTTCATTGTTGCCATTTATGTTAGCTGGTAATGTTTGATGATTCGATTCTGAGTTGGTTTTTTTAATCGATTGAGCATTGACTTCATTTGACTTGTCAGCATCCAATTTTTGTTGATTTGTTCCATCTTCAGTAGAAATTACATTTGCTTGGTTTGCACTTTGATGATTTGAAATTTTCTGATGATTTGACGAATCATTTTCATGGTCTAAAGACTGGTTATTAGGACTGGCGGAGTCGGAAGTAATCGCTTCGTTGTGATCTATATTATTGTGTGATCCAATTTTGGCTTGATTTGAATCATCTTTATCTTTCGAAATCCCAATGGTATTTTCTTCTATCGAAGTAGAGTCAAGTTTTGCTCTGTTTGTTGAATTTTTTCCTTCTTCTATTTTTTGATTGTTATTGCCTAATACTTTATCTTCATGCACATCTTGAAGGTTGGATTCTTGCGCATCATTTTTGATGCCTATTGAATCGCTACCGCTGTTAGTGGTCTTAATTTTCTGATTGTTACCAGCAATAGAAGTTGTATCAATTTCATTATTGTTATCTTGATTCTGTGATGAACTGATTTTTTGTAAATTCGCATCTATTGCCTTTTCATCAACTGCTTGATGATTCAATGTTTTACCATTAGTTACAAATTTTTGTTTATTTTCTTCTATAGTTTCAGGTAAATCTAACTTGGCTTGATTCAATCCCTGTGAATTCTTATTCTTCAATAACTCTGAATGGTCAGATATTCCATCTGTCTCAATGTTTTGGAGATTGGCTTGTGTTTTTTCGATGCTAATCTTTTGTAGATTGGCTATTTCGTCTTCAGAGGTTAAAGTTTCTTTGTGATCTTTACTTGCACTGCCACTTTTAAGTAACTGGGTGTTACTTTTTGTTGCTTCTACGCCCACTTTTAGGTTATGTTCTTCAAAAAGATCAGTTGCGACTTTTTGCGTATTGTCAGAGTTCAAATTGCTTTTATGAATCGTCTGATCTTTATGAGAATCTTTAATTTGTTCTAAAGCTTCTAAATGGCTTTTGAGTTCATTTTTGATTTTCTCTAAATCTGGTGCACCTATTTCTGCAGCATCTGCAGGATTGATGAAATTATTTTTACCCTTGGCATTCAAGGAGCCAGCCACGACCTCAACCATGCGAGGTGCATTACTTCTAATGATGGCGGGTTGTTTATCTGACATTTTTTGTGATTTCTTTGTGTTCGTGCGTACTGAATCGGATCATTTTGCACCAGCTTGATTCCTAAGTCTATTGACGGAGATTAAAATCATTTGTTATTGAATACATAGGTATTCATTTATCGCATTTTTTCAATGATTATGAATATTAATGTAACAATTTAATGTGAAAATTGATTAAGATGTTTGTTCAATTCATTCATAATCTTGATCAATAGGATTGTCGATCATGGATCAACCGTCTAAAGTAGAAAGTTCAACCATGCCTGATGCCTTTCCATTGACGAATTCAACTACGCGCATATTGTGTGTGGACGATGAGCCCAATATTCTCTCTGCATTAAAGAGAATGTTTACACTTGTTGGTTTCTCACTTACATGTGTTGAAAGTGGACAAGAAGCAATCAAGTTAATGGAGAGTCAAAACTTTCACATTGTCATCTCAGATATGAGGATGCCGAGTATGTCCGGTGTTGAGTTATTTGAGCATATAAAGTTAACTCATCCAGAAGTAATCAAGATATTGCTGACTGGATATTCTGACTTAGACAGTGCCATCGCAGCGGTTAATCGTGGAGAGGTTTATCGCTATTTCACTAAACCCTGGAATGAATCTGAAATCATTAATACTGTTCAATCGGCAATTGAATATTTGAATTTAAAAACTGAAAAAGACAGGCTTTTGGCCGTAACCCAAGCTCAAAATATACAACTCAATGAATTGGTTGCAACATTAGAGGAGAAGGTACAGGATCGAACACAAAATTTAACTCTTGCTAATCAAAGACTGAAAGAGTCATATTTTTCTAGCATCAAGTCTTTCTCTAATTTATTGGATCTGAGGCACATGAAGTTGTTAGATCACTCTAAATTGGTAGCTGATTTATCGATGAAGATTGGAATCTCGATGAATCTTGATACAGAAGTTTGTCAGGAGTTGTTTATTTCTGGACTTTTGCATGACATTGGGAAGATTGGTCTCAGTGATAGGGTACTTGCAACCAAAGTTTTTAATCTTCCACAAAGTGATTTAGAGGTTTACAAAGCCCACGGAAGTATGGGAAGTTCTTGCTTGAAGGGATTAGAGGGGATGAAAACCATTTCTGAGAACATCAAATACCATCATGAGCGTTTTGACGGAAATGGATATCCAGAAGGCCTAAAAGCTGAAAAAATTCCCATGGGTGCACGCATATTGGGTGTGGTTGAGACTTATTTTGAATTGTTAGAAGGTGACCTCACTCAAAGCAATAAATCATCAGTAGAAGCACAAACCATTGTTTTGCGATATAAGAATTCTGCTTTCGATCCCAATGTGGTTGACCATTTTCTCAAAGTTCTTAACGTCCAACAACGACCAAGTGTTCAAACAGATTATCAAATCAACGTCAAAGAAAAAGCAAATACCACAGCAGCAAAACCGATGAACTCAAAGGAACTTCAATCGAATAATTTACGTCCCGGAAAAGGGCAAGAGACGCTGAAAAAGATATTTACACTTCAATCACTATACTCCATGGTTGGGAGATTTGATCAAGCACGAATCTTAGACAAAAGAGATGAGCAGGGCGGTTTCTTATGGGTCAGCACTGGAGTTAAAAAGTTCAATCCAAATTCTGAACTGGATAAGTGGCTAAAAAGCAATCGATTTCTCTATTCTGAATCAGAGGCCGCTTGGTATTTTCCATTTGATTGATATTTAATGAACAGTAGTATGATTCAATCGATACCTCATGCTTACATTGATGTCTTTTGCTAATCAATGAAATATTTTTTTAACCACCCTCAACATTGATCATGATCCATATCCTTGCTAAATTCAAATTTTTGATTTGTATGTTAATGGCTTTTTGTTTGGCCATGACTTCTCAAGCTCAGTCTGTTGCGACAGGAAAGACACAACTTCTATGGTTAGGACAATCCGGATTTCGCATTAAAACCCCTGGAGGAAAGACCATTGTCATAGATCCCTGGATTACTCAAGGGCCCAAAGCACCAGTTGAATTCAAAAAGGATCTCTCAGCCCTAGGCCATGTAGATTTTTTGTTGGTTACCCACGCCCACGTTGACCACTTGGCAGATGCTCCAGATATTGCAAAACTCAACCAATCCATTCTGTATGGCCCTGCCGATATGATCACTCCGCTCATCACGCTGGGTATCATGCCTGCGAATTTGACACATCGATTCAATAAATCTGGTTCAATTGAGCCTTTTGCAGGAATCAAAGTCACAGCTGTTCATGCGGATCACTCATCTTTGTTGGTCTTTAATAATCCCTCTACAGGCAAAGCTGAATCTCATCCTGCTGGTGAGCCAGTGGGTTATATCATTGAGCTTGAGAACGGTTTCAAAATATGGGATATGGGAGACACAGGACTCTTCCCCGACATGAAGTTTATCAGCGAGTATTACGCCCCTGACTTAGTCTTGATCCCAATCGGTGGTAATTTCACAATGGGGCCTGCTGAAGCCGCTTACGCCATTAACACATGGATAAAGCCAAAAATGGTCATGCCGATGCACTATGGCTCCAATCCATTGGCCAAAGGGACAGTGGCTGAGTTTTTGCAAGCCATGAAAAACTCTAAATCAAAAATCATTCAAATGACAGAAGGTCAAACTCTCGACTTTTAATGCATTTCAAAGCTACATCCCATCGATTGAGAGTATCATTTAAATCAATACTTTAACTTCGAGTGCTGTATCAAACATGTGGAGTGTGTGCATTTTTTTTATTAAAAATTTCTTTATGCATCCTTTGCTACTCAACTGAACCTGAGTCAGAATATTATGGATTTTGATATATTCCATTCATTAAATTTCTTTTTCTCATGAAGCTATATACCTTTTTTCGAAGTGGTACTTCTCACAGACTTCGCATTGCTTTGAATTTAAAGCACTTGAAGGTGGAGCATATTCCAGTTGACTTAAGAACAGAGGAGCACTTGAAGCATGAATACCAGGCCATTCATCCTCAGGGTTTTGTTCCTGCCATGAAAACTCCAGAGCATTTATTGATTCAATCTCCTGCCATTTTGGAATGGCTGGAGGAGACTTACCCAACTCCAGCACTTTTACCCAAAGATCCCTTTGATCGTGCTCATGTCCGAGCCATTGCCGCTTTAGTTGGATGTGACATTCATCCCTTGAACAACAGAAGGGTACTTGAACATCTCCGGAAATCTTTTGGATCAGTTGAGGATCAGGTCAACTCATGGTGTGAAAAATGGATTGCAAGTGGATTTGATGCATTGGAGAGCATTTTGAAAAATTCTCCAAAGAGCGGTCAATTTTGTTTCGGGGACTCGCCAACTATGGCAGATGTGTATTTGGCGCCTCAGGTCGAGAGTGCCAGGAGATTTAAAGTTGACATGAATAGATGGCCAATCATTAAATCCATTGATGAACATTGCTTGTCGCTTGAAGCCTTTCAACTCGCAGCGCCCGCTCTCCAACCCGACGCATGAGCGTAGAGCTTTTTTCACCTGATCAATACAGATGAGCATTGAATACGCTGAACGTGGTCTCATTGGTGTATTGACACCTCAATCGAACACCACCGTAGAGCCTGAGTTTTGGGTCTTGCTTCCTCCAAGATTGACAGCCCTGAATGCTCGCGTGACCTGTGAGAGTTTAGATATGCAAAGCCGACTTGTTCACTACATTGAACATTTGGATGAGTTTTGTGATCAGTTTGGAAATGCTCCTTTGAATGCCATGGTTCTGGCTTGTACGGGAAGTTCATATTTGGTTGGAGCTCAAAAAGAAGCGGAAATTTTGGATCATATTTCCTCAAAGCTTCAAATTCCAGTCCTTACATCTGCCATTTGTGTGGTAAAAGCTCTGAGAGAAATTGGCGCCAATCGCATTGGATTGTCCAGTCCCTACCCAGATGCCTTGAATCAAAAGAGCACAAAATATTGGCTGGATCAGGGTTTTGATGTCGTATGCGTCTCTCATGTCGATTCTGCTAAAGAAGCTTTTCATCCTATTTATGCCATTGGTTCAAACGAGGCGAGGGCTTCTATGGAACAGTTTGCTAGCTACTCTTTGGATGCAGTGGTGATGCTTGGTACTGGCATGCCCACCTTGTCAACGATACTAGAGATGAACTCGTTGGATTCTCACCCACCCGTGCTCTCGAGCATGTTGGCTACAGTTTGGGGAACTGTGAGCACCTTTTCGCCTGAATTTTCCGACTTCTCACCCTGGCTCAAAGGCCATCACTGGAGAGATCGGTTTTTAAGTTTTCAAAAGTTTTAATCTATTCATGAACACAAACCCCGATTCTTCCAAGACCCCCCAACATGCATTCGATGTGGTGATCGTTGGAGGAGGGCCCGTTGGGTTGTACTGCGCATCTCAACTGGGGATCAAAGGAGTCAAGGTTTGTTTGATTGATCAAAGTGAGTCTCTTGAGAGAGATTTGCGTGCCTCAACTTTTCATCCACCAACACTTGAGCTCTTGGATGAAATGGGCATCACTGCGAAGTTGATTGAACAAGGACTGATTGCACCCACATGGCAAGTGAGGATGCATGAAACACAAGAATATGCCGAATTTGATCTCTCCATCTTAAAGGACCATACCCCTCACCCATACCGACTTCAGTGTGAGCAATGGCGTTTGAGTGAACATTTAATTCAATACATTGAGCAACACCTCCCAAATGTGAGTATTCGATGGAATACTTCATGTGTTTCATTTGATCAAACTTCAACTCAGGTCAGAGTTACGACACAATCTCCGGTTCATGATGCACAGGTCTTGAGTTGTGTAATTTTGATCGGTGCTGATGGTGCCAAAAGCGTAGTTAGAAAAGGAATGAATCTGAGTTTTGAAGGTGAAACGTTCCCAGAGACTACCATCTTGGCGACCACTCAGTTCCCATTTCACACTCATCTTGAGCACCTGTCATACATCAACTATTGCTGGAAAAAACAGGGTACGTTCAGTCTATTGCGATTAAAGGATGTATGGCGAGTGAGTTTGTATCCAGGGCTTGATGAAAGCATTGATGAAGCGATTCAACCCAACCGTGTGCGCGCCAAATTGCTTGAAATTTGCCCCTCCTTTGGTAACTCACCTGTTTTAGAGGTGCGACCCTACCGGATTCATCAACGTGTGGTCAATCACTATGTTAAGGGGCGAGTGGTGTTGGTTGGTGATGCCGCCCACATCAACAGTCCCAGTGGCGGAATGGGGATGAATGGAGGCATTCACGATGCTCATAATTTGGCCGATAAGGTCGCTAGACTGATCCAAGGTGAAGGTATCGAATTATTGAATTTGTACGAACGACAACGTCGGCCTATTGCGATCAAGCACGTTATTGAGCAGTCCGCAAGGAATCGTGCTCGCATGCAAGAAAACCAAACAGACAAGAGACGCATGGCATTGAGTGAGCTCCAGCGCAAGAGTTCAGATCCTAAGCTTGCTTTGGGCTATCTCTTGGAGACGTCCATGATTACGGGTTTGGCTGAATCCAACGCCATCACCTAGGAGAACTTAATACGCCTAGGAGTTTGCCTTGAGCCCTGAGGACTTGATAACGGGTCCCCATTTTTTGTTCTCATTGACTAAAAACTGATAAAACTCCTTTTGAGTCAATGCAATTGGGTTGAGCCCCATTTCGATGAGTTTGCCTTTGAGCTCAATTGATTGCATGATTTGGGTCACAGCTTCACCCAATCGGTCAACCACCAATTGAGGTGTTTTACTGGGAACCGATATTCCAAACCAAGCGTCGCCAACTACCCCTGGTAAGGTCTCAGCCATGGTGGGGATTTCTGGATGATCTGGACTGCGAGAACTGGCTGTGATGGCCAAAGCTCTGACTTTTCCACTTTTGATGAAAGGAGTAGCTGCAATCAATGCATTGAACATGGCTTCAATTTGTCCCCCTAAAAGATCCGACATAGCAGGTCCTGTGCCTTTGTAGGGAATGTGGACCATGTCGAGTTTAGCCGTGGATTTAAGCAACTCCCCAGTTAAATAACCAGCTGAGCCCACACCCGCAGAGGCGTAACTCACACGACCTGGATGGGCCTTTGCATGATTTATAAAATCGACGAAATTTTGTGCAGGGTGATCGGCTCTAACAATCAAAGCATTGGTAAAAGTACCCAAGAGAGCGATATGCACAAAGTCCTCTAATGGTTTGTAACCCAGTTGCTCTCCAAGCAAGGGTCCAATGGTGATTGCCGCACCGTTGGAGAGGACCAAGGTATAACCATCTGGTGGCGCTTTGCTGGCCATCTCGGTTCCAACGGTTGAGCCATTGCCTCCCTTGTTATCTATCAACACTGTTTGACCCAAGTTCTTTGACAAGTGATCCGCCACCAAACGGGCTATCAAGTCTCCAGAGCCACCGACGGCGAAAGGCACAATGAATTTAAGCGGACGATTGGGGTAAGCAGACTGAGCAAAAAGAGATGAACTCAAAGGGTTAATAATTCCAAGACCAGTCAGTCCACCAAACAGTGCAGACTTTTTAATCCAGCCTCTACGTGGCAAAGGATCTCTTAATTTTGAGTCCATGGTTACATCCATTTTGGGTCATTTGATGTTCACATTATGCAGTTTTTCCATGTCCCTTATACTCAGAATGTTGGATCAATCCGTGATCAATCATCCTTTTTTCAATTACCAATTGATTCACTGTCTACTCAATTTAACTCAAGGTCTTTCAACTTTATGAAGTTTAAAATTCTGACCCTAAGCTTTGCATTCTTGATCACAAATCAGCTCAACGTAGATGCTGCTGAGTCCTTCCCTTCACACCCCATCAAAATCTTGGTTGGATTTGCCCCCGGTGGGAGTGCCGATACAGTGGCTCGAATCATGGGCCCCAAAATGCAAGAGCTCTTGCATGAAAATGTCTTGATCGATAACCATCCCGGCGCTGGCGGCAACATTGCCAGCGAGCTCACGGTCAGAGGTTCACCAGACGGCTACACCATCATGCTTGGAACGATAGGCTCATTGGCTGTGAACCAACACATCAACAAGCTTAGTTACGATCCAGCCACAGACATGCAAGCCCTTAGTTTGGCGATCGTTTTTTCAAACGTTTTGGTCGTCAATGCCAATAGCCCCGTGAAAACACTACAAGACTATATCAAGGAAGGAAGAGTGGAATCTTCCAAGGAGAGCTTTGGCTCCTCTGGTGTGGGGAGTGCTGGACACTTGGCTGGCGAGTTTTTCAAAATCACCGCAGGACTCACCAATCAACATATTGCTTACCGTGGTGGCGCCCCTGCCATGAACGACCTGATGTCTGGTGTTTTACCCTCCATATTTTCAAGTCCAACTGATGCCATGCAGTTCATTCAATCGGGTAAGCTTCGTGCATTGGCTGTAACAGGAAGTAAGCGTTTAGATGTCTTACCCAATGTACCCACCGTTGCTGAGTCGGGATTTCCTGGCTTTGAGGCAGTCAATTGGTACGCTTTCACTGCCCCCCTTAAAACCCCTCCTGAAGTGGTGGGCAAACTCAATCAAGCCATTGTTGCAACTCTCAAGGATCCTGAAATTGCATCTCAGCTCAAGAAGTTGGGTCTCACGCCAACTCCGACCACAACGGATGAAGCCACCAAGTTCATACGCGCTGAGAGCGAAAAATGGGGAAGTATCGTTAGGAAAGCTGGTATCAAAGCCGAGTAGGCCACTATTTTCGCTCCTAGGGTATTTCCGGCTTTTGATCTGCATATTTTGAGTGCAATATCACCGTTGTCTTAACTCACTTCCCAACGGTTTAATAAAACCTGATGGAATCTTGCAGAACAAAGGATCAATGGCCCATGTATAAAAAGCTCACTCCAAGAAGTTGCTCCCATTCTCAATCCTCTTGCCAACTGTGTATCAATGACTCTTTGGTGATTCAAGATGGTCAAATCTGCGCCCCCAATAGACGCTCAATCCTACAGGGTGCCATTGCTGGAGTAATGGGTCTAGGAGCTGGATTGGGGGCACTTGGTTCTGGTCAGGATGCATTTGCGCAAATCAAAACCTCTGCACTGATTGATACACATCATCATTTTTATCCTCCTGAATATCACCGTGCGTGGATCGATTGGGAAAATAAACGCGGCATTCCTCACTTTGCTCAACAAGAGGCTTGGACCCTGGATAACGCCTTCAAAGACATGGAAAAAGCAGGGGTCTCAAAGGCGATATTGTCCTTGGCTTCAACACCTGGAGTCTGGTTTGATTACGCAGTACCTGAAATCAACCAAATGGTTCGTTTGGTCAATGACTATGCAGCCAAATTGGTCAAGGATTATCCCAACCGTTTCGGTATGTTTGCGACCTTGACCATGGTCGACGTTCCCAGTACATTGAAAGAAATTGAATACGTTTTTGATGTCCTTGGTGCAGATGGTGTAGGTTTGCAGACCAATTATGGAGACAAATGGCCTGGTCATCCTGATTTTGCTCCAATTTTCGCAGAACTCAATCGCAGAAAAGCTGTGGTTTATTTCCACCCCTTGGTAGCCGCTTGTTGTGGCAGATTGTCAGTGGGTACTTATCCTGCGGTGATCGAGGTGCCGCATGACACCACCCGTGCAGTCGTGAGCCTACTTTTATCTGGTAGCTTGGCCAAATTCCGTGACATCAAATGGATTTTCTCTCACGGTGGGGGCACCATCCCAATGCTTGCTGGACGCATCAATTTCTTTCACGGACAGGCTAAAAATATAGCCGATATAGCTCCCAACGGAATTGAGGCTGAGTTCAAACGACTCTTCTACGATACTGCCAATGCAACACATCCCTCATCGATGGCCGCACTCTTAAAGCTTGTACCTTCCTCTCAAGTAACCTATGGCAGTGACTATCCTTATGTCCCCATGGACACTCAAATCAAAGCCTTGGAAGGTTCTGGGTTAGACCCCCAAGTTCTAGAGCAAATCAAGCATTTGAATGCTGAGCGGATTTTGAAGAAATAGAGCAGCAACTGGTTGCCAAAATCTTTGCAAATCCCTT
>Ga0164297_10004676_pt1 | contig 12118 bp, 16 predicted proteins | sample GEODES058metaG_FD_113539 | JGI IMG/M metagenome (GOLD analysis project Ga0164297, IMG submission 113539) | Dystrophic lake water microbial communities from Trout Bog Lake, Wisconsin, USA - GEODES058 metaG | ecosystem: Environmental > Aquatic > Freshwater > Lake | place: USA: Trout Bog Lake... | reverse complement strand
GACGATGTTTTTCGCTTGCTGGTACCGTGCAGGAAATAGCCGAAGTCGCGCGGGAACGAGATTCGAGTCGGCGCGAACTGCATGGCCGTTCAGGCGAACATAGTACACTTCTCCCGCTGCATTCCGAAAAAGACGTGCCGTGCTCCCAGGTGTGTGGGCCGCGTTTATAGTCACATTTGTACGGACGAGGTGATTTGGGTAATTGGCGTTGAGCGTCTCTGACAAATACGGAAGCGCCTTGCGATTCAAAAAATTTGTATTTCGATTATGGACATTCTTTAGAATGCGTTCGACTTGAACCCAGTTCAGCTGTGGACGGGTACCGTCTGAACGACGGATCTGCCCACCCTTTCCGACGCGCCACACCTGACCACCCGATGATATCTCCATATTAATTGTTCAACATTTTTTCAAGAATTGAAATTCGTTCCCTCATTATATTTTCAAGAACCATGTCCATCACCTCGAGTGACGTCTTGGCTCGAATAGCCGCCTCGAGTAAACGTATGTACTCGAAGGAGTACATTACATTCTGCGCGTCATACAGCGACCCCGGAAATACAGATTCCGGGGTGTGCTTCTTATGTTCATCGAGGCGCGCCATGGCTTCATTCAGTTCCCTCTCCTTTTCGTCCCGTTTTCTGAAAAAATCAGTCTTACTTTGAAGCGCCAATTCCATTAGGAATATCAAACGTGTTTGTTTTAACTAATTTGCAAATTTCAGAGATTGACGAGACGGTGGGACACCACTCCACGGTCTCGTCTCCAAAATAGACTGGATTCCAGTGCTTCATTTTTCGAGTCGGGCCCAGATTTTTAAGTGAATCGTCGACATATATGTAGTTCCCTCCGTTCATAAATGACATGTATGCACCAGGCTCGGGCTTGAGCGCCGTCAAATCTGAACCGACGCATGAGACATAAATGCGGTCGCTTATAGCCCTGGCAACTGGACGCGCCCACTGTATAGGAGCATTGGTGAACAATGCAATAGACCATCCCGTGTGCATGAGGTCGTGCAGGTCGCGTGCCTCCTTCTGGAACTCGTTTGAGTAAATCACCTCAGTCAGGTGGTCCATGAGGTGCCGATCATACACGTGCTCATTGAAATCAGAAACATCGATGTGGTGAACGTCGCGAAGTCCACGGGCCGTGTGTCCGTAGGCGAGGTAGAGTGTTCGGTTGGTTTCAACGGGATTTTTGCATGATGGAAACTTTGTCTGCACATATCGAACGCAGTTGTCACGCACGTGGCCAAGAAGGTTCTTGTCACGGATGAGAACGCCGTCGATATCGAGAAGCAGTGTTCTGTTCATTTTTGATTTGTATATGCGACTACGCTTTAACGCAACAAGTGCAGCAACACGGACCCAACGCCAAAGAAGATGCCAGCGATTGAAATGCGCCGCATGTGTTTAATTTTTTTGACATAGTGCTTATTGAATCCTGGAAATCGAATCTCGTTTGCACTCAATTCGTAGCATCTGAGGGAGAGGTACTCGTCGAGTGTCAGTCCCTGAACTGCACCGACGGCATAGTATTCTTCGACGAGTAAAGGTTTCAACACTTCAAACAAAGACATTTACATAGAGGACGCGTTCAGGCTTTATAAAAAAAATCAACCCAAGAGTAGATGGCAAACATATGTCCGACCGTTTTCGGCCCTTACTTTTGGAGCGTGATTCACATGTCGTGTTTGAGTGCCGGTACAGACATTTCAGACGAAAAGGCGGGTGCACTGTCACAATTTATCAACTCAATGCCAGGAATCCTTCCATGTCGTCAGTGCGGAAAACACCTGCATGAAAATCTGCAGATTATACCTTTCAATCGAGCCGACCCATTCCGTTGGTCGGTTGACATACACAATCTGGTCAATGCACAGCTCAACAAGCCCGAGATTGACTATGAAAAGGCACTCAGTTACTGGTCTGCAAAGTGTTCAGGGACGCAGATCAACTATCAGTGGATTGGTCTCTGTATAGTATTCCTCGTGGTCCTCCTATTGATGAAAAAAATATTCACTTAAAATAATGACCTTGGTGCCGAATGTAAAGACCATGAATGGACTTTCAATATATTTAAAAAATAATAATAAATTTTATAATTCAAAAAATAAACAAATCAGTGGGAAGACTCTCGTGAAAAAAAACAATCACATATTTAAACTTTCAGAGGCGATTCAAGCAAAAAATCACGAAAAAACAAATTTGACGCATCAAGGGTATCCGGTCTACAAGAAGAACAACACCTACTTTCTTTTGCATTCGGGAAAACTGACCAAGTTGAGTCCATTTGTCAACTTTAAGAAACCAAACGGAAACCTGCATCACCTATACCCAAATACATACGAAAAGTATTTTAAAAAGACTGAGTACACATCACCGAATGGAGCCCCAATTTACTTTAAAGTACCAACCAAGACGTACTACCGCGTAGCCTCTGGAAAGTTACAACAAATTGTAAAAACGACTCTTGTCACGAAGAATGGTGTAACAAAGTCACTGAGTCAATGGACGGTTCCAACGACAGGCATACCGCCCTCTTGGATACAAGCCGGGTATGTAAATACTGGGATCAAATCAGAAGAGGGATTTCCAATTATAAAACATGGAACTATGTATTATGCTTATAAAGGGAATGGTAAAATCGCAGTGAAATTCAAGGGCAAGGCGAAATTTATGACCACGCACGCGGCACCTGCGGCGGTCGTGTTTCCGTCTGGTGCAAAAAATACTGGGTCGAAATCGACCAATGGACATCCAATCGTTCAACTTGCAAATTCATATTACGTTTATAAAAATGGGCATCTCGTGTCAAAATTCAAGGGCAAGGCGAATTTTATAAAAAAAATTGTTCCAAAAACTGTGAGTACCACAACCCTTGTACCAGTCATAGAACCAGGACCAGACTTTATAAAATCAAAAGAGACCATATACACTGAAAAAGTAAAGGCTGTTGCAGATAAACTCAAGGAACTTCGGAGCATAGACAACGCGGGACAAAACAAAAATATAAATGCACTATGTGCGAAATCAACGGGGATGGCTCATTCGTACAACATGGCTGCAGCCTACTTGAATCGTAAAAACACAATGTACTACAATTACACATACGTCGAAGGGTTCGTAGAAGGCGGCAACTGGAAACAGTCTCTTACAGTTCCACAGTTTCGGTACGCCCAAAAGAAGATTGTTTTAAACTACAATCAATTTCTGGCACACCAACAACTATTGTTTATTTACGGCCGAGATGTCAAGTCGCCAGATGACTTGCGAATCTCAGACATTATGGATATGAAATGGTTCGAGGAGCAAGACGCGTACATTCGTTCGTTGACTCCCCGTCAGCTTTTCACAGTCTTTGGATATACATACCAGGGAGATACATATGCTCATGCATATCTTGATAACAAATTAGTTATAGATGATATCACGATACCACACTACGACGGAACGTATTTTCCATTCTTTTTTCAGGCTCGTGAATACTTCAAAGTAAGTAAACCAACCCTTGAATTCGATTACGCAGAGACGTTACGGCTGTTACGCGTTGCGAAGAATGAGGGGAAAAAGGAAGTTTTTGTATCCATTATCCAAATGTTCATCAATGAATTGAATGAAATTATTCAAAAATCACCTTCAGTCAGTCGCGCATTTATAACCTTCCGAGGAAACAAGAATGATCGTTATTTATCTGCAAAGAAGAATCAAACGGATGACATTTACACGACGCAACGTTTTTGCTCAGCAACCATAGACGGGAAGACGGCCCTCCAATTCTCACAAGGTCACAACCTTCAGCGGATTACGATACTCCGGGGATCAAAATGTCTCTTGCTCTTTGGTCTCACGAAATTCCCACAAGAGTCTGAGATTTTGTTCCCACGTGGTTCGACATACCGCATAGTGAACCAGCGAGCCGCCGCCCGAAGCACAAGATATACTGTTCAAAATGCAGGCATATGCGTGACTCGTCACTCTGATCTTGTAAAGCGGCTGGAGGATGTTGTTTTATATGGTACTGTGCTCGCTGAGCCAGCCGTCGAGCAGGTCCAGGTCCCTGTCCAGGTCCCGGCGACGGAAAATATAAAATTTGTACAGAACCGACTTGTACGACCAAGCACGAAAATCACCGGGCTTTTATCCAACAAGGGAAGTAACGGCCGTGTATACACGGCGGTAAATAACGGGAAAAACACGGCGCTGAAGATTCAAAAGAAGACGAACCGGTCAAACGTCGAGGTGGCTGCGCTCAGAAAGCTCAAGGCTGGCCTGGTCCGGGCATACAACCTCCAAGTCACTCCGAATAAACTGAACATGCTCCGAAAGATTGTTCCACGGCCAATTCAGAATGGGAATAAAGTAAGCATCATCCAAACAAACTACATCAAGGGCCGTCCACTGCGCAATTTCATGACAGGCCCGCCACTGAATCAGGCACTCAAGAATAAAATTGCCCAAGCCATTACAAACATTCATAAAAAGGGGGTGATTCACGGAGACCTGCACAGAAACAATATAATCATTGGAAACAACGGCAAGGTGCACCTCATAGACTATGGCCGCGCGCTCGTGACCACGAAACGGTTCAAGAATACAAAGACGGCGAATGAGTACCTCAAATCCGCAGCAATCAAGAAAGAGGTGAAGAATGGAAAGAACCTCTACTTTACTAAGAATAACACGAGTCACTATTTGAATGGAAATTTCCTGAAACGACTTGTATAAAAAATATATGAGTATAGTATGCCTCACGTTCTAAAAGGCCAAAAAGCGCAGAGTTACCTTCCGAGCGTCACGCGCCGGCGGTCGGGACTGTCCCCAATTCAAGAGCGCGCAAATTCAAACTTTCTCATGAATTTGTTGCGTAAAAAGCCATTTGGATCGTTCACTGTCATGAACAATGTCCCTTCGACGCTTGGCGTTGCTCGCAACCGTCAGGTGGTTCAGAATATAATAAACAAGGCGCGTAAAAAGTACCAAAGTGCGACAACAAACGAACAGAGAAGGAAAATTATATCACATTTCAAACAAGATCATCAAAAAGCCATGAAAAATCTGATGAACAAACATCTCAAGAATCTTGCAAATTTAAACAAAATCTTGGCAACAAGAATCTAGTACAATTTCATCTGGTGAGGACGCGGCGGCGGCGCAGCAGTCATCTGGTTCATCTTCTCCTGAAGAGGCTTGAGGACGCGTACATATCCAACGTATATGACAATGAATGAAATCACGAGAACGAGGATGACCCATCGCCCCCACGCCTTTGTCTCCGGCGGTGGTTTCGGCGGAGGCGGCGCGTGTTTCAGTGCATCCACAATTCGGTCGAGTTCCACGTTGAGCAGCGGCGGGGGAGGCGGGTCGGGTTTTACAAAGACGCACTTGAATCGCAGTGTAAAGGCGTTGTTTTCAAATCCATTGAAATTTAAAAGCTGTCCATTTTTGTCAATCCAGCGAATGGTCAACCGGTCCAGCTTTACAATTGGGTAATCGTATTCAACGTATTGTTTGTAGTCACTGGTTTCCTTGTAATTTTTAATTACCCCACCGGGTACATCCATAGGAATCATCCCAAATGAACTTCGAATGGATGATCCCTCCGTCGTACCATTCACGAGTTTCTTTGCATCGAGTACGCTCGTCGTTCGAAACTCTTGAATGTCCAAAAAGACGTATTCATTCACAGATAGGTCTATAATGTGAGACGACGTTGCAATATTTTGTGTACCGTAGACTGGATCATTTGCAAAGACACCGCTGGCAGGTTTAAGTGTCACTTGTGTGATGCCGAGTGTCTTTTGGGCTTCGGTTGTCAGGGCTGTAATTGTGACTGAAGTTGCGTTTGAAAAAATATATTGTCCTTGGTCACGCAAAAAGTCAATTGTCACCATGTTCCCCGATGAGTTCATTAAGGCGGATGCGAGTCCAGTTGCAGAGTAGTATCCTGGCAAAATGGATACCAGAGTCGACCCGAGACTGATAAAGTTGGTCCCATTTGTAACGTTAAACATTGTGTTTGGGACTTTTGCGGCGACGAGGTCGATGCGATAGATGCTTTTTATTGGGTTGGTCAGGTACAGAGTGTATGCGTTTCCTGCGGGGTACAGATTTGAATCTCGATTTGTCGAATCTGCATAAACATATTTGATGACTTGTGAGTCATCCATCTACTTGTAGCGAATATATTTATCTCGATGAAGTATAGAATGAATTACGATGCCGACTCTATTGCAAATGGACCTATCCAATTCAATAAATATAATTTGACTGTATCAAATACAATATTTACACATGATTTGTATACATCTGGGAGTATACACGGAAACGTTAGCACAGCAGGTGATCTCAATCCAGCTATAGACAACTTTTACAGTATAGGATCTGCAACCAACCGTTGGAAGTCCATCAGTGTAGGCCCAGGAACTATATTCTTGACTGATACGGTTCTTGGAACCCAGGCTGGAATCACCGTTACGAACGGCCAGCTCCTCACGAACAACGTCGCTGCCTTGGTGACAGGAAACTTGATCCTTGTTGATACGGCCACCTTGATTCCGACGTCCATTACGGTCAATAACGGGACCCTGCTTTTGAACAACGTCCAGTCGATTCGTACGGGCAGCGTCAACTTTGTTGATTCGGTCACTGGGTACTCAGCGAACATGTATGTCCAGAACAAGGTTCTGTCTTTTAGCAACGTGTCATCGGTAAATGCAAAACAAGTTATATATTCAGACGGTCTGACTCAGAGTAACGCTTACATCAAGCCGACCGCAAAAGTATACCCGACTTCACCGAACATATCTTCACTCGACATAGATATGTCGACTTCTAATGTCTATATTCACTGTCACTGTAACGGACAGTTATCACTCTCTGTTTCGAATGCGACTCCTGCAAAACAGGTTCAACTCTTTGCGTACTGGGGCGGTGGTGGATCAAATTATATAGTGACTGGAGGAGGGTGGAACACAATTGCTAACAACGGGACCAACCCGTATTACGTGACTAAAACTTTCTGCGTCGTCACAGTAACATCGGTGGACTATACTCTATCAAATACTTTCATGGTCATAAATAATTTTTAATCCAGTGACTATTCTTCCTGCAGGAACTGATCTAATAGATAATAATAGTTCCGTGCAACTTTTTACAAATTACATGTCACTCACTCTTTTGTGGACGGGAAGCGGTTATATAATCATTGAAGACCATACGTTTTACAAGTTCCTTAAATGAAATTGTTGGTTTCCAACCAAAAGTTTCGCGGGCCTTTGTCGAATCCCCAACAAGAATATCTATTTCTGCCGGCCTATAAAACTCGGGACTGATGCGAACAAGAACTTGGTCTCCATCTGTAGCATATTCTGTATCACCTGAACCATGCCATGTAATTTTTCGTCCGATTGTTTCAAAGGCTACGTTTACAAATTCCCTCACTGAATGTGTTTCACCGGTTGAAAGTACATAATCATCTGGTGTATCCAATTGGAGTATTTCCCACATTCCTCTTACATAGTCTCGAGCATGTCCCCAGTCCCGCTTTGCATCAAGGTTTCCAAGAATAATTGGAAACTCCTGCTTACCAATAGCTTTTGTAATTTTACGTGTTACAAACTCTTCTCCACGACGTTCCGACTCATGGTTAAACAGAATGCCCGAACATGCATACATTCCGTAAGATTCTCTGTAATTTTTTGTAATCCAGTGCGCATATACCTTGGCGCATCCGTATGGACTTCGAGGATAAAATGGTGTGGTTTCTCTTTGCGGAATCTCATGAACTTTCCCAAACATTTCGGATGTTCCAGCTTGATAAAATCGAAATCTTTCATTTGGATATCCACTGAGACGAATGGCTTCGAGCCATCTGAGAGGTCCGATGGCATCGACATTTGCAGTAAATTCGGGCTGCTCAAAAGAAACTTTAACATGAGACTGTGCAGCAAGGTTATAAATCTCAATACGGTCATATTCACACGCAGACACATCGTGAACAATTGTAGACAACCGCAGAGAATCTGTAAGATCGCCTCGTATGATTTTAATACCCGGAATATGTTCAATACGTTCTTGTTTATTTTCCGAAGCGTATCTCACGAGTCCGTATACATCATACCCCTTTTCTATTAAAAGCTCGGAAAGATAAGAACCATCTTGCCCGGTAACACCAGATACAATTGCCGCTCGTGTCATATATAAAAAACCTTCCTATCTTTTAGTTAAAAAAACATGTCATGTCATTGCTACGAAAACAAAGGTACACACAAATTCAAAATGTATATTCTTGACCAGCTCATTGAACTTCGCCGCCAGGTGAAGACGACTGGAGTTTTGTTCAAGCACTGCCTTGAGCTGGAAAGGCTTCTTGACCAGACCTATATCGATCACGACGCGTTAAAAAACTGCAACGATCTTGGGGTATCGGAGAGCTTTGTATTCACGCATACACTCAACTCGGCAATAGAAGAGCTCCATCAAAACGACCTCTTCTAATGTCGGACCCGTGTCAATGTGAAAAATGTAAACAACACCTGGATGCGCCAGAAACACACGATGCATTCCTCAAAAAATTTCGAACCCATTTGCGTCTAGGAATTGTGAAGCATGTTGGCAACCGGCCGGATGGTCAGCCAGTCTATCAGCAAATAAAATAAAATACATTATTAATGAGCGCCAAGGTAGAACCCTATTCGAACAAAACACAAGCCATGAAATTAAATCGAGCCGCCGCTGCATTTAAAGAACTAAAGAATGCAGAAAAGCAGTTTGCCAATGCACAGAGGCACTTGAATCGTAAAAAGGAGGAGTACCACCGAATTACCCGATTGTTACTGTACCCACAGCGTATCCGGATACGCAACAATTCTAAGAACCTAACTCCGAATGAAGCACGCGGTGTAATTACATGGAGAAATATGATACGGAATGCTCGCCGCGCAGGTCGCACACTGAATGCACATCTTCCAAACAACATGATACGAGAAGTAAAAACCAAGATCAAGGAAGAATATCTACGTCGATGAAATTAAAATATTTTTAAATATTAAATGCCAAGTCCAAAGAAAAACTCTCCTGTACGCACTCGCTCTCCAAACTCTCCTAAACGCAATAGCTCTCCAATCAGGAAAAACTCTCCTGTACGCACTCGCTCTCCACTCAGGAACACATCAGTCCAGAATGCTGCTGCACTGCGAGCACTGATGCGTCCAAACTCTACCCGGGCACAGAGAAACGCTGCGTTGCGTTCTGTTTCTTCAAACACCTGGTTTCATCCGAGTTTCCGAGCCTTTGCTAGAGCCCATTTCAATTAAAATATAAATGAGTGCCAAGGTAGATCCGTATTCGAACCGGGCGCAGGCTATGAAATTGAATCGTGCCGCTTATGCATTTAAGCAACTGAAGAATGCCGAAAAAGTACTTGCCAATGCACAAAAGAACCTAAACCGTAAAAAGCAAGAGTATCATCGAATCAGTCGAATGTTAATGTATCCAGGGCATATCCGGATACGTAACAACTCTGAAAATCTAAATCCAGTCGAGTCACGGGCGGTGAAGATGTGGCGGAACATAGTGCGGGATGTTCGCCGTGCAGGACGAACGATAAATCAGACCAATCTCCCACCGAACATGAAACGTGAGATCCAACGCCACATTAGAAATGAACACACGAGCAATTTTATCCTTAATTGAAATAGGTGATCAGATTCACAAGTCTTGATTTGTTATATATTTTGTTTTGTGGTTTATAGTTGTGACGTTCCTTTAAAAAAAATAATAAATCTGATGATGGAACATTATTGAAAATTTTAATATTATGATTTAATTTATATTTTTTTAATTTTTCATTGATCAATTTTAATTTTAAATTTACTTTTCCATGAATATCTTCTCGCGGCGCTTCTCGAAGTCGGCGAAGATAGGCATTCCATGTATCATGGAGGGGCTTTCTCGAAATGAGGTTGAACCTGAAATGTGGGTTCATCCCTATACGGTTCATGAATCGCGTATATTTCTGTTGAGAGTTTGGATCCCGGGCACCAGTCTTTTTATTTATGAATATGGGTGGTCCATTTTTTGTGTTGTAAAACACGAAAACATTTCTGGTTGGGCTAAAATAGTATTTCCACTCTTTATTTTTGTAGGCTGCGGGAAAATGAAAATCTAAAGGTTGAGAATTTCCAATATATCCAGGGTATTTCATAATTCGACTTCGATTGAGAACATGGTGTTCACGCGAAACAACGGGTGAACGTTTGAGCACGGGCAAATACATTTGTTTCGGAAGCCCAAAGATGCGCGCCAGGGATGCACGAGTCTTTGAATTTGCCGCAGTTGAAAGCTCCCTCCACATATTACGTGGAAGGATTGTACTTGCTCCCCGTTGGTTCGACATGTAATACACTGAGAAAAAAATTTCATGTAAGGGAAGGGAAGACGCATTGTAAATAAGTAAAGCCAAAACACGGGGAAACAATTACGCAGTTTAAAAAGCGTGTTGAGCCTAAAGACTTCAGACTAGTTTAAAACTACATGAAGACTCTCATTGAAGTTGGGGCTTTTGATGGAACTGATAGTCTAAAATATCATGATCAGGGATATACCGTATATACATTTGAACCAAAAAAGGATTTGTATGAGAACTTGGTGAATAAGACGAAACACTTGACAAATTATACAGTGATACAAAAAGCCGTTTGTGAAACAAATGGCACCACGCAGTTTAATATATGTAGAGAAGGTGGAGCAAGTTCAATCCTTCCTTTTAGATCTGATGAAGAATTGAGAAAAACATGGACTTCACACAGAACTGATATTCAGTATTCGGGATTGTCTTATGAGGTCGAAACAACGAGACTTGACACATTCATAGAAGAGAATAATTTACAAGATACTCGGATTGATTTTCTTCATATTGACGCTCAAGGTGTAGATTTAGAGGTTCTAAAAAGTACTGGTATTTACATTAAAAATATATCTGCAGGGGTAGTGGAGACTGTAAAAGACGAATCTAAGAGTATTTATATAGGACAAAAGGATAATACAGTTGATAACGTGGTTGCATTTCTGACTTCAAACGGTTTTAAAATTGAGGGAATTGAAAGTAATGATCCAACCCAATGCGAATATAATGTCTTTTTTAGTAAGATATAACTTTTGGGTACAGATTACCATGAATTCGACGGTTAGCTCAATCAATTCGCCGTCAGCAGCTCATAATGCACAACTTCAGTATTAAAATATTCTGTAGTAGTAATGGCAACGATTGTTCGCGGGAACCGGAGAAGTGTTCTGAAAGGAAAAACACATAAAATGTATTCAATTGTAAATAAATATATAAGTAAAGATTGGTTCAAAAGTACAATGAAAGCTAAAACACGGGGAAACAATTACGTAGTGTACAACAATTCTGGTAAATTATCAGGATTTGCAGTCATGGGCAAAAACATGGGTGGAGCGACGTACATTTACCTGATAGGGGCTCGTCAAGGAAAAGGTTACGGTACACAATTATTGAAGCAAATTATATTGAATGCACGGAGACGCGGTCTCAAGCACGTCTTGCTCGAACCGACCGAGGATCGCGTGCGAGCGTGGTACAGGCGGTTTGGATTTAAAAATGTTTCAAATAATCTCATGGCTCTCAACCTAGAGCGCACAAGCGTGTCTTAGACAAGATTTTAATTAAAAAATGTGTCATGTAAAAACTAAATGAAAAGAGAGTACTCCGACAAATAATGGCGTATCACCGCAGGCACTCTAGAGTACGCACAGCGTCTGCTCAATAGCATTGTAGAGTCCAACCCGCATCTCGACGGACAGCTGGAGATTATACTGGTGTAATGGTCAACACATTTGTTACATCGAGTGACCTAGTAGAGTGCGCACGGTCTCTAGATTACCGTCGCCTAGGAAAGCAGCGCGTAGAAGCCTATCAAATTTGGAGAGCCCTGAAAGGAATCACCAAAGGATGGCGGAACCACCCGGCTGTAAAGGCGTGGGAAGGGTACACCTGCGCACTGGCGAAGTACACCAATGTTATGATTGACGAATGGATTTCACGAGGATATAAAAACACCATGGAGAAACTACCGCACTGCAAGACACCGCGT
>Ga0164297_10004675_pt1 | contig 12118 bp, 13 predicted proteins | sample GEODES058metaG_FD_113539 | JGI IMG/M metagenome (GOLD analysis project Ga0164297, IMG submission 113539) | Dystrophic lake water microbial communities from Trout Bog Lake, Wisconsin, USA - GEODES058 metaG | ecosystem: Environmental > Aquatic > Freshwater > Lake | place: USA: Trout Bog Lake... | reverse complement strand
CGGGCGGCTGTAGCTCAGATGGATAGAGTACTTGGCTACGAACCAAGGGGTCGTGGGTTCGAATCCTGCCAGCCGCACCATTTAGCATGTGATCTTCAAGTTTCTTAGTTCTGTAGGCTCAATACAAAGCTTTACTGCAAACTAATTTTTAAGTTCACATTCACCCTTCACTTAATTTAGACAGTGACTAAACGCAATTTGTAGAGATCTTTATTTTTCGTCTGCAAATCAAAAGCTGTAACGCTCCTTCCCCCCCCATATTGAGTTTCATTCAGTCCGATCTTTAAAAACTTTAAAACAAGAGTTGATACAAAATGGATACCGAGGATGATTCAGACGATGAGAGCCGTGCAACGCTGCAAGACCAACCCTCTCAACCCCCAAAAAACTACATGACCCCTAAAGGGTACAAAGCGATGAGAGAGGAGTTGTTGGAGTTGATGGACTCTGAGAGACCCAAAATAGTAGAAATAGTTCACTGGGCCGCTAGCAACGGAGATAGGTCCGAAAATGGAGATTACATTTACGGTAAAAAAAGACTAAGAGAGATCGACAGACGCATCAGGTTTTTAACTAAAAGACTCGATATTGCTCAAGTGGTTGATCCAAGCGTTCACTTTAAAAGCGACACGGTTTTTTTTGGCGCAACGGTGACTTATTCCGTTGTCTCTGGAGGGAATCCATCGGCCATGTTCTTAGAAAACACCATAACCATTTTAGGGGTTGATGAGTTTGATAGCTTAAAGGCTGAGGTAAGTTGGGTCTCACCCATTGCAAAGGCGCTGATTAAAGCGCGCGAAGGTGATGAGGTCTCCTTGCGTACTCCGCACGGACTTCAAGTCCTGGAGATCATAAAGGTCGAGTACCCCGCCCCTTAAGCTTAAGCACGTTGTTTTAGGCCGTCTTTTTGAAGGAGTTAATAGGAGCTCGTTTTTACGGATAAATCTCGTTTAGCTTGAGACACTATCGGTATGCGCCTGAGATTTTTAAGGACACTCTCTAAATGCAGGGCATCTCTGATTGCGATGGTGAATTTCAAATCAATTGTGGCTTGGGCTTTGTACTCCTCGCCCATGTTGATGTTTGTGATGTCAGCCTCTGCGCCTGAGATGGCAGTTGCCACCCTAGCTAATACTCCTTTACCGTTTTGTACGGTCACGGTTACCTCAGACTCGAAAGTACGCAGTATCTCATCAGCCCACTCAACGGAGATGAACCTCTCGTTGTCTTTGTGTTTAAGTCGTTGACCCACAGTGCAGTCTTCTGTGTGCACCACCAAACCCTCGCCTCTGCCTAGGTAGCCTAGTATCGGATCTCCCGGAATGGGTCTGCAGCAATGTGCGTATTGCACGGACACATTTTCACTGCCATCAACAATGACGCCCCCTTGAGAGATCGTCTCGTGTGAGGTGAACCTCTCTTTGCTGATCAGCAAAGGATCTGGCCTCTCTCCTTGTTCGGATAAAAACAAGACCATTCTCTTTGCAACGATACTGGCAACCCTTTTCCCAATACCAATATCGGTTAGCAACTCATCTTTGGTGTGACTTCCTGTAAAACGAAGCAAACGGTCCCACAATGTTTTGTACTTGGGGTCCTCACTGGGCATCTCCTCAATTCCCTCAGCCCTTAAAGCCTGCGCAAGCAACTTCTCACCTAAGCTCAGGGATTCTGTTTGGGCCTGAGTTTTAAGGAAATGTCTAATTTTTGATCTAGCCCGGCCCGTTCTAACAAATCCTAGCCAAGCAGGATTTGGGGTTGCATCGGGAGAGGTCACGATCTCTACAACATCCCCGTTTCTGAGCTCGGTTCGAAGAGGTACTGATTCAGCGTTGATTTTCCCCGCCATCGCCCTGTCTCCGATGTTGCTGTGTACGGCGTATGCAAAATCAATGAGAGTTGCACCTCGAGGAAGTGCCATGATTTTGCTTTTGGGCGTAAACACATAGACAGCGTCGGGGAATAAGTCTACCTTTACGTAGTCCCAAAATTCAGTGGCATCAAGGGTTTCATTTTCGATATCAACCAAAGACTGCAACCACTGAGTGCCAAGTTTATTTGCATTCTCGGAGTGAGGTTCCTTGGATTTATACAACCAGTGAGAGGCTACTCCTGACTCTGCAACGATGTGCATTGACTCCGTTCTGAGTTGGAATTCAATGTTAATGCCAGCAGGTCCAACCAGTGTTGTGTGTATGGACTGGTAGCCGTTAACTTTGGAGATTGCAATATGGTCCTTAAACCGCCCCGGTACCGGTTTATAGAGTTGGTGCAGGACCCCCAGCCCTGTATAACACTCAACGACGCTTGGGAGTATGACCCTCATTCCGTAAATATCTGTAACCTGGGCAAAGCTTAAATTTTTAAAGTCCATTTTTTTGTAAATGGAAAATAGCGTTTTTTCTCTTCCATAAATCTTAATGGGTATGTTGTATTTCCCAAAAGCATTTTCAACGTCTTTTTGAACTTTATTTAAAATATCTCGACGCCTAGAGCGCGCTTTGTTAACTGCCTTTTCGATGATCGAGTAGCGCCACGGCTTTAAATGTTTGAAGGATAGATCTTGCAACTCTCGGTACGTTTGGTTTAAACCCAGCCTATGGGCAATGGGAGCGTAAATCTCAAGCGTTTCGTTACAAATACGAGCCCATTTAGCAGTTGGCATGCTAGACATCGTTCTCATGTTGTGAGACCGATCAGCCAATTTAATTAATATGACACGTACATCTTTTGCCATCGCCAACAGCATTTTTCTAAACGATTCAGCTTGTCCCTCCTCTTGGGTGTTGAATTGCAATTTATCGAGCTTCGTCAACCCATCAACCATATCGGCCACGGGCGCTCCAAACTCTTCAATTAATTCAGCCTTACTCACGCCGCAGTCCTCTATTGCATCGTGCAACAAAGCCGCAACAAGTGCCTGGGCATCTAATTTCCATTCTGCGCACTGTGCAGCCACTGCGATCGGGTGCGTGATGTAAGGCTCACCACTTTGCCTTATTTGACCCAAGTGGGCTTTGTCAGAAAAGCGGTAAGCTTTACGGACAATTTCTTTGTCCTCTTTGTCTAGATAATCTAACTTTGAGACAAGGAATGCAAAGCTTGCTGCAGCTGCATTCGCAGCTTCTAAATTTTTACTAATAGTGTTAGGTTTTAGTACAGCGCTCATATGTGACACTTTAGCGCTTTATGAGCAATTAAGCGAGTTTTAGGGTTAAAAAAAGCACCGATGTGGTGCTTTTTTTGACATTTTTACTAAAAAAATTAAAGATTAACCAGGAACCTTTTTGAGCATTTCGAGGCCAATTTTGCCGGAGGCGATTTCTCTAAGGGCGGTGACTCCAGGTTTATTTTTGGACTCAACCTTTGGAGTGTGCCCTTGACTGAGCATACGGGCACGGTATGTTGCTGCCAAAACGAGCTGGAATCGATTTGGGATTTTCTCTAAGCAGTCTTCAACGGTAATGCGTGCCATTGTGTAATTCTCCGGTTAAATAGGGGGGGTGGTTAGTTCAAGTTCAGAGCGTGAAAGATTTCGGCTCTTGCGCGGGTTTGCGACGCGTACTTAAGTCTTTGAGCGTGAACTACGGCTTTCAAATCAAATAAAGCTCGCTCAAATACTTGGTTTATTATAACGAAATCGAAATGGCTTGCCTGAGCCATCTCTTTTGCTGCGTTTTGCAGCCGAAGTTCAATCACACCCAATGTGTCCTCGCCTCTTCTCTCAAGCCTTGATTTGAGCTCTTGCCAGCTTGGGGGGAGAATAAAGATGAGCACAACACTTGGGAAAACCTTCTTAATCTGAAGTGCCCCTTGGAAGTCAATCTCCAGCACAAGGTCATGACCCTCCCTGATCTTGCTCTCAATAGTCTCTTTTGAGGTGCCGTAGCGGTGCCCATGTACGTGGGCCCATTCTAAAAATGCATTTTTTTGAATTAAATCGTCGAATTCTTCATCTGTAATAAAAAAGTACTCTCTTCCGTCTACCTCTTGACCCCTTGGCTTTCTCGTGGTGTGAGAGACTGAATGGGTGACCTGTGCGTCAAGCTCCATTAATGCTTTAACCAGGCTCGACTTCCCAGCTCCGCTGGGGGCCGCAACAACGAAGAGATTACCTGGATATTGATTCATTCTATATTTTGCACTTGTTCGCGAAGTTGCTCTATCAAGACCTTCATGTCTACACCTATTCGGGTGAGCTCAAGACTGGTCGATTTTGACCCAAGTGTATTGGCCTCCCTGTGTAACTCCTGGATAAGGAAATCGAGTCGCTTACCAAGACTCTCGGTGTTCTTTTTTGCAATCAAGAGTTGTTCGATCTCATTTAAGTGAGAGGACAAACGGGTAAGCTCCTCAGCCACATCGATTCGAATAGCGAAATTGGCGGCCTCAGTCAACGCCCTGTCTTGAGCGGACTGCGAAAGATGGGGTAGGGGGTTAGCCGAAGGATCAGATGCGCCGGGGTCCCTGACAGGATCCTTTGGGCTTTTGTCTTTAGAGACTTGGTTAGGGGTGCTTGCATCCAGGGGGGGTGCAATTCCTAAAGCCTCGCTAAAGCGTTCAATAAATTTAAGTCGTTGTTGCTCCACCAATTGGGGGACCATTGGAGAGACTTTGTTGGCCAGTTCTTTAAGCTGCGCGACTCGCTCAAGCATGGATGAGGCGAGTCGTGCGCCCTCTTTGCCCCTTGATAAAAGTAAACTATCGATCGTGTTTTTCAGTAGTTTGGTGATCGGACCCATTAGCTCTGTAGTGGGCGGAGTGGGTGTGGCGCTCATTCGCATGATTTCAGCAACACTCAAGGGAGCAACATGGGGGAGCCAAGCTTTAACGTTATCTTCTAATCTGGCTAAGCGCTGCAAAAGTTTAGGAGAGGGGTCATAGATAGCACTTACGTCCGAGCTCACCAAGGAGGCTTTAACTTCTACTTTTCCCCTTCTAAGGTGGGTGTTTAGCTGTTCTCTGAGAAAGGGCTCGAACTCTCTTAAATCATCTTGCAATTTGAAAGAAAGATCCAAGAATCGGCTGTTAACTGAGCGAATCTCCAAACCGATGCGCAGGGTTGACACGCCTGGATTGTCGGGCTCTGTAGAAAGGCTGGACTGGCCGCTGGCGTAACCCGTCATGCTGTAGATTGGCATAAATGAATTTAAACGTAGTAGATTTATGAGTTGTTCCTCAATTATCCTATACGGATAATCCGTTTTTCAAGGAATCGCCCAAAACACAGTTATTGGAAGACAATAAGATCTCCAAGAATTCTTTTATTTTTTAATTATGTCAACATTAATCCCCGCCGTGACCAGTCCTGTGAGTTCCTCCAAGCCGTTGAGGCAGTCAAGAGCCTTTGACTCGCTCAGACAGGTCAAGATCACAAGAGGTTACACAGTGCACGCTGAGGGCTCGGTTTTGATTGAGTTTGGTTTAACAAAGGTTTTATGTACAGCCTCGGTTGAGGAGAAGGTGCCGGGTCACAAAAAAGGATCCGGTGAGGGATGGGTTACTGCAGAGTACGGAATGCTCCCTCGGTCAACCCACACGCGCAGCGACAGAGAGGCGGCACGCGGAAAACAAAGTGGTCGGACACAGGAAATACAAAGACTTATTGGGCGTTCAATGCGAGCAGTGTTTGATCTGGGTAAGTTGGGGGAGAGAACCATACACCTAGACTGCGATGTTTTACAGGCTGATGGGGGGACTCGAACGGCAAGTATTACCGGCGCATTTGTTGCGGCCCATGACGCAGTATCTGCTTTGATTGCCTCTGGGAAAATCTCGGTCAGCCCTATAACTCAAAATGTAGCTGCTATTTCTGTTGGAATGCTAGAAGGTCAGGCGCTCCTTGACCTCGAGTACGTAGAGGACTCAGCCTGCGATACGGATATGAACGTAGTGATGACGGACGAAGGTAAATTCATCGAAATACAGGGCACAGCGGAGGGCGAAGCTTTTTCCAAAGAACAGATGAACCACATGCTAAGCCTTGCAGAAAAAGGGATTGACGAATTGATCGTTTTACAAAAGCAAGCACTATCTCAAAAACTAGTTTAAACGTTAAATGATGAAAGTAGTTTTAGCTTCCAATAACAAAGGAAAATTGCTTGAGCTTGAGCAAATGTTTCAGGACATGCCCTTGGAGTTATTTAGCCAAGCACAGCTGGGGATCAGCGAGGCGCAGGAGCCGTTTCACACTTTTGTTGAAAATGCGCTGGCAAAGGCCAGGCACGCCAGCGCTGAATCCGGATTGGCAGCGCTGGCAGACGACGCTGGCCTTTGCGTTGATGCATTTGGGGGAGAGCCGGGTGTACAAACGGCTTTTTATGCCACTCGCTTTGGCTACTCTAAGGGGGACGACAACAATGTAATTGCGCTCTTAGAGCAGATGCAAAATATCTCCAACAGAGGAGCAGCTTTAGTTAGCACCCTGGTAGGGGTCAGGCACCCAATGGACCCTGAGCCGTTGATTGCGGTCGGACGGGTAGTGGGGAAGATTACGACAAAGCCCATTGGATCAAACGGTTTTGGGTTCGATCCTGTGATGTGGATCCCAGAGTTTGGGAAAACGTTTGCCGAGCTCAGTACAGAAATTAAAAACAAACACAGCCACCGAGGTCGAGCGGCGCAATTGATGAAATTACTCATCCGGCAGAGTTGGTTGCCAAAAACGTGACAAAACTCCCGACTATGGCTCAAGGACACAATGCATTTGATGTCCAGCATTTGATGAGGGCTGGAACGCTAAGCATCACAAGTTTGCCGTCTCTTTGCTTGTACATACATCTGCCCTGGTGTATGAAGAAATGCCCCTACTGTGATTTCAACTCTCACGCCCTAAGAGCGCAGGAGTCTGGAACGGTTTTAGCAGATGAGATTGAGGACCGTTATGTAAAAGCGCTGATTAAAGATTTAGAAGCGTCCTTACCCTTAATATGGGGCAGACCAGTCCACAGTATCTTTTTCGGTGGCGGCACTCCCAGCTTATTCTCCCCCAAGAGCATAGAGCGCTTGATCTCTAGTGCCCGCTCCTTGCTGACGCTACTGCCGGGTTGCGAGATCACTCTTGAGGCAAATCCAGGAACCTTCGAGCGGGACCGTTTTAAAGCCTTCAAGGAATCTGGAGTTAATAGGCTATCGTTGGGTGTTCAAAGTTTCAATGACGAGCATTTAAAGGCGCTAGGCCGAGTGCATGACAAAAATCAAGCGATAGCTGCCGCATCAGAAGCGGCTCAAGTGTTTGACTCTTTTAATCTGGATTTAATGTATGCACTACCCAATCAAAGCCTACAAGATTTAAAGCTTGACCTCAAAACAGCACTAGATTTTTCGCCACCTCATCTCTCCATTTATCATTTGACAATAGAGCCCAACACACTATTTGCCAAATATCCACCCCAATCTCTGCCCTGTGAGGATACGGCCTATGAAATGCTGGACTTGATCGCAGAGGTTGCTCAGAGTAGGGGTCTTAATCGGTACGAGGTATCTGCTTTTGCCAAGCCAGGTCACAGGTGCACGCACAACCTAAATTACTGGCAATACGGGGACTATTTAGGTATTGGGGCAGGGGCGCATTCCAAGCTCACTTTTGCTCACAGAATAGTGCGTCAAATTAGGCACAAAGAGCCTCAAATCTACATGGACCAAGTAGATCTAAACGCGCAAGTCGCAAAGTCTGAAGAGGTTTTAAGGTCCGAGATACCTTTTGAATTTATGCTCAACCTTTCTCGACTTAAAGATGGTTTTAACTTACAACTGTACTTAGACCGAACCGGTATGCCCCTAAGCTCCATCGATTCCGGTATTCAAGAGGGTGTAAAAAAAGGGTTGCTAGAACGAGACATGATGCAGGTTAAGCCGACTACAAAAGGATTCGATTTCTTAAGTGATCTACAAAGCCTCTTTCTTCCGGGGTAGAATATGGACCTCAACCTTAAGGAAGCGTGGCAGAGCGGTTGAATGCACCGGTCTTGAAAACCGGCGAAGTTTTACGACTTCCGTGAGTTCGAATCTCACCGCTTCCGCCAGAATAAAAAATGGCTCAACCCAATTAACGGGGGACGATGCAGTCACTTAGGCGGCTATCTTATATTTGGCCGTAATGAGGTTTCCGTTGATCACCTTTTTCTCAACGAGCTTGATTGATTTAGATTCTTTTTTTTATTTCACCAAGAAGTAGATTAATAAAAGTCTGCCATCCCTTACCCATAGAGTTATAAAAAGCCAAGTTATCGCTATCAATTCATAAAGTAACTTGTTCCTTGGTGCCGCTACTTAGTGGCCGACCTTGCCCACGAGTTAGAGTTGGTTTAACCTTAGCCCACTGCTTATCTGTGAGGGGGGCGTGAATCAGGATCAGACTTTGCGGCTTTTGTAATTGCCGCATCCTCTTTGGCGCTAGGTCTAATTAGTTTCTTCTTCATATCTATCAATCTCACGGCTATTGGCTTATCTCAAGTTAATGATTCTGCTGCTTACTTTTGTATCGATATAAACTACAAAATACAAACGATGCTTCATTGGTGCCAACGCAAATCAATGAAGCTCACCATTATCTTTTCTGTTATCAATCCATCTTAAAGCATCAGCCCAATCTAAAAATTTAGACTCAGACAGAGACAGGCCGTGTTTGTCAAAGTTAATGCTGTCTTTTTTAGGATCAAACGGCAATTTAATTTATATTTTTGTAGCTAATTTAATTTAGGGTGTTTAACAAATAGGATTAGACATCCTAGACCCTGGTCGATTCCGCACCAGGCGACCGAAATCCAAATAATGCACTGCTTCTTGCGGAGCATTATCTTTGGTAATGGATGATATAGCCACTTAACAAAGCGTGCGTTTTAGCGTACTTTATTTTAAAAGAAGTGAAATCATGATCACATTAACCGCAAATGAAGCTCGTGCAGGTCTCTATCGTTTGATTGATCAAGCAGCAGAGTCACACAAGCCAGTAGTCATTTCAGGTAAGCGAGCAAATGCTGTTTTAGTTTCTGAAGAAGATTGGAGCGCTATTCAGGAGACGCTGTATCTATTGGCAATTCCAGGAATGCGTGAATCAATTAAAGACGCTATGGCTGAGCCTATTACTAAAAGTAAAAGGCATTGAAGTGGTGACTTGGAATTTAGCTTATTCCAAATACGCCATAAGGATGCCAAAAAAACTGTCTGCAGTAGGCCTTAAAGATAATGCTCAGGCTTTATTGGGTATTCTAGAATTAGATCCTCTCCAAAATACGCCGCCCTATGAGAAATTAGTTGGCGATCTAAAAGGAGCTTACTCACACAGAATTAATATTCAACATCGCTTAGTTTATGAAATTTCGGGTAAAGAGAAGACAGTACAAATCTTAAGAATGTGGACCCATTACGAATAAAGTAGGCATTAGTCTAATTGCGATTTAGAGATCCTCGGACCTGGCCAAACCCGTACATTCCAAGGCAAGACCACAGATTGCGACAAATTGCCAATTGTCATAGCCTTATACTTATACTTATACTTTAAAGCTTACCATCAAGTCCTAATGTGTAGGCACATTTACCCAAAATCCCGTTCCCGGACTGAGTCCCGCTGATGTAAAGGCCTCATAACCTTGATTTTTCAGGAACGTAATCAAACTCCCAGAACTATCTAAACTGGGTGAATAAAAATACCACGTAGCATTTACCGGATCCCAAGCCCAAAGACTAATAAGGTTATTTGCTATAGATCCGGTTGTTGGAGGAGCGATACTAAGTCCGTTGTTGAATGAAGAGGGAGTTTTAGTTTGCCCAATCGATATTAAACTCCAACCGCTTCGCAGTGCTAGATTTCCAGTTGATAAAAAATTACTATTGGTAATCGCATTTCCTGAAGGCAATTGCAGTGCAAAGTTTGAAGAAGCATTTAACCAAAAACCATCACCGGGGTTAATTGTTGTCAAAATCTCATAGCCTTGATTTGAGGCGTATGTAGAAAGAGAAATAGGAGTCATTGAAGGCGAGTAAAAAAACCATTTTGAATAGGTGCTATCCCATTTCCATACGCTGAGCACTTGCGAGGAATCGCCAAAGAGATTGGCGACCGAGAGATAGTTATTGAAACTATTACCAATTAAATTCCAGCCGTTAGAAATTGAAAGTGAAATGTTAGCAAAAGGAGTTACGCTATTTGAAACGCTAGATGCAGGTCCCGTACCAAAATTATTAAAAGCTGAAACTGTGAAGTTGTAAGTGTGGCCATTTGTGAGTCCCGCAATCGATATTGGACTGGCGGTTCCAGATGCACTTTGTCCACCAGAGGACGTTACTGTGAAACCCATAACTGTTGACCCTCCGTCATCACTGGGGGGTGTAAAACTAATTATGGCGCTAGAGTTTCCAGCGATTGCTGACACATTGGTGGGTACTCCAGGAGCATACGAAGTTGAGCTCCCAGGTGAGGGGGGAGTTTGCTGCAACGCAGAAGCAGCAAAAGGTACTGCACTAAAAACAAAATAAACAACTGCTGAGAAAAAGAATCTAGTTAGCAAATAATTCACCAATATTGAAGTTGTGCGGTTAATATAAATTATTTGATCCAACATCAGAAAGATTTAAATTTTGTTGTGCACAATTGTGTTCTGAATAAGGATAAAAAACAAAGAGTCAGCGCAGAAAGAAAAAAATAAAATTAGAGGTTTAAAAATAACTTTTAAATATTACATTTAAATAATACATTTAAAAGAATAGTAAATTAATTTAAATTAAAATATTAAATTGATCAAAAACATGTATTATTGTAATAATGAAAACATTTATTATTATTACTATCGTATTTCTATATGGTTGTAGTACAAAAGAAAGTCCCTCATTTAAAAGTGGCGCTGATGTAAATAAGCAGACATATCTCCTGAGTTGCCCCAACGACATGCTGATAAATCTTACTGTCTATAAAGATTCAAAAACTTTCCAATTTCTAAGAACATCTGCGGCCTCATTTGCAACGCAAAATGTTGTAATTGAAAAAAATGAGGGAACAGTTGAATTAAGTGACAAAAATAATATGCGACTCGTCCCAGTTGGCGCTACAAAAAAAGTAATGCTATTGGGTTTTAAAAAAAATAACTTTTTTACTTTGAAATATTTTGATGAATCAAACTCTAAAGCAGAGTGCGAGGGTGGACTATTCGAGTCAGTCTACTGAAGTTAGCTTTAAAAGTAAAAGATAGGTTTAAAAAAGTAGAATTAAAAATAAATTCTTTAGGCGGCATAGGCCTAAGCTCGGCTTTTTTTGGTTAGTTGTCTAGACTGCTCAGATTATTTATAAATTCAATGCTTTTGCATGAAGGTATTACAAACTTAACTCTTTTGTCGTTGGTAGATTCTTTTTTTGTAATAAATCCGTTTTTCATAAGATATAAGTAATGATGCCTTATGGCTGTGTAGCTGAAATTCACAGATGTAAATAAGCTATTTACTGTAACTTCGTTACCCAGAAAATTTTGCTCGCAAATAAAGACAATGAGCTCCAGGCTAATAGGAAACGAGTCATTAGGAAATGTTTTTTTAATTAAAGAAATTTTCTTTTTAAATTTCTGAAAATCTTTAACTGAATTCAACAAAGTACTCCGAAAATTAATTATTATCAATGTTGAAGAAAATTGGATTTCAACCTGAATAGGAATTATATGAGTTTAGAGCTGTATCAAAAGCTACTGATAATTTATCATTGTTTTTTTGATGAGATTTATGGTTCACTTTTATTTGAGTAGTAATCAATTAATTTTTAAAATCAATTAGACGCCATAAATGAATAGATGGCAATTAAGGGAAAATAGTTTTTGAGTGATTCTCAATCAGAAAGATTAATAGTTGCTTATATAAAATTTTATACAAAAAACAAAAGTATAGTGATTCTGTATACATTTATTTGTGAGCTTGAAATTTGAGCTTTTCTGGAGGCTAGCTAAAATTTAATATTTATGAAATTTTAGTAATTATTTTAAAAATATAGAATTAGTTACGTTGTAAGTCTTATAAAAAATTGGGTTCTTCGTTAAATTCACTGTGATTATTACCTAGATACTCAAATCCAGTTTTCCACAATGAAACAAAATTCTCGTTCTATAACTCTCGAAACTTCTAAAGCCTCTAGCGTTGG
>Ga0164297_10004673_pt1 | contig 12119 bp, 15 predicted proteins | sample GEODES058metaG_FD_113539 | JGI IMG/M metagenome (GOLD analysis project Ga0164297, IMG submission 113539) | Dystrophic lake water microbial communities from Trout Bog Lake, Wisconsin, USA - GEODES058 metaG | ecosystem: Environmental > Aquatic > Freshwater > Lake | place: USA: Trout Bog Lake... | reverse complement strand
CGGCGAGACCCGCAGCGAGACTGAGCTGCGTCGCAAGAGCGGTGGTCGCCGTGATGTGGAGGCTGCAGAACGCGAGGAGGACGCGCTGGACGTGAATCCGCCAGGGCTGCATGCATTCACGCTGACGTACGCGTTCCTGCTGGCGCTGTGCTCGCTGAGCATCACTATTGCTGGCGGTGCCAGCAATTACTGGGTGTCCGCGCGTTACATCAACAACAACCCTGCGGGCCCGGTGGCCAGCTTCTCCCACGGCGGTCTCTGGCACACTTGCGGGTCGAACGGCTGCCACTACGACCGCCCGAAGAAGGCACGGCCATACCAGCGGGCGTCCCAGGCATTCTTCCTGTGTTTCATCTTTGCTCTCTTGCTTGGCGCCGTCGTCCATCTCATGGCGCTGGCGCAAGCTCGTCGCAAGGCGCACAGCGACCTAGCCAAGGCCTCAGGCTTGATCTACGTGCTGGCCAGCATCTGCGGCATCATCTCCATGAGCAGCTTTGTGGGCAAGACCATGAACAATTTGCATGCCGCAGACAACGTCTTCTTCTCGTGGAGCTTCGGGTTGGCTACCGCGGGATGGGCGAGCCTCTTGGGCCTGGTCGTGCCGCTGTGCTACATCGCCACCGAGTACTAGACTTCAAGGACCAATCAGGGCATAGGGCGCTGCATGGACGCTCGAAACAATGCAAACACGTCTCAGACGAGAGTAGCGAGAACCTTCAAGGCAGTACCGCCAACGGAGACTTCCTCCGAGGAGTGAGTCACTTTGGTCCCTCTTCGCAAGTTCACTGTCTGAAATCGCCGCATGAGCACGTGCTTCTAGGACAGCACGCATACAGGCACGCAGCACATTGCGCAAGATGGCGTACGTTGGGCCGCAATTCGGCGTTGCTCCAGCTCCCTCGGTCAGGGCATCGCAGTCTGGAGCGCCCAGCTGGCTTGAGACGGCCACATACACGGTGTTCGAGTTCAGTGGCATCCCGCTGCGTCTCCATGGTGCGCACTGCCCCGGGCTTTGCTCAGTGCAAGGGGGCGTGGGCTTTCTGCAGCGGGTGCTGATAGTGCTCTGCCCACCACACGCACGCGTGCACGCAGCCTCCTTCCTCATCTTCCTGGGCGTCAAGACCTTTATCGGTGCGTGCGTCTCACGTGAGCGGCGAGCCCGTGACCGCGAAAACGCGGACACTAGAAGGGCTGCTTCTAGCAGGCGACATCGGTTGCTGAACGTGCGCGAACCAACGCCCTTTCCTTCCTTTATCCAACTGCAGGCCTCGCGTATTTCGGCTTCACGTTTGCGTGGATGACGTTCCTGTTGGACGGCCCAATCCTATTCTGTGTGTGCCCTCTGTCCCACGCCTTCATTCGCCCACACCTCCCCCCACCTGACCACGTCCCTGACGCCTGGCCCCACGCAGTGTCTGTGCTCGTCGCCGAGCTTGCGCACTGCGCTGTGGCGCACCACTACGGCGCGCAGATAACCAACATCTCGCTGTGGTGCGCCTCGGCCCACTGCCCCCCACTGCTCCGAGTTCCGCAATGCACTGACGCCTGTGTATGCACTAGGCCGCTGGGTGGTCTCTCGTATGTTGGGCATCGATCAGCACCTGGTGGCGCGTCGTGCAAATGAATTGTTAGTTTTGAGTGGCCTCATCACTGAGACTCTCTGTGCTGCTTTCTTGCAGAGGAGATTCAGATCGCGCTTGCGGGCCCGGTGAGCCACATCCTGCAAGGCATCTTATGGCTCTTCCTCGGCGCGGAGATGGTGCCCGTCTGTACGTGCTGCTTGTCTTGCCCCTTCCCCCAGTTCACAAAATAACCCCCCCATGCCGCCACCCCCCTGCAGCGGCGTTGACCACGAGCTCGAGTGGCCAGACGACGGTTGCCAGCAGTGACTACTCCACCGTCTACAACGACTTCTGGCTGCAGCTCTGTAGCTTCGCCCTCCTCCTCCAATTCCTCCTTTTCTGGCTCAACGTCACACTGCCGGTGTACCCGCTTGACGGCGGCCGTGTCCTCGTCGCGGGGCTCAGCTACCTCGGCGTCGGACTCGAATCCGCAGCCTACATCGTCGCGGGCGCGGGCCTCCTCAACGGGGGCCTCATCCTCCTGTACGGCCTCCTTGGCAACGCCACCACCGCCGCACTGGGTCTCTGGGTCGTCTACGAGGCGTATAACCTTCGCCGCAAAGTTGCGAACGGAGAGGCGGAGTACCATCCGTTGTTCACGCACTACATCGGCGGCTCCTCTGGCCCATTGCCCACGACCATGGGGGGCCAGTACCCGGGGCCACCAGGGGGTGGAGTGAATGTCGGCATGCCGCCACCGTATATGGCTGGAGGCCCCGACGCCAAGGGGCCTACTTCTGCGCCAAGCGGCATGTACGGCGCGCTGTGAGCACTGCGACTGTCAAGACATGTACGTCCGCGCCATGTCATCCGCACTTGATTGTTGTGTCCTTCTCGCATGTGCAACGCCCTTCAAGTATCATAGGGCCGTCATACGTGATGCGCCCTGGCGCAGCATGCCCTACAACAGTGCCGCTCGTGGGCCTTCGGTGCCCAAGGTTGCACTCGACACCTTTGCAGACAGTCTATCAGCGCCGAAAGCCGGCGCTGCAGACGCTGACGGGCCACAGCTAGTATGCTGGGCGCAGCACGAGGTGCGCAACACGAGAGAGAGACGGCGGCGGCGTCCTCGTAACTAGCATTCAGGGTCTTCTCACTCAGACCGTCTCGTGACCGGCGCAGAGGGTCTTCCTGCTCCGCTTCCCGGACAGGGGCGCGCAGACTGCTGCGCTGGGCAGACTCAGCTTGTTCCTTGAAGACGTGCACACGCGAGGCACCGTGTCTCAAGCGCTGCCGACGGGCAAGAGCGCGGGAGTGGCCGCGTATAGCGGCCACAACTTCAGGTCTACAGACGCAGCTGTCTTTTTCAATGCTGTACGGTGCGTAGACAGGCCGTTGTTGAGCGTTCCGCTCATTCGTGCTAGTATCTTCGCTGACGAGGCTGTTGTACCAGAGACACCAACGTTGCGTTATCTCCCGCTGAAGACGCGCTGCGAACATTATTGCTTGCGCATCGTCTCCTGCTCACAGTTCCGGATGGCAGGTGTGGAAACGCAGTCCCTTCTCTTGTACAGGAGCATTTCCCTCTGACGTTTTTAATCCAACCCGCCAGCTTCGCAGGCGCCCCGGGGCTGTGCATTATCACTATCGCTCGCGGCTTGCCTCGCGCAGAGGCAATGTCGACACTGCTCCACGAATGCATGCACGGCCTCTTCTACACGAGTCCTGACTTTGTGGCAGCAGTGCGCAGCTTTTGGGACAACGAATTGACGGCATCGCAACGAGACGCGTGGCGCCAGTTCTTGCAGACCATGGGCTACGATGCTAGTCACGAAGAGCTGTGCATCAACGAGTTCCAAGCGTACATGTCCACAGAGCGAGAGCTCTTCGGCGCAGGAGGCAATGCTGCTGCGTCAACTGGGTCTGGGGCTAGTCGCGGCAAAGCCAGGGGTGCTGGTGGCGCAGCAGGTGAATTAGCCGCGACGTTGACTGACATTCAGCGCGCGTTCGCTGCGGCACTACGGGAGCACGTGCCGCAACCTGTGCCCATGCTCCCTGGCTACTCCTGCGTCTTCGGAGATGGCGCATGCGCACCTGGTGGTGGTGGACCATTCAGGTTGCGGACATGACATGAAATAGAGCAAGCCAGTGCTTGGCGTATTGAAATACTCGCAGCACGTCATTTCTGGGTCAGCACACCCTTGCTGCTCGGCACAGCGCCAGCTCTGCGTGGATCAACCTCGCAAGCACGACGCAGCGCGCGAGCGAAAGCCTTGAATGTCGCCTCTATGATGTGATGGCTGTTCTTGCCTGCCAGTTTGCGAACATGCAGCGTCATGCCCGATGTTGCAACCATGGACTGGAAGAAGTGCTCGAACAGCTGCGTGTCGTACGTCCCCACACGCTGCGTCGGAACATCGCACTCAAACGTGATGTGCGGCCGCCCAGACAGATCCTGAAGCCCAGAGAAGAAAGGTCCATTCAGTGTCTGCACTTGCGCGCCCTCGCGTTCATATCATATATGACGCACCAGCACAACATGAGTCAGCGCCTCGTCAAGCGGGGCGGAGAACTCGCCGAAGCGGTGGATGCCCTTCCGGTCACCCAAGGCCTGGGCGAGAGCGGTCCCGAACGCGAGGCCGATGTCCTCATTCGTGTGGTGGTCGTCTATGTGCGTGTCGCCCGTGGCGTGCACCACGACGTCAAACAACCCGTGGCTCGCAATTTGCTGGGAGGAAGAGAGAGACGCAGAGACACAGTCGTCAAAGGGCAGTGAGGAATGGAGTTGTGTCAGACCTCGCTGCTGTTCTCTGCGTTGCGTCTCGCGCACGGTGGCACCACGCACGTCAAGCATGTGGTCCAGGAACGGGATGCCAGTGTTGGCGTCACACAGGCCGGTGCCGTCCAGGTCGATGCTTACTGACACTGATGTCTCCTTCGTCTTCCGGTCCACGCGCCCGACACGCGTGCCTGCGCAGCACACGCCGTGCGTGCGTCTCCGTTGCAGCAAAGCACGGCGGCATACGCCTGCGGTGCTCGGAGCGGCTCGAGAAGGCAGCTGAACGGTGGGCGCTGCCATTGAGCTCCGCATTTCTGTGTCAACTGCGCGCGGTGAAGCACGGCAGGTGGCAGGTCAAAAGCACGGGCCTGCTTGTCAATAGTTCCTGCGGGGGAGCCCGTCCGCCACGCTGGCGACCGTAGAGGTGCCTCTCCAAGCGCACTTTATGGCTGCCACTCCTCCTGCGTTGCGCCGTGAGTACGCGGTGGAGCTGACCTGCGGCACCTGTGCAAGTGCAGTTCGAGAGGCGTTGCAGGCGTTGCCAGAGGTGCAAGCAGTGGAAGTGTGTTTGGACACAAGCACCGTTGTCGTCACGGGCGACGTGCCCATCGACTCCGTGCTGTCCGCCATAGAAACTACTGGCCGAGTAGCCGCGTTAGTAGGCACCGGCAGTGCGTTGGACGCAGCGTTGAGAAGGGCGGTGCCTCCGGAAGTGGGGCCTCCCGAGGAGAACACCGTCGCTGTGGCTGAGTTCAAGGGACACGCGTACGGACACGGGGCAGTGCATGGCGTGCTAAGACTCGTGCAGCTCACAGGTGCGCACGTGGGTGTGAGACACGGGCGTGTGTGGGTTGAGGAGGTCTCTGACACCAGCTGGTCTGTTCTGATCTCGCTGGTTGACAGAGTCATCGGCGCGTGCGGACTTATCGTTGAGTGGCTTGCCGCCAAGAACACCGTTCTGCATGGCTGTACACACGAGTGGGAACACGAGTCGCGGGACTGATAGCACAGGCCCGCCGTTTGCGTTCAGGCCCGCAGGTGAAGTCGATGACACAACTGGCGTCGGGTGCCTGCTGTCCGCCACGACAGACGCAAGCGGATGCACCACAGCAGCCGCGCTGGCAGTAGGCTTGCGTGTCTGGTCGGTCATTGGGAGGTCTGCGGTGCTGCACGTGGGTGGAGCAGGTATGCCAGACAGCGATGGCAGCGCCCGCGTTGCAGCTGCTGTGCTCGCGCGCAGCGCCTCGGTAGGTGCAAATGCCAGCAAGCGAGTGTGCGCGTGTGATGGGACAGTGCTGTGGGACATTAGCAAATTGAAGACGGACAGGCCACCTGCGAAGAAAGTGCGCCGCGGTGCCACAGCTGCTGCAGCTCCAGCGGCGGCGGCAGTTGATCCCAGCAGCAGGATTGTTTTCAGCGCTTCTGTGGGGAAGATCACTTGGGAGGAATATGGTAAAAAGCACGGCTTGATATGAAACAAAGCGCAAGACAATGAAGTACGGTCGACACTACTCTGCATGTTGGATCGATGCGCACCCTAGACTCTATCTCGTCGTGTGCTCTCCGTCAGCAGCGCCACCACATCTGCATGGCCCATTGCAGACGCCAAGGTGGTTGCCCTTCCACCAGCGATGGCGCCAGCAGCCAGGAGCGCCTGCACTGTTTCGGCACGTCCCCAAAGTGCCGCCAAGTCCATAGCCGTATGCCCTTCCGCATCTGCAGCTTCTGTGTATGGTGGCCTCGATGTCTGCAGGAGCCATGCGACGGTCTTATGGCATCCGTGAGAGGCAGCCTTGTGCAGTGCGTTATGTCCTGCTGCGTTAGGGACAGACCAATCCCAACCTTGCGCATCAAGCCACTGCATGACGGGTAGCGCAGCGGATGCAGATGGCGCCATTGCAGCCCAGTGTCCGGCATTGCAACCGAAGGCATTGGATTGAAAGACATCAACTGTTGGTTGTGCCGCCAGCCAGATGCAGACAGAGAGCTGACCCTGCCACGCAGCTAGATGCAACGGCGTCGTCCCATCCAGAGATTCAATGGCCGGTGACGCGCCAGCAGCGACAAGAATATGCACAAGCGGCACATGGCCGTTACGGGCAGCCCAGTGCAGCGGCGTCCGGCCTTTACTACAGCCAGCAGTAGGCGAGTGGCCGATCGACAAGAGATACTGAGTTGATACCACATGGCCGCATCCGGCTGCCCAATGCAATGCACCGCAGCCGTGTCTGTCGAGTTGTCTATCGTCGCATAACATACGCAGCGCATCCTCATCGCCAGCGCGCGCAGCGGCACATGCAGGCGACAACTCCACTGACATGCTTTCTGGCTTCGCCCCGGCGCGTTCGCTTGCGGAGCGAACGAGGGCGACGCTGTCCACTGCAGTCATGCTGTGCGCTGCCGACTGTACGTGGTTGCGCAGCGCACGCTTGCCTGGAAACAGTGCGCAGCAGAGAGGACAGCGAAGCGCTGAAACCGTCGCTGGACTCGAAAGCAGGAACAGCAGGCGGCCGTCGCAGGTGGCAGCACTGCTATGTAACAAGATGCACAGCTGCTTGCCGCCTGCAGAGAGGATGTCCGCGAGAAGTGCGTGTCCGAGTGAGCCCACGCTGTGCCAGGCTCCAGTGACCGGCATCGCTCTCCACAGACAGAGCGGCAACCGCGACTCCAGTTCATCGCTGTTCTGCCTTTTACGTATAGGGACTGCGCGGCGAAGGCCCAGATGCGCTTGAGCAGGACATAGGCGTCCCACAGCTGCCTCGAGCAGCTCCTGGACCAGCGCGGAAAGGGCGGCCTCGCCCATGCATACGGAACGCTCACATGCTTTTGCCGAAGAGGGCCGATGTTGTCATTGCCATGATGACGCGGCGCGATAGTGTGATCACAGCTGTGCTCATTGTTCCGTGTCTTTGCCGCCCGGCTTCTGCTTCTTCTTCTTGCGCAGCGCCTGCGTCTCTGCATGCATCGCCAGTTCCTTCTCTCCACGGCTTCCAGGCTCGTACGGGATGTAGCTCTTGCTGCGCACGTAGCGTGACGCCACCCGCGGCTCAATCTTCTCCGCACGCTGGAGCGCGATGTAGCGGTCAGACAGTAAGGTTGCCACAGGGACGACCCGCCGCAAGCTGCCAGTCACCTCCTCACTCAGCGGCACTGCAATCGGCGCTGGTATGAATCGCCGCTTGCCTAGCCGCGATGGCTCACTAGCCGCCCGCTCAGCGCGTGTGGCAGCTCTACGGGCAGCGCGCTCCGCACCGGCCTCCTCGGCAGCCCTCACCTGGGCGTTCAGCGCCTCCAGGTTCTGTACATCACGCCGCTGTGCTTTCAGCCGCTTGTTGCGCTCCGCCTCTTGTTGCGCAAGACGTGCACGCAGCGCTTGGTTCCGGTCTGCTTTCGTGCGGCGACGAGCTCTGCGAGCCATCTGCGCCTCATCGCCGCCATCGTCATCCTCTGCATCGTCATCATCATCGTCATCACCAGGTCCACAGAGCAACTCCTCAGCGAGCTGTGCAGCTACAACCGCACCCAGCGCGGGCGCTTGTACTGGCTTCATCTCCTGCTTCAGCAATTTCATGTGCTCCACCGCCACCGCTTTTGCGAGCAGCTCTTGGTGCGCATCGTCTGCGGGCAGATACGACGCCCCAGGATGACACACTTCGAAACCTAATGGCTCCGGCACATGCCTGCTCTTTGGGGGCTTCTGCCGCTTAGCGGCAGCTTCCGCCGCCGCCGCTGCATGCGCTGCTTCAGGCCGACTATCATCCCATAAATCAAACACGTCTGCTTCCCCATCGTTGGCATTCCTCGGCCTCGCAAGCGATCCAGCTGCGCTGCCCATCTTGCGCTTCTTTGCTGACGGCGGCAGTGCGAGTGTGCTTGCCTTCACGTGAGGCCGCTGTGTTGTTGTGAAAACAGGAGGTAGACAAGGACGAACAGGCTGAGTTAGGAGAGTGCGGTGGTGAATCGTAGCATCACTCGGGGCGCGTTGGCGGAGGAGGGCACACCTTACTGGGGCGCACGGGAACAGGTACTGGGAACTCAAGCAGCGGGTTGCGCTGCAAGATGGCGTCCACTTTCAGTGGTCCTTTAGCTGCTACTTTCTCGCGGCGTGTCAACTTCTTGGGAGCTGCGCAAAGAGGAGGGGGGCAACGACGGTGTTGTCAGCCGCCACAGGCGTTGGACTTGGGTTGCGCAACCACGCACGTGCGCTCGGCTTGGTGTCCACGAAGAACAGCGCGTCGTCAGGCAAGGTGGCGACGTGTGCGCCGGACTTTGCAGCTCGCGCGGCGGCTGCGTGGTCGTCCTCCACAGCAGTAGTGTCGATGTGTCTCCACGCCTTCTTGCCCTTGCGAGTGGACCCCATGGTGAGGAGAAGCGCAGAGCGACGACAAGATGAGTGGCCTCGGAGAGGCAAATGCACCTGCGGCGGAAGCAGAGAATGGGCGTTGCCGGAACTGGCGTCAAGTATTGTGAGCTCTCAATCACGCCCCGCCGCATTCGCGCTCTCAATCTGCTGCGCCATGGCGCTTGCTCTCTGTAGTGGATAGGAGGAGCGCGTAGCTTGGAATGGACGCGTACAATGTGGTTGAGTTGGTGGGCGAAGGCTCCTTCGGCAAGGTCTACAAGGCTCGCCGCCGGTTTACGGGCCAGATTGTGGTACGTCTACAGGAGCAGTGCATGCAGCTCGAGCACGTGGTCGGCCTCCCCTGCTTGCACGCACTCATAACACTCCTCTGCATGTGTGTCTGCTCCTCCCCCGCACCCCGGGTGCGCGCCAGGCCATCAAGTTCATCATGAAGCACGGAAAGAGCGAGAAGGACATCCGGGCGCTACGCCAAGAGATCGAGATCCTCCGCTCGCTCCAAGTACGTCCTGTCAACCGTGCCGCACCCTCCGCCCCCGTCACCTGACACGCGCTTTGCTCCTTCCACGCAAACACACGCAGCATGAGAACATTATCCACATGAGTGATGCGTTCGAGACGCGAGCGGAGTTCGCAGTCGTCACCGAGTTTGCCCGCGGTGAGCTGTTCGAGGTGCTGGAAGACGACAAGAGCTTGCCTGAGGCGGAAGTGGCAGCCATTGCGCGCCAGCTGGTGTCTGCGCTGCACTATTTGCACAGCCACCGCGTCATTCATCGGGACATGAAGCCCCAGAACATTCTGGTGGGCGCGGACCGGACTGTCAAGTTGTGCGATTTCGGGTTTGCGCGCGCGATGAGCAGCGCAACGCTGGTGCTGACGAGCATCAAGGGGACGCCGCTGTATATGGCGCCGGAGCTGGTGCAGGAGCAGCCGTACACACATGCTGTAGATCTCTGGTCACTGGGCGTCATCCTGTACGAGCTTGCAGTTGGCACGCCGCCATTCTTCACGAACAGCATTTACAGCCTCATCCAGCTGATTGTGCGCGACCCGGTGAAGTACCCGGACACGATGTCTGACGCCTTCAAATCCTTCCTTTCGGGTCTGTTGACTAAGCGGCCGTCTGAGCGCCTGGGCTGGCCTGATTTGCTGACCCACCCCTTCATCTGTGATGGCCCGTCGCGGGGGCCACGCACAAGCAGCATTGCTGCGCCGCAAGCATCAGCAGGCAGTCCGCAGCTTCGGAGGCAAAGCACAGCAGGCGGTGGTAGACAGCCGAGAAGCAGCGCGGCTCAGCAGCATTCCCCTCGGCAGCACAACGTGAGCCGACCTAGCTTACGTGGTGACGACGCCGAGGGTGATGGTGAAGATAGAGATGATCATGCGAGTACGGATGCATCTCCTGGCGCGCACATCCAGCGGCCTCGAAGTGCGACGAACTCGTCAGGTTCAGGCGGGGCCATCTACATGGCGGCACCATCTGCAGATACCACGAGTGTGGCTGGAGCAGCGGCGTTGGGCAGCAGTAGCAGGGACTCGACAAGTCAGCCGTCCACTGCCGCTGGCCTTCCTTCTCGAGAACTGGCTGCTCTTGAGACGGCAGCAACCTCAGCCGCATCATCTGACCCTGGCGCTGTGGCGCGACTACGGCGTGACCCATCGGTCGTGTCGCGCTTGTTGGCAGCAATTTCAGACGGGGTGGCGCACCGGACAAGCACCGATGCCCCGATTTCACCCGGCACGTCTCTATCCATTAGCGGCGCTTTCTCAGCGAGCAGTCCACTGGCAGATGCGCTCTGCGCGGCTCGAGTGGTGGCCATTCTTGGGCTGTGTGCACACAGTGGCCATCATGCGGATGAATTAGCCATCCGCGCACCTCCTGTGCTCGCCGCCTCTGCACGAGAAGCAACATCGCGGAAACCAGCGCTGCCGAGTCTCGCGGCGGCGTGCGTGCACGCTCTAGACCAAGTCACTCAAGGTGAAGAAGATGCAAGAAGAAAGCCAGTCGTGACTGCCGGCGGCGATGCCCAACCTCCAGGATTAGCGCGGCTCGCAGCCGAAGCGCTCCGCTTCCGTGGCGATCCCGCCGGAGCAGTGGCATCTGCGGCGACGCAGCTGGCAGCTCATGCATTGCACCGCGCAGCTGCCGGTGGCGATCCAGTGGTGGCGGCTGACACGGCCGCAGCCGCCTCCGCTGCAGGTTTGCTTCCTGAACTCTCCGCCGCGCTGATGCAGTCACCCAGTGGTGGCGGCATGGCACAGACACACACCGATGCGCTGTGGGCGCTGGCATGGGCGGCACAATTGCCTGGCTTGGCGTCGCCAGTCTCGCTCGCCGTTCTCGCTGATGACACGCCGCTCTGCGCATCCTTAGCGGGAGCACACGGCCTTGAAGCTCAAGCGGCAGCTGCGGCTCTCGTGGCTGCCACGGCACGTTCATCTCAGCGCATGCGTGACGCTACTGGCGCTGCAGTTTGGACAGCACTTGGTGGTGGAGACGCACCCGCCAATGGAGCCGGCAGTGATGAACCAGCGCCAGTGAACACCGTCCCACCTGCATTGCTCGATGCAGCAGCTGCGCTGTGTGATGCAGCCATGGGAGATGCACGCGCAGCTGGCGCTGATGCCGGAGCCGCTGCAGACCGCGTCCTGCTGGCTGATGGCCGCTTAGCTGCCTTAGTTGCAATCCTCCGTCCGCCGATGACGACTCTCCGTGCAGCGGATGTGTTGCCGAGAGCTGTGCGGGTGCTTGCCTTGCCTCTGTCAAGCGGAGGAGCAGCCCCGCAGCTCTGCAGTGCCGCGTACAAAGACGCGCTGCTGTCTCAAGATGTGGTCGCTGTCATGGCAGGCTCGCTGGCGTATGTTCCCCCGGAGGCCATGGCTGCGCCCATGTCCCTTCTCTGCCGCCTCGTCCTCGACGCGCCTGCGTTAGGACACGCGTTCGTCAAAGGCGGTGGACTGTCTCCGAGCGCGGTTGCTGCGGCACTATCATCATCGGCGCCAGCAGCTGCCCTGGCGGATGCCCTGCTGTTGCTTAGTCAGCTTGCGCGCGTTGGTGGTGAACATATGGCGGCACTCACTGCAGCTGGCCTAGGTCCTTTACTTAACGACCTGCTGAAACATAGCAGCCCTGTGGTGCGTGCACGTGCCGCCAACGCAACCGGTAACCTGTGCCGCCACGGGGACAGCTTCTACGCCGCCGCAGCGGAGGCGGGTCTCCCAGCAGCGTTGGTGTCTGCTTGCACAGACTCCGATGGCGCGACACGCAAATTCGCATGCTTTGCGCTCGGCAACGCTGCATTCCACTCAGATGCGCTGTACGGCCATCTCGCACATGCCGTGGCGCCGCTGGTGAAGCTCCTTGCTGACGGGGATGACAAGACGCGCGCGAATGCAGCAGGCGCGCTGGGCAACCTGG
>Ga0164297_10004672_pt1 | contig 12121 bp, 11 predicted proteins | sample GEODES058metaG_FD_113539 | JGI IMG/M metagenome (GOLD analysis project Ga0164297, IMG submission 113539) | Dystrophic lake water microbial communities from Trout Bog Lake, Wisconsin, USA - GEODES058 metaG | ecosystem: Environmental > Aquatic > Freshwater > Lake | place: USA: Trout Bog Lake... | reverse complement strand
GGGGCGCCCCACGGTTGCGGATCTGCTCGCCAGTCTCGGGCTGGATATCCGTAAGGTGGCGGTGGAACGGAACGAGGAGATCGTCCGCCGCGCGGATTACGCCACGACGGTGCTGGCATCCGGCGACGTGCTTGAAATTGTGCATTTTATTGGAGGAGGCTGAGCTGTGGATACCGAGGATCTCTGGACCGTCGCCGGCCGCAGCTTCCGCTCCCGCCTGATTGTCGGGACCGGCAAATACAAGGACCTGCCGGAAACCGCGGCCGCAATCGAAGCCAGCGGGGCGGAGATTGTCACCGTGGCCGTGCGCCGGGTGAACATCGCCGATAGCGGGCAGCCGATGCTGCAGGACTATGTGGACCCGAAAAAATACACCTACCTGCCGAACACCGCCGGCTGCCACACCGCGCGAGACGCGGTGCGAACCTTGCGTCTGGCCCGCGAAGCTGGCGGGTGGAATCTCGTTAAGCTCGAGGTGCTTGGCCCACCGCCGCATCTCTATCCCGACATGCCGGCGACGCTGGAAGCTGCAGAAGCGCTTATCAAGGACGGGTTCGAGGTGATGGTCTATTGTGCCGATGACCCGCTGGCAGCCAAGCGGCTCGAAGATATGGGATGCGTCGCTATTATGCCGCTTGGTGCGCCCATTGGCTCCGGGCTGGGCATTCAGAACCCGGCGATGCTGTCGATGATGATCGAACAGGCCAAGGTGCCGCTGCTGGTCGATGCCGGCGTGGGCACTGCTTCGGACGCCTCGATTGGCATGGAACTGGGATGCACGGCGGTGTTGATGAATTCCGCAATCGCCCACGCGACGCATCCGGTACTGATGGCGCGCGCGATGAAGGCGGCGGTGGAAGCAGGACGGCTGGCCTATCTGGCAGGCCGTATGCCAAGGCGGATGGGGGCAGATCCATCCAGCCCGTTGACCGGGTTGATCCGTTAGCGCCGCGATTTAACGGCGAAGCAGGCGTTTCCCCTCGCTGAGTTGCCAGGCGATCATCCCAGACGCACCGACGAATAACTCGCGCACCCGCTTGACCATCGAGAGCGCGATCATCGCATCTGGCGGCTGGCCGAACAGGCCGCCGACCAGGATAAACCCCGCCTCTTGCACCCCCAACGAGCCGGGCACGACAAAGCCGGCACTGCGGGCGGCCATGCCCATACTTTCGATCACCAAGGCTTCCGCCCAGCCAATCGGTGCTCCCATGGCCGTCATCGCCAGCCAAGTTTCCGCCACACCGAGCAGCCAGGCCAGCAAATGCAGGCCCGTTGCCTTCAGCAGAGCGGTTTTATCGCGCTGGAGGCGGATCAATTCATCGTGCAGGCCGCGCACGGCGTCCATCGACAGCGAGGGAAACAGGCCGGTTAATTTCTGCGCGAAGAACTCGACCAGGCGAAGCAGACCGACGCGCTGGGCGATGACGAAACCAACCAACCCCAGCCCCATGGCGATCATACCGCCTTCCACCCAGGGCGCCCAACTCAGATCCGCACTGATCACCGCCAGGACGGCGAAGCCGAGCGCGGTGAACAGAAACTGGGTAATGGCCTCAATCGTCACATCGATCACCGTGCCGGCGCTGGCCAATGGGCCGGGCACACCACGGATCATCAGCAACCGCACGCCGACGACATTGCCACCAAGTTGGGCGACCGGCAGCATGGAATTCACCGCCTCACGTATCCAGCGAATGCGGAGATAACGGCCAATTTTTGGCTTAACCTCGCCCACCGATTCCCGCCAGGCAATGCCGGATAGCCATAGTTGCACCCCGTGCAGCACAATGACCGGCGGGATCGCCCAGGCGGCGCGCAAAACATCGTGCTCGATCAGGCTCGCGCCAAACCAAGTCACCAGCGCCGTCACCGCCAGAGCGCCGAGGCCAAGGGCAATTAATCCGAAGCGCATAATACCGAAAACTGCTGCATATCGGAACGGGTTAGGCGCGCCGAAGGGCCGTCATGTCAAGAACGCTGCGTCAGATCAGTCGAACGCCATTGATTCCCGGGCGGCCTGCCGCCACAACACCGCAATCAACCGAATAGGATCGGAAATGCCCGAGCTTCGTCTGCATAATAGCCTGACCCGTCGGCGCGAGGTTTTTGTGCCGATCGACCCTGGCCATGTGCGGATGTATGTCTGTGGGCCGACGGTGTACGATCTGGCGCATGTCGGCAATGCCCGCCCAGTGGTGGTCTACGACGTGCTGGCCCGTCTGTTGCGACGGCTTTATCCGCGCGTGACTTATGCCCGCAATATCACCGATGTGGATGACAAGATTAACGCGCGCGCCACCGCGTCTGGCGAGCCGATCGCCGCGATTACGGCGCGCACCACCGCCGACTATCATGCCGATATGGGCGCGCTGGGTGCGCTGCCGCCAGACGTGGAGCCAAGGGCGACGGCCTATATCACCGATATGATCGATATCGCCCAGAGGTTGATTGCGTCTGGCCATGCCTATGCCGCCGATGGGCATGTGTTGTTCGCGGTGCCGAGTTTCGCCGACTACGGTAAGCTGTCTGGCCGCAACCGGGACGATCAGATCGCCGGCGCCCGCATCGATGTTGCCCCCTATAAACGCGATGCGGCGGATTTCGTGCTGTGGAAGCCGTCGCCGCCGGAATTGCCGGGCTGGGACTCACCGTGGGGGCGAGGACGGCCAGGTTGGCATATCGAATGCTCGGCGATGTCCCATCGCGTACTGGGCGAAAGTTTTGACATTCATGGTGGCGGCGCCGACTTGATTTTCCCGCACCATGAGAACGAAATCGCCCAATCGTTGTGCGCTTTCCCAGGCAGCAATTTCGCCCGCTACTGGCTACATAACGGCATGCTGAACATCAATGGCGAGAAAATGTCGAAGAGCCTCGGCAATTTTTTCACCGTGCGGCAAGTATTGGCGATGGCGCCCGGTGAGGCGATCCGCATGATGCTGCTGCGGGGCCATTACCGTGCACCGATCGATTTCTCCGAAACCGGGCTGGCGGATTGCCGGAAAGAATTGGATCGGTTTTATCGGGCGATCGAGCGCACACCAGCAGCCCCCAGCGCCGAAATTCCAGGCAGCGTGATGGACGCGCTATGCGACGATCTGAACACACCGCTGGCGATTTCGGCGCTGCATGCATTGGCCGATGCCGCCATGGCGGGTGACACAAAAGCGTCGGCCGAGTTGCAGGCAGGCGGGCAACTGATGGGGTTACTGCAAACGTCTCCAGCGGCGTGGTTCCAGGGCAGTGACGACAGCAGCTGGATCGAAACCGCGATCGCCGACCGGCTGGCGGCGCGCAAAGCGCGCGACTTCGCCCGCGCGGACGCCATCCGGGCCGATTTGCTGGCAAAAGGCGTCCTTCTCGAAGACGGTGCCAGTGGCACCACATGGCGGAAAGCATGAGGGAATTTTCACGATGACGGGGCGAGATGGCGGTGCCGACCTGGTTCCGCTCGGCAATACTCCAGTCGTGATCCTAGTGCGGCCGCAACTGGCCGATAATATCGGTGCCGTGGCCCGGGCGATGGCAAATGGGGGGCTATTCCACTTGCGATTAGTCGCACCGCGCGACGGCTGGCCGCAGCCAGCGGCGTGGCGCAATGCGTCGGGCGCCGACCGTTTGCTGGATAATCTCACTCTGCACGAGACCGTCGCCGATGCGGTGAAGGATCTGCACCATGTATTCGCGACCTGCCCGCGACCGCGCCATATCGTTAAACCGGTTTTGAGCGCGCGCGGCGCGGCGGCAGAGTTACGGGCAATCTGCGGGCGTGATTTACGCTGCGGCCTGCTATTCGGACCGGAACGTGCCGGATTAGATAATGACGACATGGCGCAGGCTGATGCGCTCATCCGCTATTCTCTCAATCCGGATTTCATGTCGCTCAACCTAGCACAAGCGGTTATGGTAATGGCGTATGAATGGTGGACCACCGCTGATCAAACCGCGCCACGCAGCTTGATGACGAACGAAACCGAAGTGGCCACCAAAGGTACATTAGATAATTTTATGACTCATCTGGTGCGCGAACTCGACGATTGCGGCTTTCTGCGCAATGCGCCGAAGCGCTCCGGCATGATCCGTAACATTCAGCACTTCTTCCAACGCGGCGAAGTGACTGAACAAGAGTTACGCACCCTGCACGGCGTTGTGACGGAATTAGCGCACGGGCGCGGAGCGCGCAGAGCCAAATCAGCGCCCTAACGACGCTGCCTAGTCACCAACGACCGTCCATCCTTCGACACCACGGGTGGTAAAATGTACTGGACCAGCCGATCCGCCTGCCTCGTTCAGCGAAGATATCAAGCCAAGCCGGCGTTCCGGCGGGACAAGTAGCATCATAAATCCCCCGCCACCTGCACCCGAAATCTTACCTGCGATTGCGCCATGGCTCATCGATACATCGAATAATCTCTCGATTAATGCGCTACTGACGCCTGATGCGGTTCGCTTCTTGGCTTGCCACGAACGATTGAGAATCTCTGCCATCGCGGGAATCCGTCCGCGCAGCAATGCTTGCTTCATGTCGATCGCATCCTGTTTCAACTGATGCAAGCTATCCATCGCCTCGATCGCCGCCCCCTCCATACGTCGCTGTTGCTCTTCAATGATCTGTTCTGAGCGTCGTGATACCCCCGTGAAGCACGTCACCAACGAGGTCTCGAGCTCGTTCATAAACGCCTCTGGAATGCGGAGGGGGTTAACGATGACCCTATCGCCCGCCAAAAACTCGATGAAATTGGCGCCACCGAAAGCTGCGGCGTATTGATCCTGCTTGCCACCGGCCAGTCGCAGATCAACGCGCTCAATCTCATAGGCGAGATGCGCGACGTCATAGGGGCCCAACGGCAGCGCCAGCAAGGTACGGAAAGCTTCGACCAGGGCTACTACGAGAGCTGAGGATGATCCCAGCCCAGATCCGGGAGGTGCGTCAACGTAAGATGTAACAGTAATAGGCAGCGGAACTCCGCCATTAAAATCACGCATAATCCTTGCATACACACCAGCATGAATACCAAGCCGGGCCGTTGATATCTAGGCCAAATTACAGTCGAAGTTCTCGCAGACATCGATATCCGTTGCGACGAATGTCACGCGACCATCGGCCGAAGTAGAAATGAAGGCGTGTGCGTAGCGGGAAATAGTGCAGTTTAGCACTGCACCGCCAAACTGGTCGCAATATGGGCTCAAATCCGTGCCGCCACCCGCCAATCCTAAACGCAACGGCGCTCGTGCACGCACGACCGGGAGATTTTTTGTCATCGCCATCATTTCGTTCGAGGTTGAAGCAGGGGCGCCACAAAGCGTGCCAGATTGCCCCCTGGAAACAAATGACCTGCCATCCCGGCTGCCTGTGCTGCCCGGATATCGGAGATTTGGTCGCCGATCATGACACAGCGCGTAGGGTCAAGCCGCCATCGACGCATCAAATCAATGAGCATCCCAGGACCTGGCTTACGCCAGTCGCTTTGGCGACGAAATTGGTCAAGCTTTGCCGCCGGATGGAATGGACAGTAGCGAATATCGTCGATTGTGCCGCCAGCGACGCGAAGAGCGTCCGTGACCTGGGCGTGTAAGGCAGCCAGCGCAGCCTCATCATAGTAGCCGCGTGCGATACCGGACTGGTTGGTAACGATAAATACGTGCCATCCAGCCTCGGTTGCCATTCGCACTGTGGCCTCCGCTCCCGCGACAAATTCCCAGCGTGCTGAGGTCCCGACCCAGCCGTAATCGATGTTGACGGTGCCATCTCGGTCAAGGAACAGGGCCGGCCGGGAGAGTAAAGCCGGCAGTTCGACATCAGCACGCCGCAGATCCTCCGGGATTCCGATATCGATGAAATAGCCGGCCCCTTGGGTCGCGCGAACCAGACCAGCGGAAGCGAGGCGAGGTAGAACATCGCGTTCCAACGAACACACCGCCGTGGTCTCGGCGACAATGCGCTTGTCAACGAGATAGATGCCTGCATTCATCAGTCCCGGTCCAACATGATCCTCGGGTGGCTGCTCATGAAAGGCAGTCACCGTTCCTTCGCTCAGCGAGACGATGCCGTATCGCGTTGGATCAGGTAGCTTGCGCACGGTCATACGCACCAGGGTTTCAGCTGGATCTTGCATAGCGTCTGACAAGAGTTGGGCTATGTTCGTGTCGAAGAGAGAATCGCCGTTACACAGCAAAAACCGCTCATCGAGTAGCCCCGCTGCATGGAACAATGCACCGCCCGTTCCGGCGCGTACCGGTTCTTCGGAGAAGCGAATGATCAGCTTGCGCGGCAAAGCATCCGCAATTTCTAAGACGATCCGGCGTAGTGCTTCAGAAAGGTGTCCCGTTAAAAATAGTACCTCCTGGACACCATAGCGACATAATTCCTGCATCTGCCAAGCGAGGAACGGACGATCGCCAATTTTGAGGCCTGGCTTTGGCGTGTCGACGCTAATTGCACCCAAGCGGCTGGCAAGCCCTCCAGCGAGAATCGCACATTGCCGCACCGTCGCCTTACGCGCTGGGCCGTTCACCATTGTCACGTTCCTGCCAGAATTCGGCGCACCAGCGATCTCCCTGGCCGTTCAACAGCATTATACGCGAACCAGGCAAAGGGAATAATCGACAAGGAGCCGGCGATCGCAAATACTAACGCCATGCTTAGGGAAAGGGGCGCCGGATGTACCCAACGGACCAATTCAAGCTCCAAAGGCCTGAAAGGGCTGTGGATTAGATAGATCGAATACGAAATTACCCCAAGAAAATATGGCACTTTAGAGGACAACCAGCGCGAGGCAACGCCGGTGTTGCAGGCGAGGCTGAGGATGAGCAACGGGAAGGGCAGCACGGATAGCAAATCGATTCGCAGGAGGAGAAATACTCCGCTGGCCAGGGCTGCCGCTAAAACCACTCCGTCATTACCGATCCAGGGCAACGCGGCGCGACGACGGAAAACGGCGTAAACGCCGAGGCCAAGCGTAAACTCCGTTAGGCAACGCCCGATACCTTGCCCAATCGTGGCGGTATCCAAACCGAGTTTCCGCTGCATCGTGGCGATGACGCACAGACCGATCAGCGCTACCACGATGGTCGCGATGCGGAGCGGGAGCCGTCGGTTGAACACCAACCCGATAAGCACGGGAAAGATGAGGTAGGCCGCGAATTCAGTGCTGATGGTCCAGGATGGGGCGTTTAGATTGGTGCCAATCCCAAGTCCTTGCAGCATGAGTAGATTGGCCAGCAAGTCGAAAGGCAGATTGTCCGACTGAAACAGAACATTGCGGCCGATTATGAGAGAGCTTAGCCACCCCGCAACCATGAGGCAGGCCAGCACCGCCGTATTCAGTGGCACAATACGGGCGATCCGCTTGCCTAGAAAACCTGGTAAGGCGCCCAGCCCATCGGCTTCAAACGCGGCCAGATAGGTGTAGGCCATGATGAAACCGCTCAACACAAAAAAAAGATCGACGGCGAGGTAGCCATGCGCCACCAATGACGGGATCGGAACGGCGGCATGTTGCTCCGCGGTCGCGGAAAAATGTTCGATCACCACCGCCATCGCGGCGATGCCACGCAACGCGGTCAGGCTTCTAATTTCCCCCGTGCCAGCGCTCATGGCCGCATTGCCCGCAGGCAAATCGCCTCAAACTGCTGCGCGATGCGTGACCATCCGAACCGCTGTTCAAGCCGCTGTCGGGCCGCCTGGCGCAAGGTTTCGCGCAAGGTTGGTTCGGCAAGTAGACGCAGAATGGCTGCGGCGAAATCCGCTGGTGTATCAGCCCGCAGGTAGTGTTCGCCGGCGGTGATGTCCAACCCCTCGATCCCAATCGTGGTCGCCACGACCGGGCGGCCCATCGCCATCGACTCGAAGGCTTTGATGCGGGTGCCACTACCGACGCGGAGCGGGATCACCGAAACATCGGCGCCCGCGACATAGGGGCGGATGTCGTCGACAAAGCCGGTGAAACGACAGTTCAACCCGCGTGCGGCTTCGATGAGCGCAGAGGACGGATTGCGGCCGACAATCACCGCTTCGGCATCGGGACGGACAGCGGTGATGTGTGGCCAGACCTCGCGCAGCAGAAACTGCACCCCGTCGACATTAGCCGGGGAATCCATCACACCCGTAAAAACGATGCGGCCGCCCTGAGGTTCGATCGTCGCTTGGCGCTCGGCCGCGTTAAAGGCAAAGAAATCGAGATCGACACCGGTATCGATCGCATCCACCGCCGGCAGGGTGTAGCGCTGCTGAAGCGCTTTGGCGTCACGCGCGGAGACCGCTATGACGCGGCGCACCGATCGAAGGGCAGCGCCCTCGAACCGTGCCATTTTGCGGGCTTGATCCCGCCAGACATAGCGCATTATGCCAGTGGTGGTGCGGGCGTGCCGCTCGTAAATCTCGGCTTCGACATTATGGGTGAATAGCACCGAGGCGAGCTGAAGGGTGGCAGGCAGCAGCACCGCGGCATGGGGGAAATCGACGACGACGACATCTGGCCGTTGCGCCAGTGCCGCGTTTAGCACGGCTTGGCCGACGCTGGAGCGATCGGTGGCGACGGAAATGGGTAGCCGGTTGAGCAAGGCCAGACCGCGGCGCAGGCGGGAGATACGCGGGCTGGGCCAGGAGACAAAATGGTCGCAAATCAAGCCGATCTCATCCCCGTAGGCTTGATGACCCGCGGGCATCGGAGAGGCCAGGGTAACCTCAAACGCTCCCCCTTTCATGTGCCGGAGCGTGTTGGCGGTGCGGATTTTGCCGCCTTCATTCATCGGAAACAGAAAGCGTGGGCTGACGAAAAGGAGGCGTGGCTTTCCGCTCACCAGCATAGCCCGTGATAGCGGATTCCTGGATGATCGCGCAGTTCGGCCATGCCGGTAAGGTCGAGCACGGTGTGACCGTCGAGCGCCGCCAGCATTGCTGGCCGATCCTGCGGCGCAATGTGGCCAACAACGGCGATATTGCGGCCCGCCAGCGCTGCGCCTGGCGCTTCGACCATTAACCGTTCGAGGTGCGGGATTTCCCGGCTGATATAGGCGCGATTACTGCCGGTTAGCCTGGCCACCTGCACCGAACGGTCGAAGATCGCGAGATCATAACCACGCCCCAGCATGCGCTCGGCCAAGGTCACAAAGGGGGATTCCCGCAGATCGTCCGTGCCTTGCTTGAAGGCAAGACCGAATAAGGCAACGCGGCGTTCCCCGTGATCGGCGGCAAAGCCGGCGATGGTCGCGAATGTGCGTTCAATGCCAGCCTGATTGCTGGGCAGCAACTGGCCGAGCAGGGTTGGCGCGACGCCACCAGCTTCAGCTAAAGCCAGGAAACTGCGCGTGTCTTTCGGGAGGCAGGACCCGCCGAATGAGAACCCAGGCCGCAGATAGGCAGGGGAAATATTCAGCACGCGGTCTTCGCAAAATAGCCGGAACGCCTCACGCGCATCCACGCCATGAGCCGCCAGCACCGCACCGGCCTCGTTGGCGAAGGCGAGTTTAACCGCGTGATAGACGTTCGAGAGATATTTGACGCTTTCCGCCGTTCGGTAACTGGTCACCTGAAAAGCACCGCCGACTGGGGCATAGAGTTCGCGCAGCCCGGTGGCATCGTCACCATCCGGGGCGCCGATCAGGGTAAACGGTGGCGCATGGAAATCCCGCACCGAACTACCTTCGCGCAGAAATTCGGGGTTGCTGTAGTAGGATAGACCGTCACCATGACGACGGCCGGATTCGCGCTCTAAAATTGGGATCACCCGCGTTTCCGCCGTGCCGGGTGGGACTGTTGAGCGCATCACCACGCTATGCGGACCAGCTTTACCGCGAATGGCTTGGCCGATCGCGGCGGCCACCGCATCAACCGCAACCATGGACACGCTGCCGTCAGCGGCACTTGGCGTGCCGACCGATATAAACGAAATATCCGACGCCATGATCGCAGCCGCAACGTCGGTGGTGGCGCTGAGCCGCCCTGCCCTGACCGCATCGGCGATCAAAACATCGATCTCCGCTTCGACAATCGGTGACTGGCCGGAATTCAACATTGCCACTTTGTCGGCAGCTACATCGACGCCGATTACGGTATGGCCGAGTGACGCCAGACAGCCGCACGATACTGCGCCAACATAGCCAATGCCAAAGATTGAAATCCGCATTCCGCTCTGCCTTGCTATCTCTTCGGCGCTAAAATTTACGACCGAACACTAAATATCACACTTTCTAGCCATCTTGGCCGAAGACCGCAAAGGGTCGGGCCAAACGTGGCAATGACTTGCCTGGATGACGAAACCAGTGCTCAATCGTCTGCCTACAAGCCAACCCGCAAAAATGGATTAACGTCGAGATGACCAGCAATAGCTTTGACTTGCCGATGGATGTTTTGCGGGCGCGCCAGAATGCCAAATGGCAGAAATATGGGCCTGCTGTGCTGCCGGCCTGGGTCGCGGATATGGATTTCGCCATCGCCCACCCGATCCGCCGTGCGATGGAACGGATTATTGCCGATCAGGACTATGGCTACGCGGATCGCCCGGACGGTGGTGCCGAAGGCTACCTTGCAAAGGCCTTCCAAGGCCGGATGCAAGATCGCTTTGGCTGGCAGATTGACACCGACCTGGTGCAGCCGCTGGCGGATCTGGTGCAGGGCACATTCTCGGCCATCTGGTCGTTTACCGAACCCGGTGACGGCGTCATTTTGCAGTTGCCGGCCTATCCACCGTTTCATGATGCCATCCACAGTACTGGCCGCACGCTGATACCGTTGGCGATGCGCGACAACGGGGCACGCTTTGTGATGGACCTGGCCGAATTGGACCGATTGGCCGCAGTGCCGACGACCCGGATGATCCTGCTTTGCAACCCACAAAATCCAACCGGTCGGGTGTTCGAGCGCGCAGAACTGGAAGCGATTGGTCGGGCGGCGATCGCCAACGATCTGATCATCCTGTCCGACGAGATTCATGCCGACCTGATGTATGACGGAGCCAAGCATATCCCGATCGCCTCGCTGAGCCCTGCGATCGCGGCGCGAACCATCACCATTAACTCGCCGACCAAAAGCTTCAATATTCCGGGATTGCGCTGCGGGGTCATGTATTTCGGCAGCGCCGAATTGCGGGATCGTTTCCATCGGCGGGTGCCGCGTAAGGTGCTTGGCAGCCCGGGCATTACCGGCATTGATGCCACCGTTGCCGCCTGGAATGCTGGGCAGCCCTGGCTCGATGAGGTGGTGGCGCATTTGCAAGCGATGCGCAATCGGGTGTTTGACACGCTGGCACGGGAAATGCCGGCGATCACATATCGCAAGCCGGAAGCGACTTATCTCGGCTGGCTGGATTGCAGCCAGTTGCCGATTGCTGGCACCGCGTTCGATTTTTTCCATGATCGCGCCAAGATCGCTTTCAGCGCCGGGGAAACCTTCGATCCGGCAGCGGCAAAATTTGTGCGCTTTAACTTTGCCACCTCCGAGCGCATCGTCGACCGTATTCTCGAACGCATGATTGCCGCCGTGCGGCAATCCAACGCGCCCGCCACTTAGGGGGCCTGCGATGACCGCAACGGCCGACAGCTTCGTACATCCCGAATTCCTGGTCAGCACCGCGTGGTTGGCCGACCACATCGACGATCCCGATGTGGTGGTGCTGGACGGCACGGTGCATCTGCGGCCGAACCCGCCGGGCCCTTACACCGTTGTGTCCGGTCGGGCGGATTACGAGGCGGGACATATTCCAGGGGCGCAGTTCGTCGATTTGCAGGCGGATCTGTCCGACAACAGCCAGAGCTTCCGCTTTATGACGCCGACCGTGGCGCAGTTCGCCGCCTCGATGGGCCGACTAGGCGTGGGCTCCAAGACCAAGGTGGTGCTGTACAGCACCGCCAATGCTTGGTGGGCAACCCGGGTGTGGTGGCTGTTGCGGGTGTTCGGGTTTGACAATGCGGCGATTTTGGACGGCGGCTGGAAGAAATGGACCCTGGAGCGGCGACCAGTTGCCACCGGTCCCGCCGTGCCGCGCGCGCCGCAGCTGTTTGTTGGCCAGCCGCGCGCGGGGTTGATGGTGGATCAGGCAACCGTTGCCGCCGCCATTGGGGACAGGACGGTCTGCACCCTGAACGCGCTGCTGCCGCAACAACACGCTGGCGATGGGCC
>Ga0164297_10004670_pt1 | contig 12127 bp, 16 predicted proteins | sample GEODES058metaG_FD_113539 | JGI IMG/M metagenome (GOLD analysis project Ga0164297, IMG submission 113539) | Dystrophic lake water microbial communities from Trout Bog Lake, Wisconsin, USA - GEODES058 metaG | ecosystem: Environmental > Aquatic > Freshwater > Lake | place: USA: Trout Bog Lake... | reverse complement strand
GCAGATTCAGACATAACATCAATCAAATCCCAATGAAGAATCTTGACATTTGAACGATTCGTTCCTTCCAATACGCAAAATGCTAAATTACGCAATCCCACATCAAAGGAAACTAACTTCATTATTATTGGTTTGATGTATTCCATTTAAGCGGTAGCCTTCAGAAGCTGAATCAGAACCGGCTTGGCATCGCGCTTTCCAAACGGAATACCCTTCTTGGAAAGAATATCGTGAAGCTCCTTGACGGTCTTTGTTTGAAGGTCGTCCACATCCACTGAATCATCTGCCGGAGCCGAGACTGGCTCCTCGACAACAGCAGGAGCAGGCGGTCCCTCTACGACTTCCACACGGTCATCAACTTCCGCACTCACAGACTCTGTTTCCTCCTGCTCTTCCTCTTCCTCTTCTTCGACGGGCTGAGGCGCCGGAGTCTGTTCATGAATACGAGTTGCTACGACGAGCGCGAGAGACTGAATTTGTTGTAGAAGACGAGTCTGTTGCCAATACAGATATCCAACCATGCCAGATAGAACAAAAATCATAGACGCAAGAACTACGATAGCAATATACGAAAGATCCATTTGATAATTTATGTGGAAGAAACACTGAATCTTTAAACGAGACAATATAAATAGGAATGCCGGGCGGATTAATGCAACTCGTAGGCAAAGGAGCCCAAGACCAGCTTGTGAATGGAAATCCTTCCTTTACACACTTTCGCTCGGTCTATAAGCGTCATACCGATTTTGCGATGGAACACTTTCGGCTGTATTTCAAAACAACCAATATCAATCTGCCACAGTCTGGAACACTGACATTACGGGCAAGAATTGAACCATATGCTCAGATGATTCACGATTGTTATTTGAATGTCCAGCTTCCGGATATTTTCTCACCCGTTGTTCCAGTAGTATCTCCGCCTTCTTCTGTGAATTCCAGCTCGAATGCGATTGGGTATGAATTCCAATGGATTAAGAATATTGGCTACAATATGATTAATTATATAGCAATTACGGTCAATGGTCAAGAAATTGTTCGTCATACTGGCGAATGGATGAAACTCTATGCCCACTTGAAGTTTGATGCCAATAAGAAGGCGATGCTTGACCAGATGACGGGAAATGTTCCGGAACTATACGACCCCGCAAATGCCTACGACCGTATGAACCAGTATCCGCATGCGATTTCAACCTCCACAAATCCCGCAGGGCCAAGTATCGCAGGAAGAACACTCACAATTCCTCTTCATTTTTGGTTTTGTGAAAGTATTGGGTCTGCGCTTCCTCTCGTAGCACTCCAATATTCCGAGTGTCAGTTCGTGGTGGAACTGAAAAATATGTACCAGTTGTTTACCGTTCGTGATGTGAATCCGAACTCTGCTACATATGGTCAACGCATTGCGCCAGATTCTTCCAGTTCTCTCTTTCAAATTCCGCACTTCTTATCTCCGCCGACATTCGCAGACCCCACAGTTCCCACAAATCCTACACTAGCTCTTTGGAATCTAAATCCGTTCATGGAGTGTAATTATGTGTTCTTAACAGACCAAGAACTGGCACACATTGCGAAGACAGACCATTCCTTCATAATTCAACAAGTGGATAGTGTGCGAAAGGAAGGACAGTACGGTGCTGAAAATGATATTGAAATGACAATGCGTAACTTGTGTACGCGTGTCGTTTGGGTTTCGCAACGAAATGACCGAAATGCGCAGAATGACTATGATAACTATACGAACTGGGATGACCCGAACAAACCGCCACTCGATGGAACAGCTATGCTTGGAATGACGCCGTGGTACTCATCTGGAAATACACAATCCACAAGCATAACCAATCGCGATATTCTCTTGGAATCTAGTATCATTTTGGATGGTAAGGAACGATTCGGATACAAGCAAACACCATTCTTTAATCAGCTTCAACAGTATAGATTTCAAACGGGGCGCTCTACGGATTTACCGGGTATTTACGAATATTCGTTTGCCTTAGACCATCATACAACACAACCATCGGGACAAATCAATGGGTCTCAGTTTAATAAAACAATTTTACGAAATACATATGTTCAGCCGGCATATACGACATCAACGCAGGCACCAACGCAGGTATGTGTATTAAAATCTACGGCTGGAAATCCAAATCCTACCGTAGTAAATCCCAATGCTACGGACCAGTATGGAAGACCACTGTATTCTCCAAATGACTTAGTTACGATTGTAAATAAGGCAAACACGCAAACATTCAGTTATACATACATTACGAATGTGTATGTAGAATCCTACAACTTCTTACGAGTTATTGGTGGCGTCGCAAATGTCGTGTTCTCATCATAATAAGGAACAATGTCCGGAACAGGAATTGCTATTTCAAAGGCATTGTATGGCGTTGGTTCACAAACGGTGGATGTTTCACATGCGGTTACATCCCATATTTCCGATGGAAAACTATCATTGGTTGTCAGTCCCGATTCATTAAATGTACAAGACCCTGCTCCGGGACAGGTCAAAACGCTGACGGTAAGTTATACTATCAATGGTGGTTCTACGACAACAATTTCGGAAAAAGATGGAAATTCGGTTATTGTAAATGCTCCTCCGATACGAGAAGCCGATGGTCTTAAAATTATAAAAGCAGAATACGGATATTCTGGAAACTTTACAGATGTAACAAATGCGATTCAAGACCAAGTATACAATGGGTCTATTAGCATTACAGTAAGTCCAAAGGCAGTTGGTATTCCTGACCCAAATCCGGCAAAGCAGAAAACATTACAAGTTCAATATACGATTAATGGAGCGTCGAGTTCTGAAAGTATTGTTGATGGAAAGAAATTCACTGTTTCTGCTCCTGCTCTGACGGCTCTGGACAATAAAACTCCATCGCAACATGCTATGTCATTTTTTGGAATTCTGATGAGAAACCTAGCATACTTCTTTGGAATTTATCTTCATGCTCTGTCTGTTTTCGCAGCAGTTGAATTTGGAAACCATTTCATTTCTCCGATGCTGTTTGGCGGTCTCGCATTCTTTATTCCATTCTTTTCGTTCTGGTTACTTCCACAAATTGTTTTCTGGATACGACTGTTTAGAAGTGATAACCTGATTTAGATGTTTGTTACCTAATATGGGTAATGGAGATTGAACTGCTCACAAATACTAGATATTTTGGTCAAGAAATTGACCAGACAACTATTACACAATGGAAGACTTTTTGGCGTCGATTGTGTGATATGGCATATCATGGTACAGGTGTGTGTGAAAAGCTAATGGTATTTCCGGTGAAAGATTCTGATGCTAGACAATACATGTCTGGAAAACTAAAAAATAAAAAAGAGATTTGTTTTGATACTGTTTGGAAGGAGTATTCACGTGTGGGGGATGTGAAAAAGGTACCGGAGTTAAAAGAATTGTATGTTCCAAGTGATCTTTTTATTTGTCCTGGTGTTTGGTCTTTTATGGAGTATTGTTTTCCGAATTGTAGGATTGTGTTTTGGGGTTAGACCTCCATGGTCTTGAACTTGCCGATTCCTGCGAATCCGACAAATACATCTTTGCTGTCACTCACCTCGTAGACACGACCGGTCTTCTCTCCAACGACATAGTCCTTGGAGTTGAACTTGATCTCAGTCATATCCTCGTCCTCCTCAGCAGGTCCTGTGACGAAGACGCCATCGTCTCCATTCCAGAAGACTCCGGGAGTATCAACCTCCGTGAGAAGGTCAACCTTCTTCAAGTCCTCGATAGTGACGACCTTCGGCTCCGATGTCTCGACAACGGGCTCCTCCTTCTTAGGAGCCTTAGACTCCGCGAAGTGTCGCATGTGGTCCGAAAGACCATTTGCGCGCCAAGTCTCATCATCGAGAGCCTCCACAAACTTGACAAACTCCTTCTTGAGCTTATCATCCATCTCAATACCGACATTGCTTAGGGCGGTTTTGAGCTGGTTTCCGATTGTGGGAGTCATACGCTTAATGCGCTTCTCCTTCTCCTCCTTCTTAGGCTCGGGCTCGGGCTCGGCCTTCTTCGGCTCCGGCTTGGGCTCGGGCTTGGGCTCCTCCTCCTTCTTCTTACGAGGAGCAGGAGTCTTGAGAGACTGAATCGCCTCAACGAAATTCACATCGGTGCCAGTCTCGACATGCTCCATTGCCTCATCAGCATCGAAGCCATAGTTATCTGCCAGAGCAGAAACCAGGGTGTAGATAGCGTCGTAAATCTTCTTTGAAGCTGCCATTTTGATTGTTCCTAAGACTTATACTCTTGGCTGGCTACAATCCGTTTTTCTGATTCGTTTCATTCCATGATATTTAATACATTTTTGACTAACAAATGGGAGATTCTGAATTCGCCAAGACCCATCTGCGTGAGCATCTTTCGAGCCTTCTAATTCCTCCTATTTCGGAAGGATTTTGGAGTATTTACAATTCGGCAAAGGAGTTATGTGAACGAAATGGACAGAATGACCAAATCCTGCGAACATTTCAGAATATGCTGACGCGTATTCCCGAATGGTCTGATACGACGCTTGCTACGGAAGTGGAGCGCATTGTAAAAGTTACAAAGTGTTCGTATATGGATGACCTTCTGATGGGTGTATTTCTGGCGTATATGAAGTCATTTGCGTCTCTTCATTATCGCGGTTCGTCAAAGGAGATTAAGATTGACTTTGAGCGCCCCAATCTAACAAAGTTCATTCATGAACTGTACAAGAACTCGGCGCGCAAGCTCTGGCAGGTCGCATATCTGTTTAAGACCTTTCAAGTGTCATCCGAACAGCAGGCCCGCAACCGTCAGGAAATTGAGAAGCATATTTCGGATTGTATGGAGACAGTCATTCGTTCGTTCCTGCCCTGGGAGGCTATTGCCAAGCAGTACTTCATGGCGGAACAGGTTGAAGAGCCTATTCACGAATCCGCACCCGCCCCCGCACCTGCCCCGGCTCTTGCTGTCGAGGAGAAGAAGAAAGTTCAATTTGAAGAGCAAGATTCAGATGATGAATCGGATTCCGATGAGGAAGAAGAGGAACATCCGAAACTCGAACTCAGTGATGAGACTGCGGAGTTACAGTTTGAGAACTTAGATATTGCGAAGGAGGAAGAGCAGGAAGAAGTCAAGGATTTAGAATCCAAAGTAAGTGAGGAGACGCTCGTTCTAAATTTGTAAAGATTCACTCTTTACCGCTATAAAAATGTATGTTTTAGTAATTTCCTCACTGGCCGTTGCTCTGGTATCGTTTATTATTTACGCGCTGGAGCGTAAGTCGAAGGGTGAGCCAATTGTATGGGAAAGCGCATTAAAGCTTTCTCTGTTCGGTGGACTTGTGACATCCGGTGTAGTATTTGCGACTACCGTTGATGTTCCGGAAGTAGCAAAGACAGTTTCCGAGACAGTTCCGTCTGCTGTTCAAGAAATGTTTGTCGGAACTCCTAGTTTTTAAATAGAGCGTGAAGAATGTTTTTCCACCTATCCTTTACATTCTGAATATGTCTTTGACGAATTTCACTATCATCTACATACTCAAACTTTTTCAATAGAGCATACAAATGTTCCATTGAATCATAATAGTATGTATTTTGTGAGCGAAACATAATATACATATCCGAATTATCAATCCAAAAATTTATATCAGACAAAAATGGTTGTCTTTTGGCTCCCCAATATTCGCGAATTGTGATGAGCCGACTTGAATTTGATTTTAAAAACTCCTTTGATGGAAAAAACAGAGGACATCCAGCCGTAAACTGTTCAAACATACTCATTGTACTAATTTCATATGGAACATGTATAATTCCTTTATAGGACATTACATCACTCCATTCATGTCGTGAACCCAATTCAGAACGCTGTGTAATTAATGGATGCTTTGGAGTTGAACCACTGTGGCATAAAAATGTGTCTTTGGTTGGTGTATATTTTGCGTTTGTATACAAGCATAGTGATGGATTATATAGTGGAGTAATTCCAGTACAACGTCTTGTATATTCGCGATCTCCTAGATTATTTGAAACAATTATAATTCTATCCTTCATTCTCATAATCGAATCTTTAAATACTTGAAGCATACGGTAATTTTTTGTTTGACAAAATGGCAAATCATATCTACATGAATTAATCATTAGAATTGGTTTATTGTATTTTTCATAAATCATCGCAAACGCAGGAACATGACATGTAATGAATCCATCAAATTGTTTTAAAAATGGGTCATATATATCTTGAAATTGTTTTATCATAGTTTCATCAATTGTATTCCACGAATATTGATGAATAATTTCAGGTACATCTATAATTCGGTTCATTACCCATGAATGTTGTGATAAACACCAATCAACAACTTCAATATCTGGATTTGCACTTTTAAAATCAGCTATTACAGAAATATGTACATCCATACAAAATAACTTAACCATTATAAAATTAAACTACCTTCTAGGTTTAAATTAATACGCTGAACCCAATACGATACTTTTAGTTTTTCAAGGTTCCATGTTTCACTTTGTATACGCTGTTTTTCTGATTGAAGAAATTCAAATGAGACTTGGTTCCAATCATCTATCCAACATATTGGTAAATCCAACCATCCAGAATGAGCAATGTGCTTTTTAACAATTGGAATAGAACCCATATACAAAGTTTCCCATACTCTATGCGTATCTATTCCATTTCCACGCGGACACAATACAAATGTATGATTGCGAATTTCTCGCAAAAATGAAGTTCTTCCTTCTAATGAATTATCTATTTTTCCACGGGTAACCCAGGAAACATCCTTAAACTTGTTGTACAGAGGTTGCCTTTCTTCTGGATATGTTGAAATATTAAAATTCATATATACCAAATTGATATCATTCTTTGGCTCATTCATAACTTGAATCATACAGTCTGTATTACCATATATTCTGTGAATTGGACTGTCATCGCAATCATTTGTAATTCCTAGTGGAATTCCGCGAACAAGTGGATTCTCTGTATTTTTATTTATAGTCCACCATATCATTGGAGAATAATTTGAAACATCAACGTCTGATATATCATAGTCAGAATGACCGGATATAATGCATTTTTGATTTTTTAAAGGCGGATATTGTAGAACTTCTCTGAAATGTAACGGACAATTATATTTTATGACATCTGTCTTAAAATATAGGTCCGGAAACGCATTTTTATACCCATCTGTTGTGATAATATCTTCATTACGAATCATTTAATATACTTACAGATTGGTACTACTAAATAATCCACTAGCACTTCCTTGCGTTGCGATAACAGGTTCGGCCCAATATATTTTTAAATTTAAATCGCGAATTACATGATTTAACCATAAATCGACATTCAAATAAATACTATTTTTATTCAAATTATTTACATAATCCAAAAGTTTACTTGCGCATTTTTTCGAAAGAACATATAGTCCTGTACATCTTGTAGCACCTAGACCACCCCAGGTTGTTTCTTCGTTGCATTTTAAATATATATTTTTACCTATTTTTCTAATATGTTCAGGAATATGTAAATTAACACTATCTTCTAAAAATACCATATCAAAATCATCTGGAACTTGGGACATATATTTTTGAAATTTTGAACTAAAATCATCATCAAAAATCACATCATCTTCACATATTAAATTATACGGTTTAACAGATTTATTAATAAGTTTCCATGCATATATATGTTTTGATACTACAGAACATAATGATTTTTTTAAATCACTACTAAATAAACTCATATCTTCTTCCGTTAAATCTTCTTTATTAAATCGTTCAATAAATATTCCATTCATACCGGTCTTTTTTAGTTCATTTAACATATGCAATTTCCGCTCCTTTAATAGAGTATAATGCACAATGTATATATCCATTTTATAAAAAATCAATACTGTTTAATTAGACCAACAAACATTTCAAACCGGCACTAAAAGTAAGAGTAGATGGGGAAACATCACACCGAAGATTACAAACTCTCCGCTGTGAAGTATGCTTTGCGAACAGATAATCAAGTAGAAACCTGCGAAGTTTTTGATGCTGAAACTGGCGTAGTCATCTTCTTACAGGAACGCTTGTTGTGTCCCTCTTGCTTACAGATAGAGCATTTCATTTTGGATGTGTCTTCGGTTTTGTTGGTGCTTACCAATTCGTTTTTGCTGGGTTCAATTTTTTGGTCGCAAAGTGCCGGTTTGAAATGTTTGTTGGTCTAAATTATAATCGCAGACTCTCCAATCGCAGACTTCACCTTATACTGGCTATCTTCTAAGTATTTTGCTGGAATTCCATTCTTACAGAATCGGGCAATTGCCTTGTAAAGATGAAAGGCGTGATATCTATCGTGACGAGACTTATCATCGCGGAACAATACTGATTTTCCATCTTCTGTACTTATCCATTTCATAAACCATTGAAATATCGGATTTGTGTGATACTCTTCATGCTCTGGACCTTCTGGAAACAAGTCCCAGAACAACGAAGTCGCAAATCTCGATAAATCAAAGGACGCGTTTGGACGAATATGTGGGGCTTTGTTGGTATAATACGGTTCTGTATTATATTGTCCACCAGCCTCTTCTGAAACCATAAAATGATCACTCATAAAGAATTTCGGTTCTTTCATTCCTGTAATTTTTACAGACCCAGTTCCACGCTCAAAATCAATAATCTTAATAATGTATCCATAAGTAGGAACCTTATAGAACTGTCCATTCAACGAATAGTGTAAAACCTCCTTATCGGTGGAAACATACATAATATTATTCGCATGAAGGTCGTTGTGAACAAATCCAAAGTTCTTCTGAGCAAACGAAAGACCGAATAAAACTTGCGTAATCCAAGCTGTTCGCTTTTCAACTTCCGGATTTGCCATACAAAGTTGGTAGAATGTTCCATCACACTGTTCCATTACCGTAATTTGAACGGGTACATTTGAAAATGTAGCCCACGCAAACGGTTCCGCTTCTTCATCTTCTTCGACTTCTTCGTCATCGTCTTCTTCCTCACAATCGCAAGAATGAACATCAAATAAATAGGATGTGGACACCGAAGAACTATCGGACATATCGTCATCATTCTTCTGCTCTTCAAACATCTTTTTGAGTTCAGAAGGTTCGGCTTCTACATGTTGAACATCCAACTCTTCAATACCATCCAGTTTTATCTCTTCACCCAATTCAAGTTCTAACTTCGCAGTACGGGTATGGTTGAATGTACTACGAATTTCATCAGACACTTTCAATTCAAATGTCTTTCCGATATTTTGAGAAAACCAAGGACGCTCGCAAAGTTCTTCATAATCATCAGAAATATCAATCGTATGCTTCAAGGCAGTTCCTGAAAATACACCATAAACCTTTGGAAAATTAGGACATCCAGATTCACTCAGCAATGCGGAAAACAGTGCGCCAATATAGACAGCGTTGTTTGGATTTTGAAACTTATAATGAATAGTATCACCTTGCTCTTTTGTTCCGGGAAGACCAATTGTTCCGTATTCTTGCTGAATAATCTTAAATGGGCTCAAAATCATACTAACCTTATTGTGAATGGATTTCAGTCCATTCTTTGTTCGAATTAAGTTTGGAGATACAACACTATGAATTTCATCTGAAAATTGAATACCATATTCAAGTGGATTTGTTAAATCTTCTGTTTTGAATAACTTTTCAAGAGATGGAAAGAATGGTTGTAGATTACAAACTCCCCATTCCTTTTCTGCTTCCTTTCGCAATTCATTCAGAGAATATTTATGAAGAGAAAGATTGATTGGATTCGCACGAAGCTCTGGTTTCTTTCCCATATTATACCTTCGTGTCAAAGTAGAAATCAAAATCTTCACGCAGTAAAGTCAAGGATGAACTTTCAAATTAAAAAATTTAATATGGAGATGATTGTCAATCGTTGTGCGATTGATTCTCATAAATCTCCAATGATTGTTCTTATTGGTAAGAAAGATACTGGAAAGTCTTTCTTAGTAAAGGATATTCTTTTCCATACACAGGCCTGTTTTCCAATTGGAACGGTCATTTCTGGTACAGAAGTCGCAAATCCCTTTTTTCAAGATATTGTTCCTGCGAAGTTAATTCATGACAAATACAAGCCTGATATCGTAATGAATGCTATTAAGCGACAACTATCGGTAAAACAGACTCGCGAACATGAGAAGAGAAGCAGAGGCGGAAATTCGAATATTGACCCTCGCGCATTTTTAATTTTGGATGATTGTTTGTATGATGCCTCTTGGATTCGTGAAGAGTCAACTCGTTATATTTTCATGAACGGTCGTCACATTGATATGGTGACTCTTATTACGATGCAGTATCCTCTCGGTATTACTCCCAATCTTCGAACCAATATTGATTTTGTATTTATTCTGCGTGAAACAGGTATTGGAAATCGTCGCAGAATCTATGAGAACTTTGCGGGTATGTTTCCCACTTTTGAAATGTTTTGTCAGTTTATGGACCAATGTACAGAAAACTACGAGTGTTTAGTCATCTGTAATGGGGTTCAATCCAATAAATTAGAAGACCAAGTATTTTGGTACAAGGCATCAGACCATCCACAATATAAGTTATGCGATGATTCGTTATGGGTTGATAACAAACCCTTTACAAGTTCTATGCTCGCACAGGATGAATTTACAGCAGAATCGATGCGAAAGAAGAATTCTGGTCCGTGGGTTAATGTAAAGAAGACAAATGGATAAACATACATTTGGAGAACCCGGCAAAGGATTTCACGCAACGCGAATTTTTGGACTCGCCTTGTATGACATCTTAGGAACCATCGCACTCGCATTGGTGTTCTCCTATTTTACTGGCATTTCAATTTGGTATTCTCTGCTTGGATGGTTTGTAGCAGGAGAAGTATTACATTGGTATTTTGGAGTTGAAACTGCGTTTATGAAACTACTCCCGAATCGCGCCCTCTGACGGATGAACGGCAACATCCAGAGCCTGTGCGAGGTCACTCGTGTCTGCTAGACCCGAATCCTTCTTTGCGTCTTCCAGCTCCTTCTGGCGGCGCTTGTTCTCCTCCTTCTGCGCCTTAATCTTCTCAGCCTTCTCCTCCTCGAAGAAAATCTCCTTGTTCACCTCATTCTCCTTGTACTTGCGCATGAGCTCATTGAGTTCCTTGTTCGCATACTCAATGTCGGGCATGAGATGTTCGGACGGGTCCCAGGGAACCCACGCACCGACCTTACCAATAAACAGACTGTCATTCGGGTACTTGCGTTGAAGAACCTTCGCATAGTTCTGGCACTCCGGAAGCTCCGAAAACACACGACGAAGCTTTACTCCACGCGTATTGCACTGGAAATCCACCTTCTCCGTAAACTCGGTATTGAGATCCTTCTCGCGCTTTAGCAGGAAAACCTGATACTGCTCGTGAATATCCGTCTTCTTAATCTCGGCATTGTGGACCTTCGTGAACTCTTCAAGGTCCTTAAACAGGTCATCTACCTTAACATTGTACTTCTTCGAAAGGAAGGCAACAAAGTGCTCCATACCCTTAATCTTCCAATCATACTCCAGCCACTCCACGAACTTCTCGTTAAAGAACTCCGCCTTCTGCTTTAGAACCTTTTCAGGCGAAATAAAGGACATAATACAGTACCGCTGAGTGGGAATCTCAGGGTCCTCGTCAAGATAATCAATCGGACCATTCTCATCTACTTTGGGAAGAGTCTCGCGAGGCATTTGTTTATTAATGGTTTCGTATCTGAAAATCAATAATATAACGAATCTTAAAAACGGATTTTTTGATTACAAGGAATGAAATAACATCATGATTCATCAACCATGGCAACCAACGACATCAACAAACAGCTCCGGAAGGAGAATGCGGAGTTGAAGAGACAGCTGACCGACCTCGCACTTAAGAGGATTTACGGCGATCTCACAGGCCTCTGCTATCACTTCGGATACTACGGAAATGTCATTGAGTATTACTGGTATGACGAATTTAATAAAAATGGAAGAAAAGGTCTAGTAAGGCTTCTTAAACTGTGTTCTGAAAAGCATCACCGGACTAAGTACTTCAACGACGCTTCGGGCAGACATTGTGATGTCTGTACCAAGATAATTGAAAAAATTGAGAACTGTGATTAAACAAAACAAACTAAAAAACCTTTTTCCAT
>Ga0164297_10004668_pt1 | contig 12130 bp, 2 predicted proteins | sample GEODES058metaG_FD_113539 | JGI IMG/M metagenome (GOLD analysis project Ga0164297, IMG submission 113539) | Dystrophic lake water microbial communities from Trout Bog Lake, Wisconsin, USA - GEODES058 metaG | ecosystem: Environmental > Aquatic > Freshwater > Lake | place: USA: Trout Bog Lake... | reverse complement strand
GCTCCTGGCACCATACAGTTTGCTGGTGCTGCCAACGTGTTCAGCGGTAACAGCAGCGCGTTCTTCTGGGACAACGGCAACGTTCGCCTGGGCATAGGCACCAATCTTCCCACACAGCCCTTGACAGTGAGCGGCAACATCCTGCTGACCTACGGTAACGTGCATCAGATCTATGGTCGCGTGGGCATAGGCACCAGCAATCTCAAGATTGGCGATAACCTAACAGTGTATGGTGGTAACATCAACGTGGCCGTCAAAGGCACTGGTATCTATTTCGCCGATGGCAGCTTCCAGCAGACATCAGCAGGCACTTCTGCTGCAGGCACTGACAAGAGCGTGCAGTTCAACCAGATGGGATCGTTTGCTGGCGTCAGCAATTTCGTGTTCAACTACAGCACCACTGCACTGGGAATTGGCACCAGCAATGCGTTGAACACGCTCAGCGTGTATGGTGCTAGTCCTGCGCTGTTCAACACTACCAACGGAGCTGATCAGCAGATCATAGTGGGTAACACTGCCACAGATGGCGCAGTGTTAGGATTCAACAATGGTGCACAGCCTGCCTATGGTTATCTGCAGTATGCAGGCTCTGCGCTCACCAACGTGGCCTTCACCAAGGCAGGCACCGGCATCAATGGCATAACCACGCCCAATAACCCGCTGGACGTGGGCGGTGGCGTGGCCATAGGTGTGGCATACGCAGGCGTGTTCACAGCACCCACTGATGGTTTGATCACGGTAGGCAGGGTAGGCGTAGGCACTTACATACCCGGTAGTGCGCTGGATGTGATGACCAATGCCAGCATACGTGGTAGGCTCAGCGTGGCAGGCGAAGCAGACATCGGCGGATTGGTGGTCAACACCAGCATGGCCACTACCAGCCTCAACGTCAGCGGATTGCTGCAAGCAGGCAGCATCATCAGCAACAACAACACCACGACCAACACGTTTAACAGCACTGGTGCTGCGCAGGCCCTGAGCTTAGTCAGCAACACTACCATACAGAGCCTCGGAATTGCTACTCTCAATGAGATAGTAGCCAATACCAACACCACGACGAACACCTTAAATGCTCGCGGACTGGCAACGGTAAACGATTTCATCAGCAATAACAACGTTACCAGCACGTTCCTCAACGTCAAGACGCTGGCGCAGGTGTTTGCACTGGTCAGCAACAACAACATCTACGGTGCTACCCTCAACGTAGGAGGGCTGGCACAACTCAACAGCTTGGTCAGCAACAGCACCATACAGGCCCTGGGCACTGCCACAGTCAATAATCTGATCAGCAACACCAACACTACCACAGCCACGCTCAACACCACTGGTCAGGCTGTGGTCAACAGCCTCGTGGCCAACACCAACGTGTTTGGTGCTACGTTGCAAAGCAGTGGTCTGGCCACGGTCAACAGCCTCAGCAGCAACAGTACCATACAAGCTGCGGGCATTGCCACAGTAAATTCTCTGATTGCCAACACCAACGTGTATGCTGCCACTCTCAACACCTCGGGTCTGGCGCAGGTCAACAGCCTCATCAGCAACAATAACATTACCGGCGCCACGTTAAACAGCACTGGATTGGCTCAGGTCAGCAGCCTGGTCAGCAACAACAACACCACGACCAACACGCTCAACGCAACAGGTGCTGCGCTGGTAAGCAGCCTCGTTAGCAACAATTTTGTAACTGCTGCTACGGTTAACAGCACAGGAACTGCACAGGTCAATAGCTTGATCAGTAACACTACTGCTCAGATAGGTAGCACCGCCTATGCAAACGCGCTGTTCAGCAACACCTACATACAGGCCATAGGCCTAGCCACGGTCAACCAGCTGATAAGCAATGCCAACATCTATGGAGCCAACCTCAACATCGCAGGTCAGGCACAGATAAACGATCTGATCAGCAACACCAACATAACCGCTGCTACGCTAAACAGCCGAGGATTGACCCAAACTGCAAACTTGGTGGTCAACAGCGGCATTAGCACAGGCAATCTCAACGTCACAGGCCTTGGCCAGATAGGCAATCTGTCTGTGAACGGAGTTATCAGCACCACTACCATAACCAGCAGCGGTGCAGCAATATTTGGCAGCATCAACAGCAATGGTGCCATACAGGCAGCTGGCACTGCCACGGTCAACGCACTGATCAGCAACAACAACGTGTTTGGTCAGACGCTGCAGAGCAGTGGACAGGCACTGGTTGGAAGCTTGACCAGCAACACCACCATACAAAGCAATGGCGCAGCTGTGTTCAACAGCTTCACTGCCAACACCACCAGCTACATCAACAGCGGCGGTCTGCAGATCGTGGGCAGCACCAAGGTCACTGGTAACCTGTTGGTCACTGGCAATCTCAGCTTCGGCGGTAGTAGCTTCGTGATCAGCGCACAGAGCCTGACCATCGTAGATCCGGTGGTAGAACTGGGCATCGGCACGGGTAGCACGCCTCTGATAGTGGATGATGGCAAAGATCGCGGTCTGTACTTTGACTATTACAAGAACCCACCGTTCAACGGCGAGACAGCAGGATTCAATCATGCGTTCCTAGGTTGGCAGGACAGCACAGACAGGCTGATCTACATCACTAACGTGGCACCTGGCATACTGAACGTGCAGGACAACAATCCAGAATACTACACCGGCTACATCTACGGTGGCGCAGTGTTCGGCAACATCTGGCTCAGCAACGCACAGGCAATCAGCACCAACACCACGTCAGGCGGTGTTGTCACCATAGGTGGCATAGGTGTGGGCGGCAACATCAACGTTGGTGGCCAGGTCAGCAACTTCGGCGGCAACGTCAACATAGGTGGACAGAACACTGCTACTAGCGCAACAACTGGTGCACTAACTGTAGCAGGTGGCGCAGGCGTGCTGGGCAATCTCTATGTGGGTGGCAATCTGATTGCCAACAATGGAGCACAGTTCAGCTATGTGGTAGCAAGCAATGCCATCACTGCAGCCAGCCTGTTCAGCAACGGCATCATACAGACTGCTGGTGCGCTTGTGGCAGCCAGCATTGACAGCAACGGCAGCATAGTTGGCAGCAGCATCAACAGCAACGGTGCTATACAATCAGCTAGCTCTGTCACTGCTGCTAGCGTGAACAGCAATGGCAACATAGTTGGCAGCAGCATATACAGCAATGGATTCGTGCAAGCAGCAGGCACAGTGACAGCTGCAGCAATCAACAGCAACGGCGCTGTGGTCGGTAATGGCATCTACAGCAACAGCTTCATACAGGGCGGTGCCTTAACTGTTGCCTCTGTCAACAGCAACGGTGCGGCAACTGTCAACAGCCTGACCAGCAACGGTATCATACAATCAGCTGGCACAGCCACAGTGAATGCGCTGATCAGCAATGCCAACATCTCGGGCGCCAATCTCAACATAGCCGGTACAGCGCAAGTTGGTAACCTGACCAGCAATAGCTACATCACTGGCGCTAACATCACCACCAGCGGCGCCGGCGTGTTTGGTAGCATTATCAGCAACAGCACCATACAAGCAGCCGCAACAGCCACTGTTAATGCGTTGATAGCCAACAATAACGTGTTTGGCGCCACGCTCAACACTTCGGGATTGGCGCAGCTTAACAGCTTGATATCTAATAATAATATTACCACAGCTACCCTGAATAGCACAGGCGCTGTGCAAGTTCTAAGCCTCATTAGCAACACCACCATACAGGCCATCGGCACTGCCACTGTGAATGCTCTGATCAGCAACAACAACGTGTTTGGTGCCACGCTTAATACCAGCGGTCAAGCAACGCTGAACAGCATCATCAGCAACAACAACATCACTACCAGCACGCTGAACAGCACTGGACTGGCACAGGTCAACAGCCTCATTGCCAACGCCAACATACAGGGTGCTAACCTCAACATCACAGGCACTGCTTTCGCAGGCAATCTATACAGCAACGGATTTATCCAAGCAGCCGGCACTGTGACTGTGAATGCGCTGATAGGCAACAACAATGTGTACGGTGGCACGCTGCAGACCAGCGGATTGGCCACTGTCAACGCCTTGGTCAGCAACACCTACATACAGGCTGCTAACCTAAACATCACCAGCGCTGTGATAGCCAGCAGCATCACTTCTAACACCTACATACAGGCTGGCACTTATGCGCTGGTCAACAGCTTGACCAGCAACGTGTACGGTTTGTTTGGTCAGAACGTGACCATCAACAGCACCAATGCCAGCACTGCCAGCAACAATGGCGCTCTGGTTGTGTTGGGTGGCGCTGGCATTGGTGGTAACGTCAACGCAGCTGGACAGCAGAACAACTTCACTGGTAACCTCCTGGTCAATGGTGCAAACGTCAGCATCAGCCCAACCACTGGTGCCCTCATAGTAACCAATGGTGCGGGCATAGGAGGCAACCTCTATGTTGCAGGCAACGTGGTCGTCACCAGCAACATCAGCAGCCAAGGTCAGCAGAACACCTTTGGTGGCAACCTATTGGTAAATGGCACCAATGCCAGCACCACCAGCAGCACTGGCGCGTTGGTGGTAACCAACGGCGTGGGCATGGGCGGTAACCTAAACGTGGGCGGGTCTCGCAGCCTGTTCATCAACTCAGTGGGCATAGGCACCAGCAGCAGCACAGGCGTCAACAGCAACGTTTTTGCTGTGTATGGCACAGAGACGCTGTATGGTAACTTGGTGCTGCAGAACACTGCAGGACAGGCTGGTATCTACTTTGCAGACGGCAGCTATCTGATCACGGCAGGCGGTGGTGGCAGCTACAGCAATGCCAACGTGACCAGCTATCTCAGCGGACCAGTGCAGATTGGCAACCTCACCATCAACAACACCACAGTGAGCACGTCTACCACCACTGGTGCGCTGCTCATGGGAGGCGGTGCTGGCATACAGGGCAATATCAACATAGGCGGCCAGCAGAACAACTTCAGCGGTAACATGATCGTTGCAGGTGCCAATGCCAGCACCAGCAGCAGCACTGGTGCGTTGGTGATAACCAACGGTGCGGGCATAGGTGGTAACCTAAACGTTGGCGGTAATCTCACAGTCAGCAACGCAGCACAGTTCAGCTTCGTGGTTGCCAGCAACAGCTTGGTGGCCAGCAGCGTGATCAGCAACAGCTTGATCACCGCCGCAGGCACAGCCACTGTCAACGCCGTGGTCAGCAACGTGTATGGTGCGTTTGGTCAAAATGTCACAGTGCTCAGCAGCAACACCAGCATCTCTACCGCCACTGGTGCTCTGGTCATCACAGGTGGTGTGGGCATAGGTGGCAATCTCAACGTTGGTGGTACCTATAACCTGTTTACCAACAATGTGGGCATAGGTACCAGCACTGTTGTAGGCCTGGGCAGCAACGTTTTTGCTGTTTACGGCACTGAAAATCTCTATGGTAACTTGGTGATCCAGAAGGGTGTGGGCAGCACCGCAGGCATCTACTTCGCAGACGGATCATACTTGGTCACTGCGGGTGGCGGCGGCAACTACAGCAATGTCAACGTGGCCAGCTATCTCAGCGGCAACGTCAGCATAGGCAACCTAACCATTACCAACGCCACGGCCAGCACTAACAGCACCTCAGGTGCACTGCTGATGTTTGGCGGTGCAGGCATACAGGGCAATCTCAACATAGGTGCCAACACTTGGAGCACGTTTGGTGGCAACGTGGGCATCGGCACAGCTAATGCGTTGGGCATGAGCAATGTTATGACCGTGTATGGCACAGAAAACATCTATGGCAACATACGCATAGGCAACACTGCTGCTGGCATCAGCGGTATATATTTCGCCGATGGCACGTTCATGAACACCGCTGCCTCAGGTGGCGGAAGCGGTACTCCCGGCGGCAGCAACACCAACATACAGTATAACAACAGCGGTACGCTAGCCGGCGGAAACGGGTTTGTGTTCTTTGGCAACACCACGTCAGTGGGTATTGGTACCAGCGCTCCTGCTTACAATTTGGATGTGTGGGGTAACATTCACATAGGAACCAGCGCCACGGGCGGCAGCAATGGCATAGTGTTTAGCGATGGCAGCATACAGACAACAGCAGCCAATGCCAGCGTGCAGACCTTCACCTTCACTGCCACAGCAGGTCAAACCACATTCTCAGTGTATCCCTACACTCCCACTGCGCAGGGCGTGAACCTCACGCAGGTGTTTGTCAACGGTGTTTATCAGAGAACCAGCACCTATGCCTGGGTTGGTACCAACATCGTGCTCACAGTGGGTGCTGTGCAGTATGCTCGCGTGGAAATACGCATCACTCTGCCAGCCAATGCCATAGCCAACGTGGGCACCAAGATAGCCGGCAGCAACGTGTTCAACGTGCAGACTGCAGGTGTTACGGTATGGAACACAGGCTTTACCTACACAGTGGGCTATCTGGACCTCTATCTCAACGGTATCAAGCTGGCCAACGGCGTGGATTACACGGCCAACACTGGCACGTCAGTTACCTTCACTGCTGCACCCCCAGTGAACAGCATCGTGCAGATGACTGGTTGGAACACCAACGGTACGCAGCAGATACAGGGCAGCAACGTATTCAACGTGCAGACGTCCGGTGTGACCACCTGGAACACAGGCTTTACCTACACAGTGGGATACTTGGACGTTTATGTGAACGGTGTCAAGCTGGCCAGCGGGTATGACTATCTGGCCACCACTGGCACGTCAGTCACGTTCACCAATGCACCACTGAAAAACAGTTTGGTCACGTTTGAGGGCTGGACGCAAGGCAGCAATCTCGGACAGCTGGCCACGCAGCGCAAGGCCCTGTATGTGGCCTCAGCAGGACAGACTGTTTTTGCCAGCCAAGGCCCCTACACTCCGCCATACGTGGACGTGTATGTGAACGGTATCAAGCTGATCCTCAACACAGACTATACTGCGACCGATGGCAGCACGGTGGTGCTAACCAGCGGGTTGATAGCTGGATCCAACGTGGAAGTGATCAGCAGCTTGACGTTTGCAATAGGTGATGTGATACGCAGGAGCGGTGACATATTCACCGGCAACGTGGGCATAGGTACTTCAGCCAATAGCAATGCGTTCGTGGTGGTTGGTACCAGCCAGTTCTATGGACCCAGCTACTTCTATGGTAACATCAACACCACTGGCGGATTGACCACGGGCAGCGGCTTGACTCTGGGTGGTAACCTAGCAGTGACAGGCACGGCCAGCATCAGCAGCAATCTCAGCATAGGCGGCACGCTGTTCTTCCCAGATGGCACCACGCAGAACACCAGCAGCCAGAACCAGCTGCAGGTCCTCAATGACATCAGTACTGCCTTTGATGGACAGACCACAACTTTCAATCTGGCCATAGGAAGCAGCAACATAAATATCGCTACTCCACAGCAGCTGTTGGTCTCTGTGGGCGGAGCGGTGCTGGCACCGTTCATAACCAACCCAGATTACATAGACTTGAGCGAGGTAACACTATTCACACGCGGCTACAAGCTGATCAACGGACGGCAGATCATATTTGCCAACGCACCGCGATGGCAGCAGGATTTCAGCGGTCGCGTGCTGAGCAACACGGCACCTGTGAACAACACGGTGACTTACCCATTCAAGCCTCTGAACATAGCACTGGCAGACGGATGATCAATACTAACAGGAGCAGGCAATGCGTCGCGTAACACCGCAGGTATACTACACTTTCACACCAGCTCTGAAGCTGATCACCATACCTGGCTACATAGCGCAGCAGCGCTTGCTGTTGATCACAGACGTGACCGTGAACACGGTGATCTACAACTTCAGCGATCCAAACCTGTTGGCCACGTTCGCCTATGACTATGTCTCCAATCCTGGCAGCGTGAACACGCTGATCACGGTGGCCTACAACACCACTGGTTCTGCGTTCAAGAGCACTGACCAGCTGCAGATCCTAGTGGACGAACAGCAGGATTATGTCACTCCATTTGAAACGCAGCTGGACCCAGTGGGCAAGCAGCGCGTTTCAGAACCGCAGGCGCTGATCGACACTGACTTTGAATATGGTCTGCAGCCAACCAAGTGGGAGACCATCGGTCTCACCAACAACAAGCCCAGCTACTACGTGAACTTCCAGAACCCGCTCAACGTCACCGACGTGTTGGCAATCAACAGCAGCAACCAGTTCACAGTTAACGTTGGTTACACGGCAGGCTCGGGTACCGTGACCAGCAGCGGCAACACCATAACTGGCAGCAGCACGCTGTTCACTCAGCAACTGTTGGTGGGTTTCTACATATTCAACAGCAGCTACCAAGCAGTAGGCCAGGTGGCTGCTATCAACAGCGACACCAGCTTGATCCTGGTGGCCAACGCCATCAACAGTGCCAGCGGTGGATGGTACTGGATGAACCAGCCTCTGCCCTACGTGGGCCAGGCCATGCTGATACAAGACACCAACTTCGCTGGTGCCAACGGCAGCTTCGTGGTAGAAAACACCAACCAATATGGTAACGGATTGGTGGCCAACGCTCGCGTGCAATACACTGGTACCACTGGATCAGTGTACAACCCAAGTGCAACCACCGTGTGGCAGGGCTTCAACTACACAGGTGCCAACTATGTGCTGAACGGTTCGGTGAGCAACATCACGTTCTCAGGTACTCAGGCCACTTTTGCCTTCAACAACCCGCATGGATTGCAGGTTGGTAACGGTATCATGGTCAGCAACAGCAACGTGGCCACGTTCAATGGCTCGTGGACGGTCACAGGCATACCAAACGACAGCAATGTCACGGTGAACCTCAACGCCACGCCTGCTGCAGGTTCAAACGTGGCTAACGTGCAACCACGCACAGACATAGTGATAGCACACAGAGCCTTTGATGGCGGTGTGTTCTTCACCACTGGCAATCCAGTAGCGCACAACGCAGCAGTGATACGCCAGACCAGGCGCTATTTCCGCTACCAATCTGGCAAAGGCATCCAGATGAGCACGGGCACGATCATGAAACCTCAGATACCCGTTGACAACATCACTGCCAACGGCACTGCACCTGGTTCTCTGATCACCATCAAGACCAAGACAGCGCATTACCTGTCATCAGGCGCAAACGTCTATATCAGCAACACTGCACCAATCAGCACAGCTGTGGGTTACAGCAACAACAACGGCATAGCCAGCGGATACGCAGGCGCCTACATAGTTCAGCAGACGCCAGATGCCTACACCGTGAACGTGTATGCCAACAACACTCTGGGTGCGACGTCGGCTGGTGGCATACCGGGATTTGGACCAAACAGCTGGTACGGCAGCAAGGTGCGTGCAGGACTGTTCGAGCAGCAAAACGGATTGTTCTGGGAGTTTGATGGTCAGAATCTCTATGCAGTGCGTCGCAGCGCTACACAGCAGCTGGAAGGTTATGTATCAGTCACGCAGGGATCCAGCACGGTTACCGGCATCGTTGGTCCAGACGGCCAAACCACGCAGTTTGCTACACAACTGCTGCCCAGCGATTACATAGTGATCCGCGGCCAAACCTATCGCGTGCTGCAGATACTGAGCAACACGACGATGACCATAACGCCTGCCTATCGCGGCGCCAGCATATCTCAGTGCCAGGTCAGCAAGGTGCAGGACAACAAGATCATACAGAGCAGCTTCAACATTGACAGGTTAGACGGCACTGGGCCCAGCGGGTACAGCATCGATCTCACCAAGATACAGATGTGGTACATAGACTACAGCTGGTATGGTGCTGGTTTCGTGCGCTGGGGTGTGAGAACCGTTGACGGCCAGATCTACTATGCTCACAAGCTGCAGCACAACAACATACAGTATCTCAGCTACATGCGCTCTGGTAACATACCAGGCCACTACGAAGTCAACAATGAAGTACCGGAGACGCAGCTCACGCAGACGTTTGCTGCAGGTGCCACCACTCTGAACGTGGCCAACACAGCTGCCTTCCCAAGCACAGGTGGCATACTGCTGATCAAGGACTACAATAACCAAGAATACGTGCAGTATGACACGGTCACACCAACCAGCTTCAACGTGACCATCCGTGGTCAGACCGCAGGCAGCATCGCAGCTGTGAACACCACAGCCAGCAACTGCAACGTGACCACCAGCACCAGCCTCTACAACGCAGGCATCCAGCCTGGCATGTACGTGGCAGGCACTGGCATATTGTCCAACACCTACATAGTCAAGATGACCTATGGTGCGCCAAACACCATCACGCTAAACCAAGCTCCAACTGCCACGGGTACCATCACGCTGAGCACATTTGCCATGGCCAATGCCAACCCCACGCATACCTACAGTGCCACGCAGCCCATCGGCATACAACAGCATGCACCGTTCTTCACGCCGCAGATATCACACTGGGGAACCAGCGCCATAATGGACGGTAAGTTCGATAACGATACCAGCTACATCTTCATCGCAGGCATGGTGGCACCGCTCAGCGTTGGTCCTAACCAGAGGGCTGCGCTGATGAGCGTGCGCATCAGCCCCAGCGTGCAGAGCGGTACTGGTGGTACCTTGGGCCTCAAGGAATTGATCAACCACATGCAGCTGCAGCCCTACGCCATGGACGTGATCACCAACGGCACGGTTCTCATGACGCTGGTACTTAATGGTGTGGTCTCACCGCCCAGTGGCGTGGCCAGCACGTTCCAACAGGTTGGCGGTGCTAGCTTGGCACAGATTGCTTACCATCCGGTTGGTACTACCATCAACGGCGGCGACAGCATATTCGCGTTCTTTGCCACCAACGCAGGCGGCAGTGGTTACAATGACACGCCGTTTGATCTAAGCGCAGTTCGCGATCTTGGTAACAGCATACTGGGCGGTGGCACTACCAATACCGCAGGACAGCAGATCTATCCAGATGGTCCAGACGTGCTTACTGTGGTCTGTCAGAACATTGGCGCCAGCAGCACTGGCATCCAGGCTCGCATGAGCTGGAAGGAAGCTCAGGCCTAATCAGCTGGGATTGATCCAGACGTCGCCTGTGTCGTCACGCTGCACATCCATGGTAATCTCACTGCTCTCCCAGCGATAGCTCTCGTCGGTGTCGCTGGGCCGTCGCTCTGGATGCAGCGCAGGTGCGATCATGGCCAGTATGGTGTCAGCATCTTCGATCCAGGTCAGCCCAGGTTCGGCCCAGGGTTTCTCGCCCAGATCTCGGCAGGCTAGTATGTATCCAGGATGGCAGCTGGGATCGATCCAGCGATAGAAAGCTGTGCTAGTTTCCACGGTCAGCTGCTTTACTGCACCATCGTCAGCGCTGAACGTTGCGCCGACTGGGAAATGTTCATTGCTGTCGTGCATGCCCCAGCTCTCAAACAGTATCTCCCTGCAGTTCTTGCCAAGGAAATCCCAGAGCCAATCTCGCCCTTCGACCATCCTATTGCTGGCCGCAGCCATCACTTGGTGTATGTGCATGTGATATCTCTCCTCGCAACTAGTATATACCATGGATAAATATCCAGCAACCTCGAGGAGCCGTACTTTGGTCGATTTCGTCCCGTTTCCTGGCATGGCCAGCACGGACAACAACACACAGTATCCGCCAAACCAGATCATGATCACCGGCGGTGGTGGCACGGTCACGGCCAGTGGCAGCATGGTAGCAGTACCTGCTACCAACCAGATAGGCGTTGGTACTACGAATCCTCTGGGTCCGTTTGATGTCAATGTCAGTGCCAGCTTTAGGCAGGGTTTCACCACGCAGAACGTGGCCATATTCAGCAGCTTGATCAGCAACGGCACTGCTACCTTTGGCAACATCAACGTCACTGGCACTGAGCAGGTCAACTATCTCATATCCAACGTCAACGTGCAGATCACTGGTACTAACACCAGCATCAACAGCACCACTGGTGCGTTCACCAACAGTGGCGGTGCAGGCATCAGCGGCAACCTCAACGTGGGTGGCAGCGTCAGCACCTTTGCCGGCGCGCTGGGCATAGGTACCACCAGCGGCGTGGGAATCGCCACCACCCCCAACAGCGCCAATCTCTGGGTCTACGGCAATGTGGTGTTGGCCAACACTGCCACCACCAGCAGCGGCCTAATATTCCCAGACGGCAGCCGCCAGACCTCTGCTGCTGCCAGCGGCAGCGTGCAGGCCTACGGCCTAGCTGGCACCATTCAGGTCAGCAACGGCAGCAATGG
>Ga0164297_10004667_pt1 | contig 12130 bp, 13 predicted proteins | sample GEODES058metaG_FD_113539 | JGI IMG/M metagenome (GOLD analysis project Ga0164297, IMG submission 113539) | Dystrophic lake water microbial communities from Trout Bog Lake, Wisconsin, USA - GEODES058 metaG | ecosystem: Environmental > Aquatic > Freshwater > Lake | place: USA: Trout Bog Lake... | reverse complement strand
GAAGGCTGTCTGTCGCGGCGGAGGCGGTGCGCAGGCCCCCACAAGCGGGGTCTTGGAGGCTCTTCATGGTGTCTTTGACGCGCCTGGTCGAGAGCAGCTATTCAACTGGCTTCCTTTTCCGAGCGATGGACGCGTTGGTGCGAAGGGCGAAAGCGTGGATGACGTGGTATTGCCGGTAAGATTCTTGGACAGTTTTGCTCTAGAATCGCGAGCCGCTTTGCGCGCGTGCACTCACCCTTGTCCAGCGCTGTTACACCATGGCTGCCCCGATGCAGGTGCGTCGCCGTTGAATGCCAGCTCGCAATCGTCTCATCCATGTTGACATGCCCACACTCGCCGATGGCGATGCACCGTCGTCTGCCATTCAGGATGTGCACTTGCCGGGCGGCATGAAACAATTGCTGTTCGTCCAATGCGGCCTTGGGGTGGACCAACACGGTCAAGATGTCATCAAGGCGGCTAAGCGAGCGTGCTGCAATGCAATCCAGAACAACTGCATTCCTCACGTGGAGGCTCTGCCTCCACGAGGCGAGCATGGCACAGCGAATGCGCTGAAAGTTCACGTCAAACTCGGCGTGCCGACTTGTCGCGCATCGGGCCAGGGCGCATGCATGTCTGCCGCTGAGATGGCGAAGCATTTGTCGTGCACCAATGTTCTGCAGGAGTGCTTCCCTTACGGCAAGCTGCTTCCGGTCGAAGTCACCGATGGAGGCTTGTCCGTGAGCTCTGGATGCAAGCTGCAGGACATGGGTGACTCCACGGATGAGGTGGTGGCTGTCGTCGCGGCAGTCACTGTGGGCCACTGAACGCCGTTCTTGAAGACTCTTCGCACATGGCGCGCGAAAGAGAGAGACGCGCTGCATGATGAAACCAAGTGCATGATGAACAACAACACATCAGAATGCTGGGCACAACGTTGTCTCGCACTAGATCTTATCTGCCGGAACCGATGCGCACTGCACAATCTCAACGGGCGGCGCCTCCCACACATCGATGAGTAGCTGCATGTCCGCCTCGTTGCTCGTACACCCCTCCGTCTCCGGGACCTCCTTGCCCTCCTCGGCCGCAGGAATGACTACGAAACGCACCGCGTTCCAACCGCTCAACAGCAGCGCGTACGCGATAGTCCCCGCCGTCTCAGCAAGCTCACCTGCACCACGATGGAATGAAAGGGTGCCATCATCCATGCGCATGCTTGCGGTGTACAGCAGCACAGCCAAGGCAGATGCTGCGCCGGCGAGCTGTGCGGCTCGTAAGCCTGGAGTCGCCTTCACAGCACAGGCGTGTATCTCGGAGCGTAGGACCGCCGTGCCGAGAGCAAGAGTAGCCGCATTGAGCACGAGTGAAGTGACGCCGTCAGCGACTTCGCTGCCTCCACGATCATCCATCATGTCGGAAAACACATCAGCACAAGCTGCATCGCCATGCCAGCTGCATGTCTGCGCGATGACCGCAGGCATGGCACGCAGAAGAGAGAATGCGGAAATGACAGCCGCGAATGTGAGCAGCGCTGCGCCAACCAGAATGAGCGGCCATCGCCGTGTGAGTTCTTGAAGGCATGTTTGACTGCATGCTGGAAGTTTGGAGCCAGGCGGCAGAAGGGATGCAAGCACATCGTGAGCCGCCTCCTGTGCGGCTGCTAAGGCCGCATCAGGTGCGCTGTCGGCGGAGAGTTGTTGCCCTCCATCGCCGCCGAGGGCGTCCTCCTCTTCCTCAGGCTCACAAGCAACACGGACATCGTCTGGGGAAGTGTGGCAGACTGTCATGCAGATGACATTCCACACAAGCATCAGGAGCGTGAATGCGGCCATGCTGATGGTGGCCAGAACTTCTGACGCGTCGTCTGCTGCCGAGCCCATCGCACGGGAGACGAACATGGCCAGGTAGCACATGCACGCCAGCGTGCCACACATTGCAGCCATGATGGCACCTCCAAGCTGGGGCTTCACGACGCATGTAGCTAGATGGGAACGCACAAGCAAGAACACAAGGACAGCCGTGATGCAGTTTACAGCCAAAGTCGCGCATCGCAGCCTCACATGCGACCATGCCTCATCATCAACCGCATACAGGTTGTCATCGTAAGCACGCATAGCCGCTCCACAGAGAGAGCCGGCTGCGAAGAACGTCACCGATGATGCAATCGCCAGAAGTGCGGCGCCAGAGTACACCATAGGGTGCACGTAGCGCAGCTCCCATAGCACCTGTGCAGCAGAGCGTGGCACGCTGTCGCAAATGCAGAACGTCAGCGCGTGGGATGGCAATCGAGCAATAGGTGTGCACACCTTTTTGGTGGTGGCCAAGCAGCACTCTTGTCCAGCAGCGGCACACGCGCTGCGGCCAGCGACATTGTAAGCACAAGCCTGCGCGGGCGTGTCAGCTGATTCGCGACGCGCGGAGGCAAAAGCCAGTAAGTTCCCAAGGGTGGGTTCATCAAACGACGGGTTCTGACATCTGTTGTGGATGTGTTGTCTTGGAGCCGTAGAACGGGGACTCGTGTTCCCTTGCCGTGTCCAACAAGCCGTCTACGCCTTCAGATGCGTGTTGAAGAAGGCAAGCACGCGGCCCCAGGAGGCCTCTGCTGCCGCCGCATCAAACTGCACCATGCCCATCGCTTGCTGCCTCTCTTCCCAGCTTCCATACGGCTCAGGAGTATCGTTCATGTATCCGTGACCAACCCCAGGGATGATGTGCACCTCACCGTTGGCCAGCTTCTCGGCGAGCGCCTTTGCAGATGGCGGGTCAGAGAAACCAGTGTGGTTGTCCAGCTCGCCGAAGTGGCCGAGCACAGGCTTTGTAAGCTTGGACAGGTCAACGCGCTCATCGCGTGGGATGCCATAAAAAGGGGCAGCAGCCACGATGTCGGCGCACGTGGCCGCGCCCAGGAGCGTAAGAGCGCCGCCCATGCAGAAGCCCGTGGCACCGACCTTCGGGGAGCCCTCGGCCTTGAGAAACGCGGCCGCTTGACCGATCTCCTTCACGGCAACGCCCCAGTCGAGCGCGGACATGTGGTGGCTCGCCTCCTCTTTGTTGACGCCAACAACGCCCTTGTACAGGTCTGGAACAAGCACCCGATAGCCTGCAGACGCCACCTTGACTGCGTGTCGCTTCACCTGCTCGTTGACGCCCCACCACTCCTGCAGCAGGACGACGCCGGGCTGGCCAGGTGTACCCCAGACGTAGCCCGGGACACCGTCACCGAAGGTGATCCTCTCTCCACTGCTCATTTTCGTGCCAGGCACTGAGGAGGCGGCAGCGGAGACGCGCAGCGATGTGCCGTGCCGAGTCGCTCGACACACGCGTGACAAGGAACTTGCGGAGGCGCGAAGCATGCATTTCCTTTTTTTGTTTTGATTCCCCGAATTTGCTCTAGCGCAACCCGCCCCCTGCGGCGCGACTTCAGGGCTCTTCTAGGCCCCTGCATCGCGCCTATGACTGCAGGTAAGAATCCAGCACACAGCGGGCTTCGTCTTCGTCGACGGTGCATAGAGGCCCTCAGTGTTCTGGTCGACACCGACCGCCTAGATGTCATCGATGGCATCCTGAGCAGCCTCATCGAAGTCGAAGTAGTCCTCGTTCTCGCCGCGGTCCTCATCGAACGTGTCCGTCTCATTCACACGGATGCTGTCCGGCAGCTCACCGTACGCTTTCAAGCTGCGCGCCTCGTCGGCCATGTACTTGAGGATGACATCCGCCTTGCCGTCCTGGAAATCACGCAGGCCGACCAGCACAATGTCGCCGGCGTTCACCCACACCTTCTTGCGCATCTTCCCCCGGATGTGACACAACCGCTTCGTGCCGTCAATGCACTGCGCCTCCAGACGGCCATTGCCTGGACAGGAAGAACGTGTGAGTGAGTGTGCCCCGGCTGCAGAGTGCGCCCAAAACTGGACTGGGCCCAAAGACACTTCGCTCGTGCACAGACGGAAACAAAGGCCCCCACAGTCTTGAGCTTGCTCGCCACGAGTGCACGTACCCAGCATACGCAGCACTTGCGCGTACTCTGCGACGACACAAAACACACACAACGAGCGAGAGTGAGTGAGCCAAAGGCAAAGCCCCCTGTCAATATCGACCCACGCAAGCTCTGGGGCCCGCCCAAGGCGCAGTGCGGCCTGCGAGCCCCAAGGCTGTGGAACCACACGCGTCGCCAGCTCAAGCGCATGCTCCTCCACGCGCCGTGTGCGCGCTTGTCGTCCCCAACAACAGGGGGCTTTTGCTTGCGGCCGCCGACAGCAACCAAAGGAAGTGCGCCCCGCGCGACGCACCCTGTCCGTCTTCCTTGAACACCAGCTCACGCTTCTCGTCGTTCTCGTTCTTTCCACGCCGGCGGTTCTTACCGCCCTTGCCTGCGGCGGTTGAGTGAGAGTGGCGTTTTTGGAACAAGGAGCGTTGAGTGGGCACTGCTTTGGTGGACGCCTCTGCGACCCTGCACTGCGTGCGGCGCGTGTGCCAGCGCACCCTTGTTCTTCGGCATGAGGAGGGCTTCGCCTGCAGAGACGCTGCCTGCTGCGTCCTGGCAAGGCGCGCTAAAAAGGACGAGCTCTGGTTCCCGGGCCCCGGGGTATGTCTTCATGGACTTCCAGCCTTCTCTGTGTGTGTTTGCTTCATTCCCTACCATCGAGCAATACCATGTCCGCCACAGATGCCAATCATTTCTTCTCCCTGCCATCTGGGATGCCGAGCAGAACTGCCGCCGACGCACAGGCCCCCGTCGCAGGATCAATCGCGCCCGCAGGGACATCGCACACGAAGTAGCCCTTGCGCTCCAGCTGCAGCACATCTCCCTTCTTGAGGTCCGCGCATGCGACATCTCCGTATGCAGTGCGCACAGTCTCGGAGGCTGTACTGAATAAGGTTGCCACATCGTCTTCGTCCTCGAATTTGCGTTTTGTGAGCCAATGGCCGTACTCTTTCAGCACCAGTGGCACCGGCTGTGCGGCGGCGACGCCGGGGCAGTGCGCCAGCCAGTGGAGCTTCAACTTCGTGGACTTCACATCGCCAGCCAGGTTCAACTTGCCCTTGATCTCCGTGATGCGACCTGCTGCATCCTTCACGATGTCAACCACCACGCAGTTGCCCCAATCCATGAGCGTCACCTCCTCCTGAACCCCCATGGTCGCCGCATCAGCGCCATCAATCCACAGCGAGCCGCTCTTCCACTGTGCCTTCTCGCCCGCAGGCGGATGCTTCTTGTGCTTTGCAACCATGCGACTTGTGGGTGCGGCAGGCACATCATCACCAGGGGCGAGGGTGAGCAGCACCTTGCCGTCAGACTCAACAGCTGTGTGCCGGGGGCACACGGGGTCGATGATGCGCTTATTGAACGTCCACAGCTTCTCCCACGTCTGCAGAGTCATGTTCTTGCTCGCACCCTGGCTCAAGATGAACTCGCGAAGCGCGGCCACCTGCAAGCCGCGGCGGCACACGCCTTGCACGGTCGGGAAGCGAGGGTCGTCCCAGCCACCCACGGAGCCTGCCGCGACCAGCGCGCCCAGCTTGCGCTTGCTCAATGTCGTGAATTCGAAATTCAAGCGACTGTAGTCCCACAGGTGCACAGTGCGCAGACCCATCGCAGCTTGGATCCACTGGTACTGCGCCTCGCGGTCCTTGTACTCGGACGTGCGCAGTGCGTGCGAGACTCCTTCGATCGCGTCCACGAACGGGCATGCGCAGTCGTAGGTGGGGTACACCTTGAACTTGGTCCCCGTCCGATGGTGCGGCGTGTCCACATTGACGCGCCACGCGACCGGGTCGCGGAGAGCCTTGTTGTTGTTCGTCATATCCAACTTGAAGCGCACACAGCACTGCTGCCCCCGCGGTGTTCCCTCCACCATCTCGCGCCACAGCGCAAGATTTTCCTCGACACTGGCCTCGCGACGCGCAGATGCGATGCCATGCATGCGCTGGTTCCGCATCTCCTCCACAGGAGTGTCGTCCACGTAAATCTTGCCCTCTGCGAACAGGGACTCCGCTTTCACCATCAGCGCCTCGAAGTGATCCGAGCTGTAGGTGACGACGTCAGGCTTGATGCCGAGCGTGGCGACATCAGCCATGATGGCCTGCACGAAGTCATCCTTCTCTTTGGCTGGGTTTGTGTCATCGAAGCGCAGAATCAACTTGCCTTTGTAATGCCGCGCGAAGTACTCGTTCAGCAGCGCCGCCTTCGCGTGGCCGATGTGCAAGAACCCGCTGGGCTCGGGCGGGAAGCGGGTCACCACCTCGCCCTCCTTGGCATCAACCAGACCAATATCGAAGCTTCCACCCGAGGCATCCTTGCTGACACCGCCACCTTGAGCACCAGCAGCATTGCCTTTACCACCATCACCACCACCAGCTGCCGCCGCCGCTGCCGCCGCCGCCACCTTCGCCTTCGCTGCTTTGGCAGCCGCAGGCATGTATTTCTCCAACGCTTGCGCGCCTTGCGGGAACGCTTGATTCACACTTGAGAACCACAGAGCGACTGCGCTGTACGCAGCTTTGGTGCGGAGCGCATCCCACTGACGAGCGGAACTCAGCGCCCCCCAGATGGCTACATCGGCTGCTGACAACCCCGCGGCCGGGACGACACGCGTGCGTCCGTCACCTAACGCCGCGTTCAGCTCTGCAAGTGCAGGCTCGAAGCCAGTGCCGCTGACAAGCTGTGTGGGCGCGTTTGCGTTTGCAAGTCAGTCCTTGTTGTTAGGCTGTGATCTCATACAAAATACATGCGGCTCTGGCCGTGCCTGTGCTGAGAAGTCCACCCACCGGTCCACCTCACTAACATCGCGATACAACAGCCACGCGGCGTGTCAGACAGAAGAGCCGTCACTAAAAACACAGGGAGAACAGGTGCGGTCACACCCACCTGGCGGCTGTCTCATCGCCCGGGTAACCACCCACGTCGCCCGCGCCGGTGCGTGCTGCGTAGCGCACTGCAGCAGCTGCGCCGACGACCGTGTCACTGCACGACAGACGAACGAACGAAGAAACCGGGGCAAACGAACGTCGTGTGAGCGTTGGGTTGAAGGCTTTGATCTGCTGCCCATAAGACAGTTGGGCTGTGTTCCAGCTGCGGTTCTATATATTCTTGGGGGCGTCCTGGGGGAAGGTGTGAAGACGCACCCGGACGGCAGTGTGAGTGTCGGTGGTGCGTCGCGAGCCAGCTTCGAGTCCTCCTCGTGGGTCAGCGTCAAGCCACGCGCGAGTGCGGCAGCCAGGGCGCCGTACGGCACCACCGCGGGGTTGTACTTGATGCTGGGCGCTGCCATGGGAAAAAGGACTCCGCGACAGCAGCGCTGAGAGCGCGTTTTTGTGACACAAATTGTGGCGCAGCGCACGCAGCCTCCGGAGAGCAGATACAACACACACACTGACAAAGTCAGCTCATCAAGTGCATTGCGCCTGCAGAAGCTAAGCACGTCAGCCCCCCCGCCATGGCGGCGTCGCTTTTGGAGGATTACGTGACAGGTCCGTTCCTCAAAGATCACCCACACCGCCCACAGTCGGAACGCCTTTGGTTATGACTGCGTGCGGCTTCTTCATTGCGTGTACTACCACCACGTTCTGACGCCCCGCGAGCTCGCCTCTTCTCCGTGTACCCGCACCACCACTCATTGCCACCCAAAAAACCAGCATGTGAAGACGTCCCCGGCCGCCTACAGCGCGCCTTCGACAGCATTCGCACACTAGACGAGGAAGACGCAGGTGTGTGTGTGTGCGCCCACCTGGTCCACGCACTCCGCTTTTTTTTCGTTCTTTGGCTGGAAAACACTGACAGCGTCGTTTGTCCAGGTTTGCTGTCTAACATCAACGCCCTGGTGGCTTCACGGCTAGCTGAAGCGCCGCCTACAGCGAGTGACAAGCCCACAGACGGAGCAGCAGCAGCTGGACCGAGTAGCAAAGCGGGAGGTCCAGCTGCAGGCGCCAAGAAAGGCAAATCCTCCGGAGGCGCTTCTTCAGCGCCTCAACCCCCGGGTGGGGTGACCTCTCCCATGGCGGTTGATGCTGCCACACAGAGCGTGCTGGATCACATCGCAGCGGCCAGCGGGACGCTCGCAGATCACGGTGGTACACGGGTGCGTGTCTGCCATTCACTCGCCTCCTGTGTCGCTTCCACAGTCGCGGGGCGAGCTGTGCACATCGCATGACTGACTGTCATCCGTGTATCTTGCTCCTCATCCAGTGTGGTCTCGCCAAGGATTGCTACGATTTCGTGGACGCGCTGATTGTTCGCCTTGACAAAGATCTAGCCGCGTGTGACGCAGAGCTGGTGAAACACACACAGGCAGCAGCTGGCGGGGCTGCTGGTGGGCGACGGGGAAAAGGTGCGGTATCAAACATCATCGGTTTGAAACCATTACATCGCATTTCTCTCTTTCCTGACGCGCATCTACGCTCCCTGGTTGTACAGACGGTGGAGCAGCAGCAGCGTTGGCTACCCTTCCGCCTGGCGCATCACCAGCACTTCCCGGCGCTGCAGGCCAGGGCAATGCGGCTGACGTGGCTTTTGCAGCTGGTCGCTCCGACCTTGCTGTCGACCCTGCTGAGCCGGTGTACTGCATGTGCCAGCAAGTCAGTTTCGGGGATATGATAGCCTGCGAGAACGAGTCATGCCCCATCGAGTGGTTCCACTACGAGTGCGTCGGCTTGCTGCCCGGCCAAGGCCCCAAAGGCAAGTGGTATTGCAGCATCTGCAAGCCGCCGAAGGTGAGCCTCAAGCTATCCACTGGGGCAGCGGCGATTGCTGTACAGCAGCCGAAGAGAGCTGGCGGCGGCGGTGGCAAAGATGGAGAGGCGCAACAGGGACTGACATAGTGGGCAAGTGACTGGATGTATGTGTCGTCGTGCTTTTAGTGCTTTGCTTACACCGTCGGCTGCTGCTTCTTGGTCAGCGTCACCGTCTCGCGCTTAAGCACCGTGAGCAGTGTCTGGCTGGACTCCAGGATCTTCAGGTATGCAGCCTCCGTCTCGGAGATGGTCTTGTCGTACTCGTTGCGAGACGCAACCTTGCGGGCGATGCTGTCATTCAGGTGGCTCAGGCGCTTGGTGAGCACGGCCAAGTCGTTCTGGATCTGCAGGTTCACCACAGACAGGGAAAGAAGTCAACACCCCACACCGGGGCCTCGCACATGGCCAGCCAAGCAGCCTAGTCAAGTCACGCCACCGCGGGGGTGGGGCTGCCACACACCTTGGCCTTCTCCTCGTCCTCCTTCAGGATCTGGCGGTTGATCTCCTCCCGCTTGTCTCGCAAGTCCTCAATGCCTAGGCAAAAAAGGGCAACACCAGGCGCAGGTCAGGAGAAGACTGCGATGGCATAGTACCAGGGCCGGTGGGGGTGCAGGAGGGCGAGAGTCGTGGGGGACTGTCAGGCTGCGGTTATGCCCCCGGGGAAAAAGTGCACGTCCCGCGGCGGCACGCGTGGGGCACGGCGGAGTGTGCGGTATGCGGCTGGACGCGTAGCCGCGTCCGGCGGTGTACGCTGGCTATCAGGTGGCAGGTGCGGCGTGCGTGCATTTTGGCCCGGGGTGGTCGTGCCTCCGAGGGCAGTGCCAAGTTTCGAGGCCCGTCGAACGGGCGTGCCCACGCGCCACGTGCGTCGCGACCTCGCTTTGGTGGCCAGCCGGCGCAGCTACAGCGCAGCGTGCAGGCTGGAGCAGCCGGCAGGCTGCAGGAGTGGCCCGCACACACGGCCTGTCCAGCCACAGGGGGTCCCAGAGCGAGCACAGGAACTGCAGCGGAGCAGCCTCCCGCGCAAGGGAAAAGCCCCCCAGCGGAGCGGGCCAGGACGCACATTTCACCAGCTCGTTGTTGTGGTTCTGCAGCGCGGCGCTTTGGGAGGTGGCCATCGCACAAGGGGGCAGCGCCGGGGGAAGCACAACACAATTGCGGACGGACTGCGCAAGTGTAGAGCACACGGGAGTGAGAGTTGCGGTCCACGTGCATGCGGTGAAGACACGGCGACGCGTGCCTGGACCCGAAAGCAGCGCGGTGGAAGCGCCTGGGGGAGAGGCTACTACTGTAGGAAGGAGGCGCTGTTTTCGTCCGTGCGGTCGAAAACAGGCTCGACAAAGGAGCCACTCGCGTGTATGATAGCAGGCGCATGTGATGCACGCCTCTGGTGCCGCCGGCTGTGGGCGCCCAGTCGACTCGCGTGGAAAGCGGCGGCTCACTGCAGCAGCATAACTTGCTGCAGCAGCTGGGTACCTGCCTCTCGTCCACCTCGCTTGCCTGCACACCACGGCATACCTTCGCGTCTGCATGCGCTGGCCACACATAGCCGTCACTGCAACGTCGCGTCGAGTTCCACCACCACCACGCCGGTTGGCTGGCCTACACCCGACGACTCTCCCACGCGCCTGGACGCTCTACTCACACGGTGCGGCTACTGCAGTCGAGCAGAAGCGCGGCAGTGGGTGGATGCAGGCAGGGTGAGAGTGTCCGGCGCGCGAGCTCGACGAGCAGCAGACAAAGCCGCTCCGAGCTCAGTGACTGTGGATGGCGAGGCGTTAGAACACCCGTACGGCCTCGTGTTGTTGCTCCACAAGCCGCCTGGCGTGGTATGCAGCAGCGATAGCAGTGAGGGTCCACGTGTGATGGACTTGCTGCCTGAGCGGTGGCAGCGGCGCACGCCTGGGCTCTCCACTGTCGGCCGCCTGGATAAAGACACCTCTGGTGCACTGCTGATTACGGATAGCGGCCCGCTGGTGCATGCGCTGACAGCGCCGTCGAAAACAGTCACCAAGGTGTACGAGGTTGCCATCAATGCAGATTGGCCAGCACATGCGGTCGAGGCGTTTGCAGATGGCCGCATCGTGCTTGATGGCAGTCCCTGCGCGCCGGCAGTGCTGATGCCGAGTGGACCTAGGAGTGGGACGATCACGTTGACGGAGGGGAGGTACCACCAGGTGAAGCGGATGTGCGCCGCTGTTGGTTGTCCAGTCACCGAGCTTCACAGGGTAGCATTCGGCGCATGGACTGTGGATGACACGCTCCCGCGCGGACAGTGGAGGGTTCTGCCTCTTGCATAGATGAGGGAACCACACAAAACAGCACGGCATGATCGATGACACATTTCGATCGTCCAGTCGCAAGTCCTATTCTTCGCCCGCATGTAGTTTTCGTCGCAGCGATGAGCGAGAAACGCAAGCGCCGTGAGCCCGCCAGTGGGCGTGAAGGCCGCACTGCGCTGGCAGATGGCGCGCTTATCGACTTCCACAGACGGCCCTTCACCGCCGATGCCGTGGGCGCTCTCACAGACGCTCTCCGCCGAGAGGTTCCATGGACACAGCGCACCGTCACCGTGTTCGGCAAGAAACACCTGGAGCCGCGGCTGCAATGCTACCAAGCGGACGACGCGTCGCTGGTTTACAAATATAGTGGCTTAACCATCGTCCCCGTGGCCTTCTCGCCATGCGTCCTAGCGATCCGGAACCGGCTATTCGAGCTCTTCCCTGGCTCGCCACGGTATAACACGTGCCTGTTGAATCGTTACCGCAACGGAGACGACAGTATGGGTTGGCACACGGACCAGGACGTGGCTCGGTATGGCCAGGACCCGCACATCGCAAGTGTTAGCTTCGGCGCTGAGCGCACGTTCCGTCTGCGTCGCATCGCGGACGAGGGAGAGAAGGTGGACTACGTGCTGGGAGGCGGCGCGGTGCTGGTGATGCACGGCACGACGCAGCGGACATGGCAGCATAGCGTTCCGAAGCAGAAGAGTGCTCTGGAGCGGTTCAACTTGACGTTTAGACACATCATCGCCAAGGGTGTCGTCTAGCTGGAAATGGGCACAAAAGCAGCAGTTGGTGACGAAGCCTGGGTAACCTATGACGCGGAGGTGGCCAGTCAACCTTGTCATCGTAGCAAAAAGTTGACTACTTCTCAAGGTCCAGCGCTACGCGGGCAGCACACACATGGGCCGCTGATGGCAGCATGTACACATCCTCTTTTTTTGGCCCGAATGCCGCTGCGTCGATGTCGCGCGCCAGCGGGTCGTAGGAGCGCCGCAGCAGCAGGTTCATCGTGTTCATGGACTGCAGTTTCTGCGCGGCACCCCAGCCAAGCAAGCGCAAGCCAAACAAGCTGAAGCCCAGATGAGCCTCCAGCTGGGCAGCCGGGACAGCGGCATGCGGCGAGCTTGCAATCATAT
>Ga0164297_10004665_pt1 | contig 12134 bp, 11 predicted proteins | sample GEODES058metaG_FD_113539 | JGI IMG/M metagenome (GOLD analysis project Ga0164297, IMG submission 113539) | Dystrophic lake water microbial communities from Trout Bog Lake, Wisconsin, USA - GEODES058 metaG | ecosystem: Environmental > Aquatic > Freshwater > Lake | place: USA: Trout Bog Lake... | reverse complement strand
TTTTGATGCTTCGGGTATTTTTCCTGCATTGCCATCCATGTGATCTATTTCATAAACAGCCGTGGCCACACGCTGAGACTGTATGCGAATCTGATCCACAAATTTTGTGTCTGTGGCTCCAGGCACAGTGTACACAGGTCCACCAGTGCGCTGATGTTGTGTACCAAATTGGTATATGTAAGGCGGATCAGTGGTATCAGGATGCCAGGTCCAGTCAAACGATTCAATATCCATACCTGTAGGAATAGTCCAACAATCATTTACTATGGTCACTGCGGCTCTTGGATGTGCTACATATTTTATTTGTTCAGCACCAGGTACCAAGTAGCAAGGACCGCCAGTTTTTTGCCATTGTGTGCCAAATTGATATATCAGTGGAGGTTCTGTAGGATCTGGATGCCAGCTGTAATCCCAGTTGTCAACGCCGTCAGGTGTTATCCACCCTTCATAATTTTCAAGCCTTGTGATCACAGGAGCCGCATGATAGGTAGTATCTGTGAATCCTGCCGTAGGCACAAGGTATGTGCCAGAATCTTTTTGCCATTGGCTGGCCCAGGCATGGCATTGAGTAGATTGCCAGGGCACTGGCTCCCAAAGAAAATCAAAGCCAGAGTAGTCCGATAAGTAATTTATCCACCAAAAATACCTTGTACGACTTAGTGTTCTTGCATGTTCAATATCAGTCGCTGGTTGCTCGTGAAGAAATACGTTAGGTTGAGTTCCAGAATAAAATACGTCAAACATAATGATTAGAATAGATGAAATTTACAACAATACATTTTGGCCATGGCTAAAGAAAAACAAACCAGGCACTAGATTATTTTTTTGTGATCCGCCGGGCAGAACAGATCCGGACAGTCTATTTAATCTAGGAGTCGAAGACATTGCAGAAACTGATTATGTATTTTTTCACGATCAAGAACCTGTACATTTAGATTTGCATCAATCGTTGTTTAATGAAGTTGTTGAACGAAATCTAGATATACAAAAACCTCCGAGGCCAGGGAATAATAGTGTATTCTTTGGACATGTAATAGTAAGTGAACAAGGTGAATTTGTGGAGCAACTGTGTGCAAATTACAGATGGACTAGTCATTATTATTTTTATCATGGCTGGGCTTGTAAAGATTGGTTTCGTGGATACGATAAATCATTTTTAATTCCCAGGGCCCAAGATCGTGTGCCAACACGTACTTTTATCAGCCCAAATAGAATAGTTGCTGGAAAGCGTGATCATCGTGTGTTGTTTTTGTATAATGTATTTAAAAATAGGCTGGAAAACAACTGGATATCTGCACCACGTACATGTGTGTACGAAAACGTAGATATATCAATTGTGGCTAAAAAGTATAATAACATATATCCTGACATAGAGCAAATATTTCAGTCAGCAGAATTGCCTAAATTATTTCCAGGAGAAGAAACACAATCGATGACAAGCTGTTGGTTAACTAACTTTGATCAGTCTGCAGATAGTTTAGTGTACGTTCCAACTGAAACAGTATATTTTGGTCGTAGATTGCATATAACAGAAAAAACATTCAAAGCAATTGCACTAGAAATGCCGTTTGTACTAGTGGCACCTGCACATAGTTTACGTTATATGAAAAGCTATGGATTCCAAACATTTCAAGGAATCTTTGATGAAAGCTACGATGATGAAACAGATGATATTGTTCGAATCGAAAAAGTCACTAAGTTGTTGAAAGATCTTGATAATCTATCAATCAAAGAACGCCAGAAAATACACAGAGCTTGCTTACCCATAGTAAAACATAATTTTGAGCATTTTTACGGTACGGGGTTTGAAAATATACTTTGGCGAGAACTAATGGAAATGCTTGATGAGCTTGCCGTTTAATTTTATCACTGATTGCATTGTACAAGACAAAATATATCCTGCACTGGCCCAGTGGAAAGCAAAACCTTATACACTTGGATGGAGAGATTTTGCACAGCATTGGCCAAACACTGTGCCTATTGAACTACTGGAACATTGTAGAATTCACAATTATCCGCACAATATATCTACTACTGGTACAGGATTTTATGCAATTGGTATTGGATTTTTTAATTTTGATGTTGATTATTTTGAATTAATACCCAACTGGGTGTTTAAAAATAAAAATACAATTTTATTTTACTATCATGAAGGTGATAATCCTTACCGCATTAAACAAAGATTGGATCAACTTTGTCGTAAACACAAACTGTCCATCAATTGTTATCGTTTTGTCAGTGGGAATACTTCAGCAGATAACATTCCAGGATTTATATATTTTTCTGATCACGAGTTGCTATACTGGCACCGTAATAGTAAAGTATCAGCTACTTCTATTAATTTAAATCGCCGTCATAAAGAATTTACTGCACTATCACGTACACACAAATGGTGGCGAGCCACTGTTATGACTGATATGATTCGCAATGAACTATTATCAAATAGTTATTGGAGTTATCGCACAGATATAGCACTTGACGAATCTCTCAAAGATAATCCCATTGAAGTAGATACGTTAGCAATTAGATCAGACATAAATGATTTTTTAATAGGAGCTCCTTATACATGTGATAACATGACCGCAGATCAACACAACGATCACAGTACACTTGAAACTGACCATTATTTTAATGCTTATTGTAATATTGTGCTAGAAACGCATTACGATGCTGATCAAAGCGGTGGTGCATTCTTAACTGAAAAAACATTTAAGCCAATCAAACATGGACAGCCATTTGTTGTTGTTGGACCACCTGGAAGTTTATCAGCACTGCGTAAGTTAGGATATCGCACATTTGATCATGCTATTGACAATAGCTACGATCTAATTCAAGACAACACACAACGTTGGCAAAAAACACTCAAAACTATTCAACAAATACAACAACAAGATATGCATGCGTGGTTCCAAAGTTGTATTGATGATGTACAACATAATCAACAATTATTTTTAGCATCAAAATATGCAAGATTAAATACTTTATACGAAAGATTACATGATTAATAGTTATACAAGTTGGCAACCGTTGGAAGAAGTTATTGTTGGACGTGCATACACACCTGATTACTTCGACTTCATTGACAATGCTCAGGTTCGCAACCAACTACAACAAATTTTATTTGAGACCGAAGAAGATTTAAATAATCTTCAAAAGATTATAGAGACATACGGAGCCCGTGTGCGTAGACCAAATTTAATGCAGAAAGATCAATTTCAAAATTTACAAGTGCAAGGAAAAGGTGCGCCACTACCACCATTGACTCCTCGAGATTGGCAGATAACTTTAGGTCAAACTTTGTTACGTGTGTTGCCAATGAATGAGCTGGATGTTATTTGCGAAGAGTACACCAATCAAGTTGTTAATCCTCATGGAAAATACTGGGATCCAAATTGTATATTAAATGGTGCTAGCGCCAGTTGTATTGTGCGTGTGGGTCGTGATATATTTTTTGATAACAGTGATTTTTTGCGACCTGATCAAACACAATGGATAGTAGATAATGTACTGGGATCAGATTACAGAATACACGAAGCTATAACAGATGGGCACGGCGATGCTGTGTTTGCTATTTTAAAGCCAGGTGTGATACTATCTAGCAAACATGACATGCATCTACACCTAGCAGAAGACTTTCCAGGATGGGATGTTATGAAAATATGGGACTCCAGTATATGGGCTGCCATGGAAGTTGGCAAGTTTAAGTATGAAACAAGTCCGGGTGCATGGTATGTACAAGGACAAACTCCAACACCTGAATTTACAACTTTTGTTGACACTTATCTAAACAAATGGACTGGATTTGTAGCCGAAACGGTATTTGATGTTAACTGTCTTGTATTGGATGAAGAAAATGTAATTTTCAGTGCTTATAACCGAGATGTGTTTGATTTCTGTAAACGTCACAGAATTAATCCTATCATCAGTGAACTCAGACACAGCTATTTTTGGGACGGTGGAATTAGTTGTTGCACGCAAGATTTGCGTAGACGTGGCGGGTTAGAAACTTATCTTTGATCTATAAATTCTGCGGTTATTTGTTTGTAAATCTGATCAGCCAACATCATATTATAGTCCGGAGAAAGATGATTATGATATTGATTCATACGTTGGTTGACTGCATTATCTGTTTCCCACGAGTTTTTTGTGCCTCCAGCAGATTCAATTGCCAAATCAAGCAACGGTTGGGCGAATTTTAACCCACCTAGTGTTGAAATATACTCCTGATTTATGTGAAAACACTGTATATGTAACACTTGTTTACCTTGCACTAGTTTATTTAATTCGTAAAACCATTGTTGCATACACCACTCTGAAACATCATTTGTTTGTATATAAGCATGCCAAATTTTTCTGGCCTGCTCGGCCTCGGATGAGAGAATACCAAATATAGGATTGCTACTTAACAATCTTTGTGGTTGCGTGTGACAAAAAATAAAATATTTTGTGCGGTCAAAATTATCAGTGTTACAATAATCTATTAGATGTTGGCGCACTGGCCACCATCCTTGGCCAGGAAAACCTTGCCCTTGTAATTCTAAATTAAGTTTTTTGGCTAGTATGGCAGGCCAATGTGTATCAGCATCTGTTCTGTAAAAACAATAACTGTCGCCTACAATGTAAATATAACTCATGAACACACTTTTACCTTATATAACTGTTCAAATCTATTTGTATCTGCACGATCATTGACCATGGGTTCTCCACGTATGTTGAGGCTGGTGTTTAACAACATAGGGCATCCAGTGATCACAAACCATTTTTCTAATAGTTCTCTTATGCCAGATCCGTCCGGTGGCACAGTCTGGATCCTACTAGTCCCATCCACATGAACGATAGCAGGAAATAGGTCAGGGCGCCGACAACGACCGACGATTTGCATGTACCTAGTATCAGTCCAGCCGCCAGGCATATCAAAGTACTGATCAACCAGTTCCTCCAAAATAACTGGAGCAAATGGTCGGAATTTTTGTCTGCGTTTGATTTCATTTACACGATCCTTGATTTCGTTGCCTCTTGGGTCTGCCAGCAAACTTCTATTGCCTAAGGCTCGCGGCCCAAACTCCGCTCGACCACTAGCCACCCCAACAATACAATCACTAAGGAGACAATCAAGTATATCATTAGTTGGATAGCACCCATCAATATCATGGCCAAGAAAAGCACTACGCCAATTAAGACGTCCACCATATGCCAATGCTGCGGCACCAAGGCTAGAACCAGCATCACCAGGATTAGGCATAATCCAAATGTTTTCAAAATATTTCCCCAAATTTCTATTAGCCAGGCAGTTGAGTGCAACACCACCCATGTAAACTAAATTAGAGCTCCAACGAAAATCTCGAGCTCGCTTCATAACATTATATATCAAATTTTCTGCCAGGTCCTGACTCATTGCAGCAATATCTTCGTTCTCTGCATGATCCATAAAATCAGCATCAACACCAATGTGCAAGTTTTGTTTGAATGTTACCGCATGTTCGTCTTTGACTAGACGTCTTTTTAGTAAATCACCAAGACCTTGGCCACCATATGCACTCATGCCCATCATGATGTATTCTTCTTCCCCGGCTTTTAATCCCACACGATCAGTCATTGCCGAATAAAACAGTCCTATGCTGTGCGGATAGCGTTGTCCCCATAGTTTGGTATACTTTGCTCGATCGTTGACATATTCTGCACCATATATGCTTATGGTATCAAGTTCTCCTATAGCGTCTATAACAACAACTGTGGCTTTTGTGTAGGGGCTGGTTTGGAATCCTGCGGCAGCGTGCGATAAATGATGGGACATGAATCTCCTAGGGCACCGTAGTAGTCGCTCCTGATGAACAGATACAGATAAATGTTTACGCAAATACTGATCAAGAGTGAAATTTTTAAAATCAAATGCTTCATGATATTGTCCCGACTGTAGTTGTTGTAATTTTTTGATCCACGGTCTTTCGTAGTAGGCCACAAGATCTGGATTGCCATAACCTAGTGCATCTGATATCAGTGCATCGTTGATATGGGCATCGTTTTTGACTTTGCTATAACGTTCTGCATGCCCGGCAAATAAAATTTCACTGTTATCAATCACCGATACTGCAGCATCGTGAAATCCAGCACTTATACCTAGTATCTTCATTTATATATAAAAGGATCTCGTTTGCGTAATTCTTTTAATTTTTTCCTGTAATATATTTCTAATCGAATACGTGCAATTATGTTTTTAATCCAGTTCATAAATATTCCTTTTGTTTTTCTGCTAATTCAGAGTCATAATATGGAACGGCACAAAAAGTTACTGTTCCTTTTTCAACTACTGTTCCTCTTCGAAATGCCATAACTGTTTCTAAGTTATAGTAGTTATACCTGTTGTCAATTGACTGATCCCATTTTAGACCACTGCCTATACTGGTATTGTTACGTATTTCATAATTGGGCTCCACTGATCCTGCAAATTCATACCAATCTTGATTCCAATCCAGCAGATATGGCAATATTAAAAGTCTCCACCCAGATGCCATTTGGGCACGCCACGGCCAAAACATCAGTCTGAATTGATATTCATATGGACTAGAATCTCTAGATCCCTTAGAATCTAGTGCGTGTGTCCAGGCGTGTTCACTGCGATTTGCCCATGGTGTACCATGCATCATTTCTGGATGTAGATGCCCTCGAGCAAAATACGTATCGTAGCCATCTACAGTTTCTGGTAATGGTATAGTATACCCAATGTTTAACAATCCTCTAAATCCCAAACAGTGTCTGATAGTATGTTGTAACCCAAATCCTTCTGGCAGATAATCTTTTAAATTTCCTTTAAGATTACGAAACCAATCTGGTAAAAAGTTTTTAACAGGAGCAGGTGCTGGACAATTCAGATACTGAATGGCAGGGTCCGACGAGTATTCCCATGTCAAATAGTCAGTGACTCGAACTGTAGTCATATCCTGGTTTCATCATGTTGATTTGTTGTTGGTAATAATCTGGATCACTCCAGGTGTAATCGTATGTAGCACTTGCATTGCCAGCTTCTATTCTGTATATATCCAAATATTTACTAAGTATGGGCCAGACTTCACGAAAATCAGTGGTGCCAAAACTTGACAGCAATTCTACTTGCGCCACAGGATGATATCCAAAGTTGTATTCGTTATTTTGTGCGTCAAATCTATTACGGTGTAACCACGCTCTGAAGCCGGTCATTTCCTTTGTGTGCCACGGATGTGGACCGTGAAACACAACATCTTGAGCCCAGTCAATATCAAACTCGCCGCTGTAGAAACGCAGATGAGTGATAGCATCGCAGGTAGCCTTGTTGATGTCAACACCATTTTCATCACGATATACTTCATATAAAGTTTTTCCAATCTGGGTCCAGTGTAAATAAACTTCGCCAAAACGTCGATCGTAACGAGTTTCATCGAAGGTTGTTTTATATTGATTGGGAAACTCCAATCGCGGCGCATTTAAAAAAGTAGTAATTTGACTGGGTCGAATCCAGTCTGAATCAGATGCCTGTTTGCGTTGACTCAAGATTAAACTTTCTGCTTCGTGGCATAGATTATTCAATTGTCGGATGGCAAATTTGGTTTCATAATTGGCACGCTTGTACCATTCACTTAGTCCCCAAACAGTTCCTTGTAGATTTTCAAAGTGATTATGCAACTGATTCAATAACTCTTGATTAGGGTTCAATCCTTGTCTGACTGTGTTCAACGCAAATATTTGAGAAATCCAGTAGTCACCTTTAAAAAAATTATTGATTTGTTGGCAAGCCCACGTTAATTCTTTGCAAATGTAACTCAAATCTCGTGAACTATTTGGAAATCCTAAAAAGCAAAAGTTTTTTTCCAAATAATTATTTTGTTTTAATAAATTTTGTAATGCAAGGTACCAATTATTAGCCATTGGGGAATCATTAACTGCAATTGTATAATCAATTGTGTCTGATTTGTTCAGTGGATTACGTAATACGATTTTAACAGATTGAGTCATACCATTCCAAAATTTCGGGTTTTCTTTTAAATATATCTCTAATAGACAACCGATCCTTACGGATCCGTTCAAGTTTTATCAGTCTGAATTTACCTTTGAGCAAGCCTGCTTGATATTCATTGGGCCACTGCTCTTGAAATGTAGGTCTTGTTTTTAACTGTGTCAAAACATCTTGCATGGCACCATACGAAGTACTTATAAGGGTGTCAAGCCAAGGATCTAATAATTCTCTAGGCAACGCCAATGGACTCATGATGATATCAGGGCTAAAACTAAAAATAACTTTAGCCAACATCTCTACATTTAGTTCATGTGCCAATGACTGCATGTTTTCAACTTCAAACATGCCTGGCAATGTCAGTGTAAAATCCAGTCGCATGTTGCGTGGATGTCGACTATGCTTGATTCCTTCTTGAAAATTGGCCACAAATTGTGTGTAATCAAGACCTGTGCGTATGTATTCACCTATCTGCCCAGTTCCGTCGAGGCTTGCACAGATTTGCCAATCGCGTATGCCACTAAGAATATCACGGTAAAGATTAATGCCGCGATAATCAATCCTACTGAGATTTGTATTGTATCTGGCATAAACTCGTGCTCCGTCGCCTAGTTCAATTATGCGTTTCATGTATCGCCAGTGTTGTTCAAACATCAGTGGTTCGCCACCAACCCAATATACCTCTTCTACTCGGTGTTCTTCTACTGCTTGGGAAAATTCTTGCTCAATCTGTGTGTCTTGAAATCTACTTATTTGATTTCTGACTTTGGGTTGCATCCAATTATTTTTAGGATTTGACAAATCAAGCATACTGTATTGCCGTTGTTCAGATTCCCACGAACTTGATAACATATCACCACATGTACGACATTTAAAGTTGCAAAGATTACTAAAACGATAATCCCAACTCACAGGTTTCATTGTTGTATATCCTAAAGCATCAGTGGTTCTGTTTATTTCATCACGTTTGTGTCCAAATAATTGATTGAAATAACTACGATATACATCTGTGTTTAATAGCTTGTCATTGCATACTTCGCATTCAGGAAGTGTTTCACCAGCAAGCATGCGACGTCTTACGGAGCGCATATGCTCACTGTTCCAATGTTCATCTAAAGTAATTGGTGTATAGTTACCAGTTCCGGTACTGGTATCAATATACTGTTCAAAACTTTGTGCAGGTTCTCTGCTGGCGCAACACATGCGTCTTTCTGTTTGAGGACTAAGATATGTATGAGTCCAAGGAGCCATACATAGTTTTTCATGTTTTGACATAGTTGATCAGCGTTGCAAGTTCTGGTTCAATCACGGACAAGTTTTGATTGCGTTTGCGATCTAGATCTGCTATTTTCATACGCAGTATATTACCGTCAAGACCAACGCCGCGATTCATGAAATCAATGATTTGTGAAAATTCTTGGCGTGTACGATCATCTACTTTGGCCTGTTGTAATTGAGTCGCAATTGCAGACTTTGCATTGTCTGGCAGAGTGCTAATGCTAAAATAATAAGCTTCGTGCATTATATTCCAGTAAACAAAATCAAAATTTTGTGTTGCTATCCATTTTGCAAGTTCTTCAAGATATAACACATTGAATACATTTACCGTGGCACAAACTTGTAGTTGTATATTCGAGTAGTGTTCTCTCAATGTACGAAACCATCCAATGTTTCTACATACTTCTTGCCACTTGGCATTTGTTCGTTGATATTCAAATCTATCTCCTACATCATCAATGCTAAATGCAATTTCTACTAATTTAAAATGCTTCCAAATTGCATCAGCATCTTCTGGATATTGTGTGCCATTTGTATTGTAATGTATTTCAATGTTGCCAGCAATACCGCGATCCACTAGGCCACGAAGCATATCAAAGTGTTCTTGGATCATAAACGGCTCGCCACCAGTGAATTCAATGTAGCGAATTTGATCTACAACTTGATCTATTTCTTTCCAGAATGAGGGATTTTCCCTTGGCCAGGCACCTTTCTTGAGCATGACATAATGATGATTTGTTTTACGATCTTCATCTGGCGCTAACGTAGCAAGTTCTTCCACTGCAAATTGACTGCTTGACCACGATCCGCAGATACGACATTTGAGATTACATATATTGCCTAGTTTAAGATCCAAGAACATCAATGGTTTCGCATCTGCGGTCCATAGACTGTCAGTCAGCATGTGCTTGAGTCTATCTAGTGTGTGTATGCGTTTGCTGGTTCGTCCCGAGCGTTCTTCTCGCCAGCATTTCCTACAGGCACTTGGTTGTTTCTTGTCCAAAAATTCTTGCCGAAGTGTTTGCATATAATTGCTGTTTTGTATGTTTACAAAACTTGCAGTGTTCAAATCAAACTTGTTACCATTATTGTCAACAATTTCTTCTTCGGCCAGGCAACAAGGTCTTACAGTGCCAATGGGACTGGTTTCTAAGCTGACCCAAGGCAACACACAGAATTTGTCATGAGGTATGTTCATTGTTTTAAAATCTTATGTGTTTGACCTTGTGGTATTCTTGATGATTCTCTGCGATACTGTACAATAGATGCTAGTTCTGGTACCACTGATATCAATGATTCATTGCGACTCCAATCAAGATCATTTACTGTGTCCCAAAAGTCGCCTAGCAGGTGACTGTTGTCTGTGGACATCATAAACTGTATTGCGCCTTCAAATCCTCCTACTGCTCGTTGAATAGTATCAAGTGGACGTAGCCATTCTATGTGTTGTTCAAACTGTTGTTTAAACTGTTGCTTGATGTCAGCGGGCAACATATCAATACGATAGTCTTGTGGTCCTTGCAAGATATTCAAGTTAAAGTCCTTGGCTTCAATAAAGCCTTGATCAACCATGTAACGATGAAAATTCACAAAATTCCAGATGTTCATCATACTTAGTGTGGGACTGATCATAAAATCAATGTGCGGGCATTCACGTTTGAGATCACGAATATTTTGCTCTACTTCAGTCCAGTTGGTTCCTGAGCGTATAATACTAGCACGATCTCCCATGTCATCCAGACTGGCAGCAACACATACATTAGGAAATTGTTTCCATAAGTCTAATACATTTTCGCCTTTGAATTTTAATTCTGTTAGATTTGTATTGTAGATCAGTCTCACATTGGTATTGCCTTTGGCTATCAGCAACTTTAAAATACGGTTGTGTTCTTCCATGATCAAGGGTTCGCCGCCAGCAAAGTAAATCTGGTCAAGATGCGGAATATGTTCCTGCATCTGCTCCCAAACATCTTCGTCATGGCGGCCAGCAAATTGTACTCTGGGACGCAGGGGTTTGCCCCAAAGTTTAACATCATCATCATACCAACGACTGCTGAAGATACTGCCACAACTACGACATTTCAAGTTGCAGATATTGCTGAAACGCACATCCCAGTAATGTAGTTGCATGTCTGGTAAACTGCCATTGGGCAGGGTTTGGTCTATTTCTGCTATGTGTTGCCCAAAGTTTTTGTTTGAATTGTTGCGCATGCTGGCAAATCCAGCAGCTTCTTGCTCATAACAATCACTGCACTGACGACAGGGCTTGTCCGCCAACATGTTGGTACGCATTTCGCGCATGTCTGTATCGTTCCAGATTTCTCTCATGCTTTTTTCTTTGAAGCTACCTACAGGATGACTAGCGTTGGCCAAACAACAGGGATAAGCACGACCGTCGGGCCAAGCATGTAAATGTATCCAAGGCAACATACAGAATGTTTCACTGTCAATTAGTCTGTGTCGTTGCTGATCAGTGAGATCTTCCAAATTGATATAACTGGGAATTCTATCTTTCCAGTTGTACTTGCCTAGTATTTTTGTCATAGTGTGTTGTACCAATCTACTAGTGCAGGAAATGTTGCACAAAAGTCCTTGCCTCTGCGCTGATCATACTGTGTGTAAAAGTTTTTAAAATCTCTTTGTAGTATAATCTGTGACATGGCTTCTTTGTGTGCTTCGCTAACTTCGTGAATATAGCCCAGCAATCGTTGTAGTTGATTCCATTCAAATTCTTGCATTTCGGCAGTGTGTCTGTAGGAGTCTGCAAAGTCATGCAGTTTGTTGTAATAGTAAGATCTAATATGTTCTGGGAATACTGTGAGAGATTGAAAGCTAGGAAAGCGTAGTATATTTAACGAAAAGTTAATGGCAT
>Ga0164297_10004664_pt1 | contig 12134 bp, 11 predicted proteins | sample GEODES058metaG_FD_113539 | JGI IMG/M metagenome (GOLD analysis project Ga0164297, IMG submission 113539) | Dystrophic lake water microbial communities from Trout Bog Lake, Wisconsin, USA - GEODES058 metaG | ecosystem: Environmental > Aquatic > Freshwater > Lake | place: USA: Trout Bog Lake... | reverse complement strand
TCCGCAGGATGAGCGTGAGACACGGGGGGCGGGCGGGGCGGGCTGGACACAATAGAGCGAAGGCGTGCGCGCACCAATAGTAGTGGCGCCACGCGAACGCCTCCTTGACGAGCTCCTTTGACTTGAAGCTCTGCATGAGCTTAATCACCTGCGTTGCGGTGCGTCGAGTCAGGAACGGGCGCCGTGGGTGAAAAGGAGGCTGTAGATCAGGGCAGCAGGCGTCGAGGTTGAAGCAGTGCTGTACGCACGTGTAGGTTCGGCACGTCCATCTCCGGGTGCTTCGCCAAGTTGTAGTCCTTCTCCGCATAGCAGACGCCCTCTGCGAGCGGGTCAAAGAGGCGGCGTGGCGCGTGAGCACGACTGAGTTGCAACCCTAGGGCAAGGTCTCCTCTTTACTTCACGTTCAGCTGCAGCCACCGCGTTGGAGCAGCGGCGCCAAGTAGCCCCAGCTCGCTACTCTGCGCACGCACCGCGGAAGAGGTACTTGTACACCTCGAGGCGGTGCTTCTTGGGAACGAGCATGTTGACTGTTGTAGGAGTACTACCGCGTCGCCTCAAGGGCAACTCGACTCCCGGAGTGCAAGGGGTGAGCCTCTACGGGCTATTGCGACTGTGAGGGGCGCTGAAAAGGGACGGCCACGCTGGCGCACGGCCACTGTGTCTCGCCTCGCAAAGTCCTCTCCCACAGCGCACTTTGCCCTCAAACCAGCCTCTCGTCCTTGCAGCGAGCGAGCGTGTGTGCGTGTGAGCATCAGTCACCACGGCCTGGGCGCATCGTCGCCGCCTCGCCGCGCGCATGAGCACACTGATGCCGCTGGCGTCCACCCTCCTGCTTGGAGGCGGCGCAGTGCGGGGTGCCGGCGCCGGCGCGGCCAGCAGCCGCTCGTCTCCCGCGTGTCGACTGACGCTGCCGCGGGCGGCAGCGCACGCGTGTGGCGGGCGCCGCCTGTGCAGCGTGGCGGCCGCCAGTGCTGTGCACCAGCCTTCGGCCGAGCCGCCGGCGGGCAAGCCTCGCGGCGCCGTCTCAGCCCAGGCGCTAGCCATGGCTGCGGAGCGTCTTGCGGTGGACGACGCGGACGCGCCGCGCGACCCGGCGGCGGCGGCAGCCTATAAAGCGATTCTTGATGCTGAGGAGGAGGCCGGCTTGTACGAGGAGCCGGTGGACCAGGAGGAGGTGGTTGAGGTGGACGCGACTGCCCAGCCGGACGACTCGCTCGCGGTGCGTGACGAGTGGGCCGGGAGGCCGACTTGCCGCCGTCTGACGGCGCCTCATCGCTTGTGCCTTGTGGCCTACCAACCTGTTGGGTCTGACGCGCCCCCACCCGCCGGCTCTGTCCCACACGCCACAGCTGTCCAACTTCGACCTGTCGCAGGAGACGCGGAACGCGCTGCTGGCGCGCGGCATTGAGAAGCTGTTCCCCATCCAAGGCGCCACCTTTGGTCCCCTCTCCCAGGGACGCGACCTGGTGGGACGCGCGCGCACAGGCACCGGCAAGACGCTCGCCTTCTCGCTGCCACTCATAGAGAAGTTGCTGCAGGTGCGCTCGCCCGCGCCCCTCTCCCGTGCTCAACGCCCCCTCTCACTTGTGGCGGCTTGCTTCTCCTTGGTGCAGGAGGACAAGGCCAAGTCCCAGGCGGCTGGCCGTCGCGGACGCTACCCACGCATGCTTGTCATGGCGCCCACTCGCGAGCTGGCGCTGCAGGTGGAGCGTGAGGTCGGCGCCACAGCCCCGGGGCTGTCGTGTGTGTGTATCTACGGCGGCGCGAGCATCAGCGTCCAGGAGGCTGCTCTCCGTCGCGGCGTCGACATCGTGGTCGGCACGCCTGGTCGTCTGATCGACCTTGTCACTCGCGGCGCGCTGCGCTTCGACGACGTGCGTCACGTTGTCCTGGACGAGGCTGACCAGATGCTGGCTGTGGGCTTCGAGCAGGATGTGGAGCAGCTGATGGAGGCCATGCCCCAGGGCGAGCCGCGCCAGATGCTGCTTTTCAGCGCCACCATGCCGCACTGGGTGAAGAAGCTTGCGCGGCGGTACATGACGGACCCGGTGACCGTGGACCAAGTTGGAGACACGCAGGCTAAAATCGCAACCACCGTCAAGATGCTCTCCCTCTGCTGCGACCCGCGCGCCAAGACCGCGCTCCTGGGAGACTTGGTCACTGTGCACGCCTCTGGCGCCAAGGCCATCGTGTTCACGAGCACCAAGCGCGAGTGCGACGAGGTAGCCGCCGCCCTGGGCCGCCGTCTCATGTGCGAGGCGCTGCACGGCGACATTGCGCAGGCGCAGCGCGAGAAAACGTTGCGCCGCTTCCGTGACGGGCGGTGCAGCGTGCTGGTGGCAACGGATGTGGCTGCCAGGGGGCTGGACATCCCGGACGTGGACTTGGTTGTGCACTACACCTTCCCCCAGGACACCGAATCCTTCGTCCATCGCTCAGGACGCACCGGCCGCGCTGGCCGCCTGGGTACCGCCATCGCCATGCACACTGACCGTGAGGAGTTCTTGCTGAAACGCCTCGCGAAGGAGACGGGCTGCGTCTTCACCCGCGTTGCGCCGCCCAGTGCTGGCCAGGTCATGGCTGCCTCCGCCACCGCCGCGACGGAGGCCATTGACGCGGTCGACCCTCAGCTGTTGCCTTTCTTCCTGCCAGCCGCTGAAAAGCTCATCGCGCAGCGCGGCGGTGCCGTTGCCCTGGCCGCCGCCCTGGCGGCAGTTGCTGGCCACACCGAAGCGCCTGGCCCGCGTAGCCTGCTCACAGGGGAGGAGAATGTGGTGACAGTGCGTATGCGGCGCACCAGCCCCAAGGGCCCCGCCATCAGCACGCCGCCAGGGGTGCTGCGCATCCTGCAGCGCGTGCCCCTCACCGGCATGCCTGGTGCTCAGCGCAACGAGACGCCCGCCGATGGAGTGGGCAAGATCCGCATGGTGGTTGGAGACTCCGCAGCCGTGATGGACGTCAAGCCCCAGGTTGCCGCCGCCCTGGTGGCTCTGGGCGATCTCCAGGGCATTGAGTTCGACGTGCCAGACGCCCTGCCGCCACTCATGGACGACGTGCCCCGCGAGCGCGACCGCGACCGCGAGGGTGGCTACCGCAGCAGTCGGGGGGGCTACGGAGGCAGCTCTCGCGGCGGGCAAGGGGGTTTCCGCGACCGCGAGCGTGGCAATAGCTGGGGCGACCGCGGCAGTGACCGCGGAGACCGTGGCGACCGCGGATCTTCCTTCTCCCAGCGAGGCGGTGGTTTCTCGCGCGACCGCGATGGTGGCAGTGCCGGCGGCGGCTTCTCGCGCGATTCCAGTGGGGGCTTCTCGCGAGATCGCGACCGCCGTGGAGGTGGAGGCTTCAGCCGCAGCGGCGGGGGAGGCGGAGGTGGTGGCGGCAGCGGGCGCTCGTACTTCAGCACCGTCCCTGGAGATCGCCAGTGGTGAAAGCGCTTTTTTGAGCTTACAGCTTGGGGTGCGGCAACCCTAGTAGCGTGAAACAGCACTTGGAGGACGCCATGGACTTGGGGAGGTTTTGATTTCGACGCGCGGAAGGGACAAAAAACAATTCATAGACAATTGATATCAATCACGCAGCGCTAGCATCTCGCGGAGCGTCTTCTCGGAAGGTGTCTGGCTTTTGGAGGCGCATAAGTGCAGCCTCCAACGCCTGGTTCTGCGCGCTGCTCGCCTCGAGTTGCTCACGCAGGGATTGAAGCTGCGCAACAAGCGTGCGCTGAAGCACCGCCTTGCTGGACGCCAGCTGAGAAGCCGCCTCGCGCACAGCAGAAATCTCGCGCTGTGCTCTGGATGCAGACTCAGTTGCCTCTGCGCGGGTATCGGCCAGCTGCTTCTGGAGCTGAGCAACGTCAGCTGTACTCGTGGTATTCGCCTTCACCTGCAGGCTACTGCCTTCTTGCTCCCGCTGCTGCAGCAGCCGCGTGGCGCGTGCGAGATCGGATGACAACGCGTCGATGCGCTCTTGCAGCGCCAGCTTGTCGTGCTCCAGCTGCACTGCGCGCGCAGCATCCAAGTCCGCCGCCGCGCGAGTTTGCTCAGCGGTGGTGAGTGCCTGGGCAACGCACGCCCTTGCATCTGCGAGCTCCGCCTCAAGAGCCAACAGTCGCGCCGCATGTGTGTCTGCCTGCTCCCGCGAGATTCCAGCCTCATTCTCCAGAGCGTTGCGCTGTGCAAGGGCCAGCTGCTGCAATTCACCGAGTCTCTTCTCAGCCTGCGATGCGAGCAGCTGCGCCTGCGTCGTCTGGTCTTGAGCTGTCACCAACGCATCTGCAAGCGACCGACTGCGCTGCTCCTCAGCCAACGCACGGGCTCCAGCCTCCTGGGCAACAATCTCAGCAGCGCGGGCTCGGGCTACCGCTGCTTGACCACCCTCCCGCTCCGCCTGAGTTGCCCGCTGCGAGGCAAGCAGCGCGAGACGAAGAGTCTGCAATTGCTGCGCAAGACTCGCCTCGGATGCTGCCAGTGCCTTGGCCTGAGCAACGGCACTCGCAGTGGCGCTCTCTGACCGATGCAGCGCCTCCGCCCGCTCTTGCGCCAGCTGCGCAAGACGCACATTCTCCTCACGCGTCGATGTCACCGTGCGCAGCAGCAACGCAGGAAGCGCCAAGTGCCTTTGATCGCCACCTGCCGTGGCATCGCCCGCAATCCGACTCCATTCCTCCGCGCGCATCTCCAGCGCTGCCTGTAGGGACCGCACCTCCTCTGCACTTGAGCTCGCCTGCTGCTGAGCGGCGTCCAGCGCTAAACGCAACTCAGCAACCTCTGCCACCGCCTCTGCAGCCCTCTGCCGTTCCGCCACGCGCTTCTCCGGCTCTGCAGACGCAAGACGATTCTCGAGGCGGCGAATGTAGGCGGCATCCGAGGCGGCAGCCACCTGGAAAGCCTCCTTCTCCTGAGCCAGACGCTCGACCTGACGACGCAGCGCCAGCGCCTCGCGAGTCGCCTGCTCCCGCTCGTTCCGCGCATGACGCACTTCAGCCTGCAGCTCGGACAGCTGCGCAGACACTTTGGCGTGCTGTGTTGCACCGCATTTGCATTGCGGGTCAGTGTGCAAGCGCATTCTGCTATTCACAAGTGCGCACGCACCTGCTTCCCCAGCGCCTGCAGTTCCTTCCGCAACGCCAGCACTTCAGGCGTGGGCGTGCCCCCACGAAACGGGAGAGTCGTCGCAGCTGGCATGCTCAAAACACCACCGTGACCGGCAGTGCAGCAAAAAGTTGTCAGCTCAGCTCACCGGTGCGTACAGCCGAGGCGCGTTGTTCAGAGAGCAGTGTGCGCACGTGGAACAAAACTCCGTGCGGAGGGCTTCTAATCCAGGGGTGCAACCACGTTGCAATTGCAAGGGAACCTCGCCACGACGCTTGTGCATCGCGTCGTGCGTGCAATATCTGAAATCGCTTTGGCGCCTACAGGCGAGCTTGTGCACCCCGCTGGTGGGGTGCAGGCGGACGACCTAGCCCATGTTGGGCACTCATCTCACCTCTGCCTGGCAGAGATACTGCAACGCCTTGAGGAACAGGCCGTACACGACGCAGAGCATCACCTCGGCAATCCTATGGTACGTAGGTGCAGAGCCACGTGGTCAACGTTGCACCTCTACATTGGCGGGAGCACTTCTAACACCTTGCTGGGCACCTCAACTTGCACCCCAACTTGCGCCTCACGCACGCAGGGGCACCGGCGACGTTATCGCGCAGCGCCTGGAGGCGACGCCGGCGACAGAGCGCAGCACAGAACAGCGAGAACCGACCGCAGCCAGCCCAGGATACACCGTGGAGGGACAAACAGACCTCCGACGCGTGAGCCTAGTCACCGCTTATGGCTTTGCGTTTGTTGGCCCCTTGGGCCACTGGTGGTATGAGAAGCTGGACACGATGTGCACTCGACGATGGGCACAAGGCACCGCTCGACTCATTGGTGCAAAAATCGTACTTGACACAGTTGTTTTTAATCCCGTGCACGTGTCCAGCTGGTTTGGCTTGATGGGGCTACTGAGCGGAGACAGCATGCGCACCATAGCAGACCAATTCCGAGACAAATTCTGGCCAACGCTTGTGGCGGAAAGTGTCGTTTGGCCGGCAGTTCAGTGGATCAATTTCTGGCGTGTGCCGGTGAAGCATCAGCTGCTGGTTGTCAACATAGTCAGCCTAGCAGACTGCACCGCGCTGTCGTGGGTGAAGCACGCGGACGGGCTTGGGGATCTGGGGAGGCTCCAGTGGATGCGTGACGCGCGTTCAGGCTTCCCATTTGGACCGTGACAGTGTGACCCTAAATACCCCAGCTGTTGCTTATATACGATGTATGAGAAACTTGGAGTCCGCAAATAAAGGTCCTATCTGGTATGGAGGCCACATCCTGAAGCACACGCGGCCACGCAGCAGCGCCGTCGGCACTGGACCGTAATGCCGCGAGTCGTTGCTGTTGCGCGTGTTGTCGCCCTGCAGCCACACATGATGTGGCGGCACCTGTGCATGGAGCAGAGCGCATTTATCACTCTGCTCAAATGCAGACAGGAGACGACGCACGCACCGTCACCTCGCGCGTGGTAGGTGCGCCGAACACGTCGATGTCAGGTATGCGGACGGTCTCGCCGCCCAAGCCCAGGACACTGCATGCAAGAGCATCGAGTTGTCAGCGCGGCAAGTCTAGGAAGCATTCAGGCGGCTTTTCGGACGCACCGCTTGCACACGGTGTACCGCGGGTTACTCATGGACGTGGCAACGACCACGTCGCCGCGCCGAAGGCGTCCTGCGGTTGCACTGCTGTCAACTATTACGCGTCGCCACTGCGCACAGTGAGCCTCCACGCACCCCAGCGAGTGGTCAGGTGCTCGCAAAGCACAATGTCACCGCCCGACTGGTTGAAGGCGGGTAGCATGCTGGGACCGACACACTATGAATGCAGTGTGAGCTCATACACCTCGTAGCAGCGACGACTAGAGCGCGAGACAGTGAAGCAAAGTGCGCGCACCACAGTCACTTCGGCGACATAGTCGTTGAAGACCTGGACGCAGCAGCCGAAGCGCGCCATGAGCCACAGGCGTCCTAGAAGCGCGCCCCCTTGCGCCGTGTGCGCCATGAATATGGTGACGGGGCTCTTGCGGCGCAGTGGCGCCGCAGACAACAATCATGCCGTGGTGCACATTCCGTGAAACCGGGACGTCCTTTGCTCAATATTCAATCAAGTCCGAGAGGGCTGGGCTCTGTGACACGTCAGTTCACTGCAGCCCGTTCGCAAAGCCGCAAGCTTGTGCATATGCAGCACAGATGCGAGCGATGGCGGTCTTCAGGCTAGGCCTCTCGTCACGGGTGTGCGCACAGTGCAGAGGCCAGAGGCAACGCTCGGCTGCAGTGATAATGGCCGTGACCGGCCATATGCGAACGACGACGAGTCCCGATCAGATTTGGGGCAAAATCATGGACGTCAGCCGACGTGCTCAGCAGGCTGGCGCAATCTACAGCATAGATACAGTAGCCCAATCAGCAGTGGACAAGGACACTGGCGTCGACGTGCGTGTTCACGCTGTGCTTGTGCGGACGTCTGCTGACTGACGCGCCAAATACAGTTCGTTCTGCGTGTCGCGACGAGTCTGAAGGACAAGCCACAGCGAGCTGAGAGCGGTAGCACTCCTGCATCGCCAGTGAACCCGTTCCTGCCCTACGACGAGCAGCTTTACGTCTGCCACCTGGTGCGTCTTTAAATGATGGCGACCATCATTGCCGGCGATCTGACGCCATGACTCTAGCCTCCAAGACACGTGCTCTTGCTGAACAAATTCAATGTTGTCCCTTGTCACACTCTGATCGTCACCTCCGAGTTCGAGCTGCAGACCTCAGAGCTGACGGCCGCAGATATGGATGCGACTTGGACAGTACTGTGTAGCTACGCCGCTCCAGGTGAGTTTTTTGATTGATGATGGATGCAAATCAGCGACTCACGATGGCCTGCGTTTCTCAGGCGGCCTTGCATTCTTCAACTGCGGTGAGGCGTCCGGGCACTCGCAACCACATAAACATGTGCAGATCGTGCCTCTGCCTTTGGGCCCCCATAGCGAGGTCAGCGTGCCCATCCAGCCGCTTGTTGATGCTGCAGCTGCGGCGCAAAGCCCGTCCAACACGATGTTCTCTGTGACACGGCTGCCGTTCCGCAATTACTGCCGGATGTTGCCTCAAGGCGCAAATAAGATCAACCCGCAGCAGCTAGCTGCCTGGCAGTCTGAGCTGCGGGCAGTTGCATTGCAGTCATCATCAGGGTCGTACAACTTGCTGCTCACCCGCCATTGGATGATGGCTGTACCCCGCAGCAAGGAGCGCGGCCTTGGGCTTGCCCTGAATGCCTTGGCATTCGCTGGCACCATCCTGGTGCGCAGCGCATCTGACATGGAGCGCGTTAAGGACTGCCCCATGGCTGCGTTGGCGGAGGCGGGCGTTCCATGGTGAGACGCACACACGCTGAGCCGAAGCGTACACCGCGGTGACCATCTCTAGATCCATCGCGCCCTACATCTCTTCTGCTCACTGTTGCTGTAATGCTATTCCCTGGCGCACCTCACCAAGGCCCAAACAAAGGTCTTCTTTGCCCGCTTTGCGTGACGTCACTCGCGAAGCAGTGAGACTCAAACTCGGTCTACGAAACGCATATGCTGCGGGTGGGGCCAGCAACACAGCCGGTGGCATGCGCCGCCGGCAATGCTAGCTGCTCATCCAGACGAGCCCGGGCGTGCTGCGTGCTGGGACGGCCCGGGCCGGCCGGATCACTCGTGATTGAGCGGTGTGCACTCCCGGCCGTCTCACCGCCGGCTGCGCACCCTGGCGCCACCAGGCGTGGTGCCAGCGGCGAGCGGCGCAGACGTCGAAGATGTGCACCGCACGCCGGGGCCGTGCAGTGCGCTGCTAGCGCTGGGGCGGAGGGGTTGAGCACAGAGGCTACTCGTCCCGCCAGGCCTGTGAGCGCGCTCACCGCGGGACGCAACGTGAAGCGCCTCGTCAAGAACGCCTTCCTTGTGTTGTCATTCCTGCTCTGGTACGGCGGGAACATAAGCTTCAACATCTACAACAAGCAACTCCTTCGCGCATTCTCGCACCCGGCCGCCGTGAGCACTCTGTACATGGGCGTCGGCGCGATCCTCGGCTGGCTCTCCTGGCGCCTGGGCCTGGTGCGCCAGCCAGCGTTCAGCAAGGCGCAGTTGGTGGCGTGCGTCCCGCTGGCGGTGTGCCACGCGCTGACGAACACACTGATGCTGACGAGCCTACATGCGGTGGCTGTGTCGCTGAGCCATACCATACGGGTGCGCAGCCCCCGCCCGCGTTGCAGCTCATCCGGCTTGCGCGTGCACGTCGCGCAGATTCTAGACTCGCCCGCTGCCACGGCGCCTGACCCGCTGCTGTCTCCCAACAGGCAACAGAGCCACTGTTTGTGACAGCCGCTGCATACGCGGTGCTGCAGACGCGGCCCAGCGCGTCGTTGGTGTGGTCGCTAGTGCCCATCGTGGTGGGCGTCTCCGTCGCGTCCGCCACAGATGTCAGCTTCTCGTGGCTTGGGTGTGCGGCCGCATTGGGCAGCAACCTCGCGAGCACGGCGCGCAACGTGTACAGCAAGCAGGTCATGTCCGGCGTGCGGGGCAACATCGACAGCGTGTCCCTGCTCACCGTCGTAAACGCACTCGCATTCCTCATGCTGCTGCCTCTCACCGCCCTGTTGGAGGGGCCCAGCTTGGGCGCTGCCGGCTGGGATGCCGTCCAGCCGGTGGCGGGCCTCGCCTTGCTGAGTGCGGTGTTGCTGCAGCTCTACCAGCAGGTGTCCTACAACATCCTCAGCAAGGTGAGTGCGGTCACACATAGTGTTGCAAACTGCGTCAAGCGAGTCGTCGTCATCGTGGCCGCAGTCATCTTCTTCAAGCACCCGGTGAGCCCACTGAACGGCATCGGCACCGCACTTGCGCTGGGCGGCGTCTTTATGTACAGTAGCATCAAAGTGAAGGAGAAGGGTGAAGTCGCGAGGAAAAAGGGGTTGGCCAAGGACGCAAGAGACGCGTGGGCCGTGGCTGAGGCCACTGCAAGACAGCTGCACGGGGGCGGGGACGGGGCGGCAGTGCACCATACTGCTGGTGGGTCTGCAGCAGCCCCGTCGCCGAGTGCAGTGTCTGTGGCGTGATGATCATACGCGGACGGATTGTTGACACACTGCAACGTCGTGAATGGCCGTTGCTGTATTCAACACCATCGTCACCGTCTCGTGAGAGGCCCGGATCCGGTCTGGGCCTGTCGGCGATGACGTAGTGCAGCACACTCTCATTTGCCGTCGCCAAAGCGGTGTCATCCGGGTTTATGCTTATCCGGGTTTATGCTTGACAGCTGCGCGCAGAATGACTCTGGGCTCGCGTGGGAAGGAGACAGCGGCTGCTGCATAGTGCCTTTTCTGTTCTAGACATCCATTCCAAGCCTAGCTCGAGTGTCGGCGCCACCAAAGTCACAGTTGGTACTGATGCCGTGCACGCTTCAGTCATGACTGGCACCTGCGTCGTCGCGGCAGACGACACCAGGCTGCCTAAACTCTGGGCAAGTATGTGTGCTGCCGGCGGTGCTGCACCTTCGCGCCTGCTGCAGGCTGCAACTGCTTCGCCATCGACTGAAGCCGCGACGCAAGCAGCTGCCGCAGCAGACGCGTGCTGGGAGAGGCTGCACCTGGGTGACTGGAGCACAGTGGCTGTAGCGTGGCGCGATGCTTACACGCTAGCCACCCTTCTGTTGGCACAGCATATGGCAGATATCAAAGACATTTGCAGAGCATTGGACATGGCTGCGTTGGTGGGCGGGAACCTGTTTCGCCCGGAGCTTGATGATGCATTGACAGCTGCGCTGAGAAGCCTTGCCGATGACGAGCGAAGAGCTAAGCGGCAGCGGGTGGAGCATGGCGACGCAAATGCGGGACGTGCGCTCGGCCACGATGAGCCGCTAACGGGGGACGATGCTGTCGTGCTCCCTGATGGCGCAGGTCGTGGAGGCGTGCCAATCGACGAGCTGCCGTCTATGGAGCGCTTTGCGACATGCTACATGTCACCGTCGCCGGGGCAGCCTGTGCTACTGACGGGCCTGCTGAGAGACTGGCCCGCGCTGCGTCTGTGGAGCAACGCACAGTACCTTATGACAGCCGCTGGCGAGCGCACTGTGCCCGTAGAGCTGGGCGAGCACTACCTCAGCCCTTCATGGTCACAGCAGCTCATGACTCTCCGCGAATTCCTCGATGCGCACGTCCTGGGCAACCGCTGCAATGCCACAACCAGGCGTGGGTACTTGGCCCAGCATCCGCTGTTTGAGCAGGTGCCTGCGTTGGCGAGGGACATACGCACGCCCGAGTACTGCTCACTTGGCAGCTCCGACAAGCCGGCAACGTGCAACGCGTGGCTGGGGCCGGCAGGCACAGTGACGCCGCTGCACACAGACCCGCATCACAATCTGCTGTGCCAAGTCGTAGGCGTCAAGCACGTGCGCCTGTACGCGCCAAGCTGCACGCTGCTGCTGTACCCGCACACGCAGGGGCACGTGAAGAACAGCAGCCGGGTGGATGTGCGGCGTGTTGATGATGCCCAGTTTCCCCTGTTCAAGGAGGCGCCATTCATCGACGTCGATCTGCGCGCTGGACAGGTGCGGTGGCATAACATATCTGCGCCGGGCTGTCATTTGCTCGCATGTGACGCGTTTCTGCGCCCAGGTGCTTTACATCCCGCCCCTCTGGTGGCACTTTGTCATGTCGCGGACGACATCCTTCTCCGTGAATTTCTTCTGGGACTGAGAAACGCATTATCAGCAAGTGAAGCGCACAACATCAGGCATTCATGAATGCAGCGCGCACCATGAAGCATCTCAATCAATGTGAAACCGTGGCATTTCCCCGCCGGGGAACTCGGAGTGTCTTTCTTCGCTAATCCCATTGCAGGGGCAGCTCATGGCGCTTCATCTGAGGGCAGCCGCAGCATCGCGCTTGCGCGCCTCTCTGGATGCCGTGCTCCTTCAAGCAAAAACTCGGGTAGACGTGCTCACTGGCGCCAACCAGCTATCTCAGCTAGCGCACACGGTAGTCCAGCGCGACCAAGAATTCGCAGCTGCAAGGACTGCGCTGCAGGAGCGCAAGAGC
>Ga0164297_10004663_pt1 | contig 12136 bp, 8 predicted proteins | sample GEODES058metaG_FD_113539 | JGI IMG/M metagenome (GOLD analysis project Ga0164297, IMG submission 113539) | Dystrophic lake water microbial communities from Trout Bog Lake, Wisconsin, USA - GEODES058 metaG | ecosystem: Environmental > Aquatic > Freshwater > Lake | place: USA: Trout Bog Lake... | reverse complement strand
TTTCGCTCAAGTCGGCGTAGCTCAGGGTCCCTGCATCATCAATGAATGCAGGCCGATTTGAACGGTGTTCATTGCACTCAAGCAAAAATCCTGCAATATTAAATTTCTCAGGAGGGGGGCTGATACTTGAGGATGTTGAGGAGGGGTTATGGATTAATTCTGAATTCATGAGCATCTTTTCTGAAATAGGCGAAGGATGATTGGATTTGAGTTCTGGACTTGTGTGAGTTAGGATTGTTTGTTAATTTAAGAAAGCTAGTTAGGTAAGCTACTTAGGTAAGCTACTTAGGTAAGCTACTTAGGTAAGTTGGTTGAGCACGGAAGTGCTAGCTTGAACAGCTGCACGGCGATGATAAAAGTTCAGTGCGCGAAGACCACCTAACTCCTCGCCCCCTCCCGCACGCCCAGGCCCCCCGTGAAGAGACTGAGGCATCACGTTACCGTGACCCGTATTAAGGGATGCGATGTCAGGGGATACCACATGCACGCGTCCATGACTGTCAGTGAGCTCAGGCACCACTTGTGCTAACTCACGCTGATCAGTTCCGAATATTGAGATGACAAGTGAGCCCTGTCCTAGACGGATGAGCTGCAAGGCATGATTTAAATCGTTGTCTCGGTAAGGTACCAAAGTAGCAACTGGTCCAAAAACTTCCATCTCATGAACACGCGTTGAGGTATCACTTTGCCTTGCAGTGCGTGTGCCAAGCAAAGTGGGTCCTACGCAGCATGCTACGCTCGGATCAGCATCGATGAGTGCGTCTGTACTGCTTTCAAACAACACCTCAGTTTGTTCTTTCAAATACGTTAACCCACTCATGACGGTGTTGAACTGTTCACGGTTAACCAAAGCCCCCATCCTGACTGTTTCGTTGCGAGGATTGCCGATGGTGATTTTTTTCAAGCGGGCTGAAATAGCCTGCGCCGATAAAGCGTATAAGCTCTCAGGGATGAATATCCTTCGAATAGCAGTACATTTTTGACCTGACTTGACAGTCATCTCTTTGACGACTTCTTTGCAAAGTAATTCGAGTGCTTCGCTGGTCGCGCTTTCGCTGGGCAACAAAAGGGCTGAATTGACGCTGTCGGCTTCTATGTTCACGCGTACAGATTTTTTGGTGACACTTTGATGCGCGCGAATCTTCTGCGCTGTGTCAGCCGAACCGGTGAAGGAGACCACATCAAATGGCTCGAGTTGGTCCATGAGACCTGCAGAGCTCCCGCAAATGATCGAGACAGCCCCTTTTGGGAAGATTCCAGCATCCACAACGTCTTTAATCATTTGATGGGTTAACCAAGCCGTTGCAGTGGCTGGTTTAACAATGATGGGGACTCCTGACAAAAGAGCAGGGGCTGCTTTTTCCCATAATCCCCAAGCAGGAAAGTTAAAGGCGTTGATCAACAAAGCCAAGCCCCTATTGGGAGTAAGAATGTGTTGGGACTGAAAGAGTGGATCTTTCGCAAGTCGAGACATCTCACCGTCAACCAAGAAATGCCTCTCTCCTAATCCGTCCCCGAGCTTTGCATAAGTGCTGAGGGTATATATAGCACCGTCTACATCTACAGCAGTATCGTTTTTAACGGTTCCGCTATTGGCAAGGGATATCTCGTAGTATCTATCGCGATTAGCTTGAAGTACCTTCACCGCTGAACCCAGAAGGGCTGCGCGCTCTTTATAGTTGAGCGCCCTAAGGGACTCGCCGCCTTGGTTTCTAGCGAAAGCAAAGCATGCAGCTAAATCTAGGCCAGTGGCATCTACCTTGACCAACTCAGTTCCCAATACGGGGTCAAACAGTGCGCTTGCATGGCCATTTCCGGATTGCCACTGATTGCAGACAAAGTTAGCTAAAAGTTCGCTCATGTTGTTCTCTTAAATATGATGTTTTAAATTGAGTGGCCCCCACACGGGGTTGAGCTTTAGCTGACTTGTGTTGTCCGATCTAGCAAAGGAAAGGTGGGGTTGTTATGGATAAAAAGACTTGTTATTTTCAGGGATATGAATTATTATGCTTATGTGTAGAATAGCATGCAGTAAACTCCGCGTCTAGCACTATATTGCATGTTTTAGGGAAATCCCTAGATAATTAAAAGATTAAGGCTTGAAATGGCTGAGGTGGAATTAGATAAGAACCCATTTTTAACTGCATTGGGTGAGCGAGTTAGATCCTTAAGGGCTAGACGTGGGCTCACTCGAAAAGCGGTTGCTATCTCTGCAGATATCTCCGAGCGACATTTAGCTAACTTGGAATACGGGGAGGGCAATGCCTCCATACTCGTATTGCACCAGGTTGCTTCGGCACTGAATTGTTCACTAGCGGAGATGATCGGGGACGTTACGACGTCTTCACCCGAATGGTTGCTCATTCGAGAGATGTTGGCTCAGCGAAATGATGCAGATTTGCACCGTGCTCGGGTGCAGATCTCAGAAATGTTTGGGGCAACTGTGGAGTCTGCTCGTACCAACAGAATAGCTTTGATTGGTTTGCGCGGCGCTGGCAAGTCAACGCTCGGGCAACTCCTTGCCGCAGACTTAGGCTACGCTTTTATTGAACTTAGCCGCGAGATTGAGAAGTTTGCAGGCTGTAGCGTATCGGAAATTCACAACCTATACGGTATTGGTGCCTACCGTCGCTACGAGCGCAGGGCTCTTGAGGAAGCGATTCAAATTTACCCCGAGGTGATCATCGCCACCCCAGGCGGTGTGGTCTCAGATACAGCTACCCTTAACGAGATGCTCTCCCACTGCTATACCGTATGGCTGCAGGCCAAGCCCGAAGACCATTTATCCAGAGTTGTGGCCCAAGGTGATATGAGACCCATGGCCGGATCTGAGGAAGCACTTGAGGATTTAAAGTTGATCCTCGAGGGGCGTGCTCCTTTTTACTCAAAAGCAAACTTAACTTTCGATACCAGTTCCCAGTCTTTGGAGGATAGCTTCAAAGCCTTGCGAGCTCAGATAAGAGCCGTTTTAAAACTTCCAATTTAATATTTAATACCAAAGTAATAATTGAAAGTGGTATTGAACATTAGATTGTCAGGGTTTTCCCTTTTCATGAATAAAAGTGCATATTTTTAAATAAAGGTGAAATATAATGCATTTTAATGAAGTAAAATTCATCTTATCAACGTGCATATCGATCCCTCACTAAATAGGAGACTGGTAAATGAGTCAAACTGCGCAAGTAAATTACCAAATTGATCCAAGCCAATACAAGCACTGGTCGGTTAAGTACGAAGGTGAAACAGCCACTCTACAACTCAATATCAATGAGGACGGTGGAATTCGACCCGGTTACAAACTCAAGCTCAATTCTTATGACTTGGGAGTTGATATAGAGCTCAACGATGCCCTGCAAAGAATCAGATTCGAGCACCCAGAAATCAAATGCGTTGTCGTCACCAGTTTAAGAGACCGGATCTTTTGCTCGGGTGCTAATATTTTTATGTTGGGTTTATCAACTCATGCATGGAAAGTGAATTTCTGTAAATTCACCAATGAAACTCGCAACGGCATGGAGGACTCCAGCCGTAACGATGGTCTTAAATTCTTGGCTGCTGTCAACGGTGCATGTGCTGGCGGGGGCTATGAGTTAGCACTTGCGTGTGACGAGATTTTGTTGGTTGATGATCGATCATCTAGTGTCTCACTACCCGAAGTGCCCTTGCTGGGTGTGCTCCCAGGTACGGGTGGTCTGACACGTGTGACGGACAAGCGTAAAGTTCGTCATGATCACGCTGATATGTTTTGCACAAGTGTTGAAGGTGTCCGGGGCCAACGTGCGGTAGAGTGGCGCCTTGTTGATGAAGTCGCTAAGCCTGCACAATTCGCAGAAGCGGTGAATGCTCGTGTCGCTAAACTAAGTTTAAATAGTAAGCGTGCAGGTGCACCAGCCACGGGGCAAGGGGTTGCATTAACTCCCCTAACTAAAAACTTAGGTTCAGACTCCATTGATTATGAATTTGTACAGGTCCGAATAGACAGGCAAAAGCGCACCGCTACGCTCAAAGTGCATGCACCCAAAGTTGCAGTTCCAAGCAGCATCAAAGACATTCAAGCACAGGGCGCAAGTTGGTATCCACTTCAAATGGCCAGAGAGTTGGATGATGCAATTTTGAGTTTGCGTACAAACGAATCAGATATCGGGACATGGCTGCTAACGACAGCTGGTGATAAAGCATTGGCATTGCAATCGGATGCAGTCCTTTTGCAGTTCGCAGATCATTGGTTGGTTCGTGAAACCATGGGCTATCTTCGTCGCACACTCGCTCGTATAGATGTTTCATCTCGCTCCTTGTTCGCCCTCATAGATGAAGGTTCATGTTTTGCAGGTACCTTGGCAGAGTTGGCGTTTGCAGCGGACCGTTCCTATATGCTCGCATTGCCCGATCAGCCAAATAAGGCTCCAGGTTTGACCCTCACAGAATTAAACTTTGGCTACTTCCCCATGGTCAATCATCAAACTCGTTTACAAAGACGTTTTTACGAAGAAGTTGAACCCATGGAGAAGGTTCGCTCTGTAATCGGACAAACATTGGATGCAGACACTGCGTTATCCTTAGGTCTGGTGACTGCAGCGCCAGATGATATTGATTGGAATGACGAAATTCGGCTTGCCGTTGAGGAAAGGGCTTCTATGTCTCCAGATAGTTTGACGGGACTTGAAGCAAATCTGCGCTTTTGTCAGAAAGAGTCAATGGAGACACGAATTTTTGGTCGCCTCTCAGCATGGCAGAACTGGATCTTTAATCGTCCAAACGCCGTCGGCGAAAAGGGTGCTCTGAAGGTCTACGGTAAAGGCGAAAAAGCAGCATTTGATTTGAACCGTGTTTGATAAATCAAAAATACTAAACAAAATTGAAATTATTTATTAAGGGGAACTAACCATGACAGCAATCAATTACAGTGAAAAGATTCCTAATAACGTTAACTTATCTGAAGACCGCACATTGCAAAGAGCGCTAGAACACTGGCAGCCTAACTACTTACAGTGGTGGAATGATATGGGTCCAGAGGGGTCGCAAAATTTTGATGTTTATTTGCGTACTGCAGTGAGTGTTGACCCTCAAGGTTGGGCTCAGTTCGGTCATACCAAGATGCCAGACTATCGTTGGGGTATATTCTTAAATCCAGCAGAGCAAGACCGCAAAATCCATTTCGGTGATAACTTAGGTCAAGATGTTTGGCAAGACGTGCCCGGCGAACACAGAGCCAATCTTCGCCGCATCATCGTGACGCAAGGTGACACCGAGCCTGCATCCGTTGAGCAGCAAAGACATCTGGGTCTAACAGCTCCGAGCCAATACGATTTGCGAAATCTTTTTCAAGTGAACGTAGAGGAGGGGCGTCATTTGTGGGCAATGGTTTACTTGTTACACAAATACTTTGGTCGCGACGGCCGCGAGGAAGCGGAAGCTCTCCTTGAGAGAAATAGTGGCAACGCTGATAATCCCCGTATTCTTCAAGCGTTTAACGAGAAGACACCAGATTGGCTGAGTTTTTTCATGTTTACTTATTTCACTGATAGGGATGGAAAATTCCAACTCTGCGCCCTAGCTGAGAGCGCATTTGATCCCCTAGCCAGAACAACTAAATTCATGTTGACAGAGGAAGCACACCACATGTTTGTGGGTGAATCTGGAGTAGGTCGTGTAATTCAACGTACTGTGGACGCCATGAATCAACTCAAAACTGATGATGTCGCAAAACTTCGCGCCGCAGGCGTGATCGATCTGCCCACCCTACAACGCTACATTAATTTTCATTTCAGTGTGACCATTGATTTGTTTGGTGCTGATCAATCTTCAAACGCTGCAACCTTTTACAGCTCAGGCCTAAAAGGTCGATACGAGGAAGGTAAACGCACGGATGACCATGTTCTGAAGGGTAATACTTACAAAGTGCTAGAGGTTCAAAACGGCCAACTTATAGAAAAAGAAGTCCCGATGCTGAATGCGCTTAATGAGGTTTTAAGGGATGATTACATAACCGATTCAAAGGGCGGTGTTGACCGTTGGAACAGAATTATCGAAAAAGCTGGAATACCATTTAAACTAACGGTACCCCATAAGGCATTTCACCGTAACATAGGTGCTTTAGCAGGTGTTAAAGTGTCAACAGACGGACGTGTCTTGAGTGATTCAGAGTGGAATACAAACGTCAATGCTTGGTTGCCAACTGAGCAAGACCGCGCGTACGTTGCAAGCTTAATGGGGCGCGTAGTTGAGCCAGGCAAGTTCGCAAATTGGATTGCACCACCTGTCATGGGGGTCAATCGCCAACCTGTTGATCTTGAATATATTCGTTTTAATTAAAGCAATAAAAACCTAAAGAAGTTTTATCCTTATGAGTGCAACTGCTGAGCTGTTTAATCAACATTTGATTGATCCTGAAATTTGTATCAGGTGCAACACATGTGAGGCGACATGCCCAGTAGGGGCGATCACGCACGACTCTCGCAACTACGTAGTGCTTGCAGATAAGTGTAATTTTTGTATGGCCTGTGTCCCGCCGTGCCCAACTGGCTCAATTGATAATTGGAGGATGCAGGCCAAGAGCTCACCCTACACCGTTGAGGAGCAACTCTCTTGGGATGAGTTACCTGCTGCCTTGACCGATAATGAGTTGTCCGCCGTCGCTTCAGCAGGAAATGGTGAGTCAGCCGAGCAAGCATTAGCCTTTGTCTCACCCTCTCAAGACAATGAAGCTCTTGCACAGGTTAAAGCACTCGTGTCGGCCTCTGTAGGCTCTACTGTCCCCCCTTGGTCCGCAGCTCACCCCTTTACCAATCTTTATGGGCCCAAGGAGCCCATCACTGCGACCGTGGTTGGTAATGTTCAGGTCAATGACGCCGGCACAGATAACGAGACGCATCACATCGTACTGGATTTTGCAAACCTACCCTTTCCCGTGTTGGAGGGGCAATCAATCGGCATATTGCCCCCAGGTAGTGACGAACAAGGTCGAACACATCATGCTCGTCAATATTCTGTTGCAAGTCCACGAAACGGTGAACGACCTGGTTATAACAACCTCTCTCTCACCGTTAAACGTGTGATAGAGGACCACTCTGGTAATCCTGTTAAAGGTGTTGCATCCAACTATTTATGCGATTTAAAACTCGGCGATAAGGTTCAAGTTATAGGCCCCTTTGGCCATAGTTTCCTAATGCCCAACCATCCTAAATCAAATATTGTGATGATCTGTACGGGAACAGGCAGCGCCCCTATGAGAGCGATGACCGAGTGGCGCAGGCGGCAACGAAACAGTGGCAAATTTGAGGGCGGCAAGTTAATGCTTTTCTTTGGAGCCCGAACTCAAAAGGAACTTCCCTATTTTGGTCCCTTGCAAAAGTTACCCAAAGACTTTATCGATATTAACTTTGCATTTTCTCGTGAGCAAGCACAGCCTAAACGTTACGTTCAAGATTTTATGAGAGAAAGAGCAATCGATTTGGCTGAACTGCTGAAGGAAGCCAACACATACATTTATGTATGTGGGTTAAAGAGTATGGAGGAGGGGGCAATTTTGGCTTTGCGTGATGTTGTGACTGAACACGGAATTAATTGGGAAACCTTATCCCAAAACCTCAAAAAAGAAGGACGCCTACATCTAGAGACTTATTGATCAATCAAAAATCAATACTTGTATTTAAAACATAAAAGTCAAGAATGTTGCAATTTGATTAGCTCCCTAGGGTTTTAATGTATTTAGGACTATACAACTTGTCTTAATTCCCCAATGCCCTGCATAGATTAGAATTCCTCGGTGTTTAAGCACAAACCAAATTACGCTGAATAGGGAGTTCTTGATGACGCAATCGATTAAGCTGAAGGTTAATGGACGAGAGGTATCTTTGCCATTTAACGATCCAGATATGCCGCTTTTATATGCTCTACGCAATGAGCTTGATTTAAAAGGCCCCAGGTTTGGATGTGGTCTTGGACAGTGCGGCAGTTGCACAGTTCACATCAATGGTGAGGCGGTTCGCTCTTGCAGTTATCCGGTCTCCTCTGCCAAGGGTATGAACGTAACGACGTTGGAGGGCTTGGGTACCTCTGCCAAACCCGATGTGCTTCAGCAAGCCTTTATCGACGAACAAGCAGCTCAATGTGGATACTGTATCAACGGCATGGTGATGCAGGCTAAGGCATTATTGAATAAGAATAAAAAACCAACAGAAGCTCAAATTAAAGAGGCTCTTAGTAATAATCTTTGCCGCTGCGGAACGCACCAACGAATAGTTCGTGCGGTACAAAGAGCTTCCGGTCAACTCGTCTAATTAAGCGCAAATCTGGCGCTTTCGCTAAAGGATACAAAATGAGTTTTTTAACAAAATCTAGCCCCGTGCAAGTTGACACCTCCAAGCCCACTAATCTGTCGCGTCGAAGTTTGCTCCAAGGTGCTGGCTCGTTGGTCGTTAGTTTCTCTCTGGCTCCCCTATCGGGATCTGTGCTCGCCGCTACCAGCAGCACCTTTAACAGTGTCAAATCCGTAGCACTTGATGAGGTGGAAGGTTTTATCTCAGTCAACGCCAACGGTACGGTCTCAATTTTTTCTGGCAAAGTTGATTTAGGAACTGGTATTCGTACTGCAATCTCTCAAATTGCAGCAGAAGAGCTTGATGTCTCTTTGTCTCAAATTGATCTAATTCAAGGCGACACATTGCTGACCCCGGATCAAGGCCCAACTTTCGGCAGTTTATCCATTCAAAACGGCGGCATGCAAATCAGGCAAGCTTGTGCAACAGCAAGGGAGGCTTTGAAATCAGTTGCAGCAAAAGAGTGGGGCGCAAGCCCATCTGATATCACGACTAAGAACGGGGCTTGTTATTTGGGTGATAAGTCACTGAGCTACGTGGTGTTAGTAGGAATGCAACCTCTTAAAATGAAATCAGATGCAAAGGTGACGCTAAAAGCTCCTGCTAACTATGCAGTTGTTGGTAAATCAGTTCCTAGGCTTGATATTCCTGCAAAACTGACCGGCGAATTTACTTACATTCATGACTTCAAATTACCAGGTATGGTGCATGCAAGAGTAGTTAGACCGTCCAACTTACATGCAAGCTTAATCTCTTTTGACGACTCCGAAGTTACTAAGATTGCGGGATTCCTTCAAGTCGTAAGGGATGGAAATTTCCTCGCCGTGGTTGCTTCAGATGAATGGGCAGCCATCACTGCAAGCAAAAAGCTGAAAGTAAAGTGGTCTGAGTGGGAGGGACTACCACAGCAAAAAGACCTTTGGACATATGTGCGCAATTCTAAAATTGCAGGAGTAGAGGATCTACAAAAAGTTGGTAACACTCAGCAGGTTAATTTAGACGGCGCTCAAACTGTTGAGGCGACCTATGATTTTGCCATTCACACACACGGCTCTATTGGTCCATCTTGTGCAGTTGCTCAATGGGAGGACGGACGTGTAACGTGTTGGAACGCGTCCCAGCAAACGCATTTGTTGCGCAAGCAATTGGCACAGATGCTTAAATTGGCAGATGATCAAGTTAGGTGTATTTATATTGACGGTGCTGGATGCTACGGACGAAACGGACACGAGGACGCTGCTGCGGACGCTGTGCTTATCTCCAAATACGTCGGTAAACCAGTCAGGGTTCAGTGGTCTAGAGCAGATGAGCATGGCTGGGATCCTAAAGGTCCACCGTCTCTTTACGACTATAAAGGCTCAATTGACAAAGCGGGCCGTGTCATAAGCTGGGAGTCAGATGCATTCATAGCCGAGCGACCAAAGCAGATTTCAGTAACGCTTTTAGCTGCAGATTTAGCAGAGCTTCCTCGTGAGGTTGCACACCCTGGAAACATCCAACAGTCCTTGGCAGTGCAGTACAAGTTACCCAATATCCGCGCTACCGCGCATTACGTGAAAGATACGCCATTCAGACCGAGCTGGATTAGAACTCCTGGTCGTATGCAAAATACGTTTGGTAACGAGTGTTTCCTAGATGAGTTAGCAGCAAAAGCAAGCATTGATCCCTTCGAATACAGACTCAGCTACTTGGATGATCCAAGGGGTGTGGAGTGTATTCAAAGGGTCATGAAGATGGCTAATTGGAAGAGTGCGCCAGCCCATTCACAACAAGCCGACAAAGCTAAATCAGACATCGTTTACGGTCGAGGAGTCTCCTATATCAAGTATGAGCTCGTCAGAACATACATTGCAGTAGTTGCTGATATCGAGCTTAATAAAAAGACGGGAGTCGTGCGGGTTAAAAAATTCTATGTCGCTCATGACTGCGGTCAAATTATTAACCCCGACGGGCTTAGAAACCAAATCGATGGTAATGTGATTCAAACGGTGAGTCGCACACTGATTGAGGAAGTTAAGTTCAACCGCTCGATGGTGACGAGTTTAGACTGGGCTAGCTACCCTATTCTTAAATTTCCAGGGGTACCCACAGTTGAGATAGATTTGATTGACCGTCCCAATGAGAAGCCCTGGGGAGCTGGCGAGCCTTCAGCGGCGGTTGTGCCTTCTGCGATTGCCAATGCAATCTATGATGCGTCTGGCGTTCGTCTGCGCTCGGTGCCCATTACACCAGCTAAAGTGTTGCAAGCGCTTAAAGCAGTTAAGTCAGCAAAGGCCTAAGAAGGTAGATAATTTAGGCGCTCAGTTTTGCAAAGAAGTTTTTAAATTTTTGCAAATTGAGCGCTAGTTTTACATGACTTGAGTCGTGTAACGTCGCGTCATTTTTTTCGAAATGAAAATTTACAGTTCAACTTCAACTTAGAGTTAATCGTCCTTAATGAAGCCCGCATACAGCATTTGGCAACTCATTATTTATATGCTCAAGCTTGGGACTTGGGGGTTTGGAGGGCCAGTTGCACTTGCTGGCTACATGCACCGAGATTTAGTTGAGAAACTTCAATGGATTACTGAAGCTGACTATAAGGAAGGTTTGGCATTGGCTCAGCTCGCCCCTGGTCCAATGGCTGCGCAATTAGCCATTTACCTCGGATATGTTCACTTTCGAATCCTGGGTGCGACGCTCGCAGGTATCGCATTTGTGTTGCCCTCATTCTTGATGGTTGTGGCTCTTGGATGGGCTTACCTTGCTTATGGAGAGCTAGCGTGGATGCAAGCCGTCTTCTACGGAGTAGGCGCTGCAGTGATCGGTATCATAGCAATCAGCGCTCAAAAACTAACACAAAAGACAATCGGTAAAGATCGACTTCTTTGGGTGATATATTTAATAATGGTTGTCACAACCGTCGTTACACAATCTGAAATTGCATGGCTTGTTTTTGCAGCAGGATTTACAACTCTCTTTATTAAATCTCCACCTAAGTGGTTTAAGAGTGGTGACTTGAATTCGGCAATGCTCACCCAATTACCAGCCATTACTAGCGTTTGGGGTAGTATGGATTTGAGTTTGTTAACTCAAATAGGCTTATTCTTTACCAAAGCTGGGGCATTTGTATTTGGTTCGGGATTAGCTATTGTTCCATTCCTCTACGGCGGTGTCGTAGTCGAGCACCACTGGTTAAATGAGAAGCAATTTGTAGATGCGGTGGCTGTTGCAATGATCACGCCTGGGCCGGTTGTGATTACAGTTGGTTTCATAGGTTATTTGATAGCAGGCTTTAGTGGAGCTTGTGTAGCTGCTTTAGGAACTTTTGTGCCTTGTTATCTTTTTACAATTATTCCAGCGCCTTACTTTAAAAAATACGGAAAAAATCCCAGTTTGCTGGCGTTTATTGATGGAGTCACTGCAGCAGCAGTAGGAGCAATTACAGGTTCGGTTGTGGTCATTGCACAAAAATCAATAATAGATTTGCCAACTGCAACGATAACCGTCCTCACTGGAATTGTTTTATGGAAGTTTAAGAAAATTACTGAGCCTATTGTTGTAATCTCCGCCGCTTTGTTGGGGATATTTCTGTATCCGATTTTTAAAGTTTAAATTGAGCTTTACTTGAACTTGATATGACTACAAAATCTTTCCACCATTCTGGCCAAGAAGACAAATATCTTTGCTATTGTCTTGAGACTTAATTTATTTAGAATGCGCTATAAAGATTTACTTTTGAGCTTTTGTAACAGATTCAAAGAAATGCTGTGTTTGTATCAAAAATGATTACTTACCTCAAAAGACAGGATTTTTTTTAATACTCGGAAAAATTCATT
>Ga0164297_10004661_pt1 | contig 12140 bp, 11 predicted proteins | sample GEODES058metaG_FD_113539 | JGI IMG/M metagenome (GOLD analysis project Ga0164297, IMG submission 113539) | Dystrophic lake water microbial communities from Trout Bog Lake, Wisconsin, USA - GEODES058 metaG | ecosystem: Environmental > Aquatic > Freshwater > Lake | place: USA: Trout Bog Lake... | reverse complement strand
TCAGCGCTGAGAAATTATTTCAAGCAGCGTTGGCCAATGCTGGGCAAATGCAGGGTGCAAATGTTTGGAAGCGACCTCTGAGATGAGAACCCATTCGATTTCAGCAGATTCATCGTTCAGAGCGTGCGCCGTGAGTTCCGGATGAGCGTGGGCTAGAAATGTGTCATATCTCCATGAACCATGGTCATCGGTGTGAGTAGCAAAAGGGGTAAAAGTTCCTGGTGTGATGCCCAGTTCTTCACCTGCTTCGCGAGTAGCACACTCAAGAATCTCTTCGTGAGAATCGCGGGCGCCACCGGGGATGCCCCAGGTATCACCATTGTGGACCCAGGCCGCGCGGTGTTGAAGGAGCACATGCTGATCTCGAAGCAGGAGTAAGCCGGCTGCGCCATGCAAGCCCCAGTGGCGCTTACCGCAGCTGCAATCAATCCAGCCGTCTCCATCGCGCGATGCCATGGTTCTAGCGTTGCATCTTTATCCCCAGTTTGTCTGCATCCACAGGGATATGGCGTGGCTAGGGCGAGTGCAGAGTGCGGAATCTAGAGTCCCAGAATGATTGGATCAAATGCAGTAGTGGTCGCAGTAATCAGTGCCGCACTTCATATGTCTGGATCATGCACACAAGGCCCGTGCCTGAGCGTTCACACAGATCCGCTCACTCATCAAATAATTATCACCGCCACTCAAAATACGCCGGGGAGTAGCACCGCCACTTCACCAAAGCCCACTCCAAGCGCACCCAAATCAACTCCTGCTAAAGCAACTCCTGCTAAAGCAACTCCTGCTAAACCAGCGCCAGTACTGATAAAACCGATTCCAATCCCTAGTAAGTCGGCTACTGCTTCAGCTAAGCCAAGACCATATACGCCTAGGCCATACACGCCCAGACCATACGTCTACAGATATCGACCTCGAATCAAACCGACTCCAACTCCTACTCCCGCTTTGGTTGAAGCGGTCAACCTTTCGGATCAGATATCACAACTAATTCCTGGCAACCATCTCTTGTATCAACCAACGATCGACCCATTGTCGGGCGTTCCGATTTATTTTTGGAGCGACGCCGGAGATCTTTTCTCACTTGCGACAGCAATTCTTGGGGTGGGTGTGAGTGTTGCGTTAACTCCAAGTTTTGCATGGGATTTTGGAGACGGTAGCCATCTCACGGTTGATTCTCCAGGAGGTCCATATCCCAACTCAAAAGTTGTTCACACGTATTCGCGTCCCGGTTCCTATGAAGTAGCGCTCGCCATCTCGTGGGGCGGAACGTGGAGTTCGCAAGGAGCAGTACTCCCAGTGCTTGGAGGGGCCATTGTTCAAAATCTCTCGGCAGAACTTGTTATAGCTCCGGGACCAACAGAATTCACAGGGTGAAGATATGCACATCTCAATCACAGCAATAATCGTTATGGCCATATTAAGAGCAATTGTTAAACCATGACCACACCAACTTCTAATCCGATCACTCTTCCAACTACTGGCTCAGATTCAACTCCGATCACGACGCTGCTTTCAACGCCGGATGATCTCCTTGCTGCTGTGCCATTTCTTATCGGGTATCACCCGCAAGAATCATTGGTGATTATCGCTCTTAAGAAATCCGCTATCGGAATGGCTATGCGAATGGATTTCCCCGCTACAACGCCCCTTGAACTCATGGCGTGCGCAGCTCAAATTGCGATGCATCTTCACCGAGAAGGCGCAGATTCGGCAATTATTGTCGGCTACCTTCCGCAGGGCGCGAATTTAAATAATGGAGCATTGGATGAGATCGCTGCAGCCATTAAGTCCAATGGCATCTCCCTGTCAGAAGTAGTCGAAGTGAGCGCAGACCGGTTTCGCTCCACTCTCTGTCAGCGCCCCGACTGTTGCCCACCTGAGGGTTTGCTCTTGCAAAAATCGACTGATTCACGAATCAGCGCCGAGCAAGTTGCCCTCGGACATCCCATGCCATTTGCTGGTCTTGCCGAGATGCGAGAATCAATTGCAGCACTTCCGAAAGATAAAGAGTTAATTCGAGCCATTCGCGCGATCGAGCAGATCGATTATGAAGAGTTAGATCCAGCTGAGATTCTTCAACTTCAACGCGAAGGTGCGCTTGCAGTAAACACATTGAGTGAAAGTTACGGAGAAGTTGGGATTGGACTTGATCGATCCCTCCTTGCACTTGTCCTTGTAAGGCTGCACGACCTTCAGGTGAGAGATTATGCAATGGGTTTAGCTACACCTGAAGATTCATTGAGTCTGTGGGCCATGTGGCGCTGGATACTAAGAATTGCGCCAACGGGATACATCGCTCCTGTTGCCTCCATTTTTGCGACAGCCTCTTATGAGCGAGGCGAAGGCGCGTTGGCGCAACGAGCGCTAGATAGGGCGCTAGAAGATGACTCTCGTTATCAAATGGCTAAGTTACTACGTAGAACGTTTGCAGCTGGCTGGCCACCAGAGAGTTTTTCGACGATGCGTGCAGAACTTCATCCGAAGATTTGCGCCGCACTCTTCTCGGAGTAACCGGTAGGTACTAGTATCAAACTATGATCATCGGTTGCCTCAAAGAAATTAAAAATAACGAGTCGCGTGTTGCACTCACACCTTCGGGAGTGCACGCACTAGCTGCACATCATCAAGTCCTGATAGAAGCTGGCGCTGGTCTTGGATCGGCGATCACCGATGCAAGTTATCAAGCGGCTGGCGCCACCATCGTTCGCACGGCTGATGAAGTCTGGGAGCGCGCGCAGATGATTATGAAGGTTAAAGAGCCAATAGCGAGTGAGTACCTAAAGATGCGTCCGGGCCAAATTCTCTTTACCTATCTCCATCTTGCTGCGGACCGTGAACTCACTCTGGCTTTGATGGAGCGAGGCGTAACTGCAATTGCTTATGAGACTGTCGAAGTAAATCGACATCTGCCTCTACTCGCGCCTATGTCAGAAGTTGCAGGACGTATGTCGATTCAAGTTGGTGCTGCCGCACTGCAGCGCCCAAACGGCGGTCGCGGAGTTCTGCTGCCAGGCGTTCCTGGAGTTAAACCTGGCAAGGTGGTTGTTTTAGGCGGGGGAGTTGTTGGAGTTGCTGCGGCAACAATTGCACATGGAATGCACGCAGACGTCACAATTCTTGACCTGAATTTAGGACGGTTAGCTGAAATCGATCAGCTCTTTCACGGCCAAGTGAAGACCCTTGCTTCATCCCCGTATGAAATTGAACAACAATGCACGGCAGCAGATCTCGTGATCGGTGCGGTACTTGTTCCAGGAGCGAAAGCGCCAAAGCTTGTCTCGCAAGAGTTAGTATCTAAAATGCAGCCAGGTTCGGTATTGGTCGATGTCGCTATTGACCAAGGCGGCTGCTTTGAAGGTTCTCGAGCTACAACGCACGCAGAACCTACCTTTGCGGTTCATGGTTCGCTTTATTACTGCGTCGCTAATATGCCTGGGGCAGTTCCAGCAACCTCCACCTACGCATTGGCTAATGCAACAATTAAGTACGCCTTAGCTATTGCCGACAAAGGCTGGGAGAAGGCTGTTGCCGATGATCCTGCCCTGGGCTCGGGTCTGAATGTGCACGCTGGCGAGATTAAGTACGCGGCTGTAGCGGCGGCGCACGGGCTATAACTCAGCACGCGTGCTCTAGCCGAGCGCAGGAATGCTCAGCCCGATATCCAGCAGACCACTATCCAGCAGCCCGCTATCCAGTAGCCAGCTCAGCTGACTTAACATCCCTGTAACACGCATTGGGCACAATGCGCTTCATGACGCAATCCAATACCCCGCAGGAATTTGGGCAAGATCCACTGAGGCCTGATTCAACGAGGCAAGAGGACTTTGTCCTTAGGACTTTGGAAGAGCGCGGTATTCGTTTTGTTCGACTTTGGTTTGCCGACGTATTGGGCTATCTCAAATCAGTAGCTATCGCTCCTGCAGAACTTGAAAATGCATTTGCGGAGGGAATTGGATTCGACGGCTCGGCGATCGAGGGTTTTGCGCGGGTAACAGAAGCCGACATGTTGGCAAAGCCCGATGCATCTACCTTCACCGTTTTGCCATGGCGCACTACCGCGCCTGGTGCCGCAAAGATGTTCTGTGACATCACGATGCCAGATGGCAAACCATCACCTTCTGATCCACGCCACGTTTTAAAGCGCACGCTGCAAAAAGCTGCTGACATGGGATTTACTTGTTACACACATCCAGAGATCGAGTTCTATCTCTTTAAGAATTCTCCAGACTCAGGCAATCAGCCAGAACCCGTGGATCAAGGTGGGTACTTCGATCACACGCCATCACCCATCGGTCATGATTTTCGTAGGCAAGCAATCACAATGCTAGAAGCAATGGGAATTAGTGTTGAGTTCTCTCACCACGAAGGCGGGCCTGGTCAACAAGAAATTGATCTCCGTTATGCCGATGCGCTCACCACCGCCGATAACATCATGACATTCAGACATGTGATCAAAGAAGTCGCGCTCGATCAAGGATTCTTCGCATCGTTTATGCCAAAACCTTTCACAGATCAACCGGGGAGTGGAATGCATACGCACTTCTCGCTCTTTAACGGCGAAGACAATGCATTTTTCGAAGAGGGCGCCGAATATCAGTTGTCGGCAATCGGACGCTCATTTATCGCTGGAATTTTGGCTCACGCACCCGAGTTCACCGCGATTACAAATCAATGGGTGAATTCCTACAAGCGAATCACTGCTGGTGGAGAAGCCCCGGCCCACGTCACGTGGGGTCACAACGATCGCTCATCGCTCGTGCGAATCCCTGCCTATAAACCACTCAAGGGAAACTCCACTCGAGTCGAAGTGCGTTCACCGGACTCTTCATGCAACCCATATCTAGCTTTTGCAGTGATCATTGCAGCCGGACTTAAAGGCATCGAAGAGAAGTATCCGCTGGATGTAGCGCTGGAACCTCGCGCGCTGCCTACAAATCTTGATGAGGCAATTTCAGCGATGGCAGATTCAAAGCTCGTGAGGAGTACTTTGGGGGCAGAAGTCTTTGAATACGTGTTGCTCAACAAACGTGCCGAGTGGAACGAGTACCGAAAGCAGGTCTCGCACTACGAACTCGCACGGTATTTGCCCGTTCTCTAAGCCAGTTGTACGCTTGCAACATGATTTTGCGCAGCCTCCTCCTTCGCTGCCGCGGCGGGGCCAACTAACCGGTCCTCCTGTCGCGGGGTTTGGTGTTGCCGGTTAACAACCAGATCCCCTCGAAAAATGTAAGGAGCAGTTCATGTCTTTTCCACAACAACAGCCTTCGTCAATGCCGGTATCTCGCTACGCACCATTTATTCCAGTAGACCTCACCGATCGCACCTGGCCGACCAAGCGAATCACTCGCGCACCGCAATGGTGTTCTGTTGACCTTCGCGACGGCAATCAAGCGTTGATCGATCCCATGGATCCACATCGCAAACTCACCATGTTTCAACTCTTAGTCAAGATGGGTTACAAAGAGATTGAAGTCGGATTCCCATCAGCATCTCAAACTGATTTTGATTTTGTGCGCAAAATTATTGATGAGAAGTTGATCCCAGATGACGTTGTTATTCAAGTTCTTACCCAAGCTCGTGAGCCATTGATTAAACGCACCTTTGAAGCGATCAAGGGTTCAAAGCAAGCCGTTATCCACCTCTACAACTCCACATCCACGCTCCAGCGCCGAGTTGTATTTGGGCAAGATAAAGAGGGAATTAAGGCTATTGCTGTAGAAGGAGCAAAACTCTGCAAAGAGTTAGCAGCAACAGTCCCTGGCACCAAAGTCTTTTTTGAATATAGTCCAGAGTCTTACACCGGTACTGAATTGGAATATGCCAAAGAGGTCTGCGACGCAGTTAACGATATCTGGCAACCGACGCCTGACCACAAAACCATCATTAACCTACCTGCAACTGTAGAGATGGCATCGCCGAATGTTTATGCAGATTCCATCGAATGGATGCATCGCCATTTGAAGTATCGCGATTCAATCGTGCTCTCGTTGCATCCTCATAACGACCGAGGCACCGGAGTTGCAGCAGCCGAGTTGGCTTACTTAGCTGGTGCAGACCGAATCGAAGGCACCCTCTTTGGAAATGGTGAGCGCACGGGCAATGTTTGCTTAGTGACTCTTGGCTTGAACTTGTTTAGCCATGGTATTGATCCGCAGATTGATTTCAGTAATATCGATGAGATTCGCAGGACCGTCGAATACTGCAACCAACTACGTGTTCCAGAACGCCATCCATATGGCGGAGATTTAGTCTTTACCGCTTTTTCAGGAAGTCACCAAGATGCTATCAAAAAAGGTCTTGAGCATATGGAGCGAGATGCCGCCGCTGCTGGCGTCGATGTAGATGCTCACACGTGGGCAGTTCCATATTTGCCAATCGACCCAAAGGATATTGGTCGTTCCTACGAAGCTGTCATTCGAGTGAATTCACAATCAGGCAAAGGCGGAGTCGCCTATTTGATGAAGAACGAGCATCAACTCGATCTTCCACGACGCCTCCAAATTGAATTCTCACAAGTTGTTCAAGCTAAGACCGACTCTGAAGGTGGAGAAGTAAGCCCGGCTGAGCTCTGGCGCATTTTCGAAGATGAGTACCTTCCTGCGGCAGATCATAAGTGGGGTCGATTTACTTTGGCCGGACTCTCACAGAGCTCGCATATGGATGAAGATGTAAATCTGAGTGTTGAGTTACTCGATGGTGATCAACTCACTAAACTCGAGGGGACCGGTAACGGTCCAATTGCGGCCTTTGTGGCAATCCTCAACTATTACCTTGCCGGAACGTCAGTTCGAGTGCTGGATTACTACGAGCACGCGCTCTCAGCTGGTGGCGATGCCAAGGCAGCTGCCTACCTTGAGTGTGAAGTTGCCGACCAGATCTTTTGGGGAGTTGGAATTGATTCCAGCACCACAACGGCGGCTCTTAAAGCCGTTGTGTCTGCGGTAAATCGAGGCTTACGCAAGTAAAGGGCGGTAGCGTGAACCCATGTCCGCTAGCTATCGAGATCAGGCCGTGGTGCTTCGAACTCAAAAACTTGGCGAGGCCGATCGAATCATCACGCTACTGACCCGCGAACATGGTCGGGTTAAGGCTGTAGCTAAAGGTGTACGCCGGACAAAATCTCGGTGGGGTGCTCGATTAGAACCGGGCTCACACGTTGATCTGCAACTCTATTCTGGTCGCACCTTTGAAACCGTCACACAAGCCGTCAGCTTAGAGAACTTTGGTGACACGCTCTCACTCGACTATCAACGTTGGACTGTGGCGTGCGCAATTCTCGAGGCGGCGGAGCGTTTTACTGCGCAAGAACATGAGCCTTCGCTACAGCAATATCTGCTTGTGGTCGGAGCACTAAAAGTTTTGGCACACGAAACATACGACGCCTCTTTAATTTTAGATGCCTATCTCTTGCGTTCCTTGGCAGTGGCTGGGTATGCACCATCACTCACCAACTGTTCGGTCTGTGATGCACCAGGTCCTCATAGATTCTTCTCACTCGTTGGTGGCGGTTCTGTCTGTCTTAACTGCAAGCCATCGGCCGCGCCAACTCCAAACGAGGAGACTTTGATTTTGATGCAAGCCCTCTTGAGTGGTGATTGGGAGCTTGCTACCGCAAGTGAGGTTCGTAATCGCCGCGAAGCATCTGGTCTAATCGCCGCGTATTTGCAGTGGCATTTGGAGCGCGGTTTACGAAGCTTGCCGTTAGTTGAGAGAATGTAACTATGGCGCCTCGCTTTGAAAATATTCCACACCACGTGGCACTTGTCATGGATGGCAATGGACGTTGGGCTAAAGCTCGCGGGTTGCCGCGCACGGCAGGTCACGAAGCCGGTGAGAAAGCTTTGCTCGATGTGGTTCACGGAGCAATTGAAGTCGGCGTGAAAGAGTTAAGTGCCTACGCTTTTAGTACTGAAAATTGGCGCAGATCTCCAGAAGAAGTGAAATTTTTGCTGGGCTTTAATCGAGATGTCTTACGGCGCAGGCGAGATGAGATGAATGCGCTTGGTGTTCGAATTAAGTGGGTTGGTAAGCCTGGTCGACTCTGGAAATCTGTTATTGAAGAATTAGAAGAAGCACAAGAGCTCACCAAGCGTAACAATGTGCTTACGCTGAATATGTGTGTTAACTATGGTGGGCGGGCAGAGCTCACCGATGCGCTTAAAGCCCTTGCAAGCGATGTTAAGAGTAAGAAACTTGCCTCGGACTCAATCACTGAAAAGACAATCAAAAAATATTTGTACAACCCGCACATGAGCGATGTCGATCTCTTTCTGCGTAGTTCAGGAGAGCAGCGGACCTCGAATTTTCTTCCGTGGCAATCGGTTTATGCCGAGATGGTCTTCATGGATGTCCTGTGGCCTGATGTGGATCGACATACTCTGTGGGAAGCTATTCGGATTTATAACGAACGAGAGCGCAGGTTTGGTAGGGCCTAACGAGGGATTTTTTCCGCTTGATCTCGAATTCAACTAGAATATCGCCATGCATAAAGCGCTTTTGCTCGCCCTTTTAACTTCGGTGGCGACCGCGCTTGGTGGAATGTTGGCTCTTCGTGTAAAGGATCGCACCCATATCATTTTGGGCCTAGCTGCCGGATTGATGCTCGGCCTCGTCTTTTTTGATTTAACACCAACGGTATTTTCAGAAAATCTCTCGACTTTTGGCGGCGTACGGAGTGTGGCGCTTGCAATTGTTCTGGGTTTTTTAACGCTTCATTTGGTGGAGCGACTCTTTGCGACTCACGAGCCGCATGAATCTCACTATGGCCAAGTCGATGAACATCACCATAAGCATTACGCCGGCTCCTTAGCAGCTCTCGCCATGGGCGGCCATGTATTTGCAGATGGCTTGGGTGTCGGCGCGGCTTTTAGAATCAGTAGCTCACTCGGACTGGCAGTTTTTGCGGCAATCGTCGTTCATGCATTTAGCGATGGTCTTAACACTGTTACATTTTTGGTGAAAGAACATATGTGGACCAAGCGGGCCAGTGGCTTACTGATTGTCGATGCAATTGGACGTGTAGGCGGAGCGGCTGTTGGTTCCTATGTTGCCTTTGGGCATAACTGGATTGCGCTCTACTTAGCGCTCTTTGCTGGATTCGTCATCTACATCGCAACTTCACATATCTTGCCTGAGGCCCATTCTCGACATGAATCAAAGTGGACTCTGGTAGCCACCATCGCTGGTGTCTTGATCATGTGGGCGGTTGTTGCTGGAGGAGCATGAGGTTTAGCCTCATCCTGATCCCTCCTTTGGGGTAGTAAACTGATCCACCTTGCGACCCGCAAGAAATGAAAGCCGACAGCCAGCCGGACAAAGGAGATCACCGTGGCCGCAGATAGACTCGAAACAATTGTTAGCTTGGCTAAGCGCCGAGGTTTTGTTTACCCATCTTCCGAGATTTATGGCGGACTACGCGCGGCTTGGGATTACGGCCCACTTGGAGTTGAGCTTAAAAACAATGTGAAGCGCCAGTGGTGGAAGAGCATGGTGCAAGGTCGTGAAGATGTAGTTGGTCTCGACTCAAGTGTGATCTTGGCTCGCGAAGTATGGCAAGCATCTGGTCACGTTGAAACATTCACTGACCCGCTCACCGAATGCACCGAGTGTCATAAGCGTTATCGCGCGGACCACCTCGAGGAAGCTTTTGAAGCCAAGCATGGCCGTGCAGCCACCTCCATGGAAGAAATTGGTTGTCCAAACTGTGGCAATAAAGGAAAATTCACAACACCACGCCAATTCTCCGGTTTGCTTAAGACGTTTCTAGGCGCTGTAGAAGATGAGTCAGGCTTGGCATATTTGCGCCCAGAGACTGCTCAAGGCATCTTTATCAATTTCGACAATGTAGCGACCACATCGCGCAAGAAGCCGCCTTTTGGAATCGGTCAGATCGGAAAGTCATTTAGAAACGAGATCACACCAGGCAACTTCATCTTTAGAACTCGTGAGTTCGAGCAGATGGAGATGGAGTTCTTTGTTGTTCCAGGAACTGATGAGCAGTGGCACCAATACTGGATCGATACTCGCCTTGATTGGTACAAGAACCTTGGAATTAATCCAGATCGCTTGCGGTTATTTGAGCACCCTAAAGAAAAACTCTCGCACTACTCAAAACGCACTGTCGATATTGAATATAAATTTGAGTTTAATGGAACTGAGTGGGGCGAGCTTGAGGGTATTGCTTCTCGCACCGACTTCGATTTGAAGGCGCATAGTTCTGCCTCTGGAAAAGACTTGTCTTGGTTTGATCAAGAGAAGAATGAACGCTGGACTCCATTTGTGATCGAACCTGCTGCCGGTGTAGACCGCTGCACGCTGACTTTCATGATGGATGCCTTCACTGAAGATGAAGCTCCAAATGCCAAGGGTGAAATGGAAAAGCGTGCGGTCATGAAGCTTGACCACCGTTTGGCGCCAATCAAAGTAGCCGTTTTGCCGCTCTCTAGAAACGCCGATCTATCGCCTAAGGCGCGCGATTTGGCTGCAGAGCTGCGACAGAACTGGTCAGTTGACTTCGATGATGCTGGAGCGATCGGACGTCGCTATCGCCGCCAAGATGAAGTTGGTACGCCGTATTGCATCACTGTGGACTTTGAAACCCTCGAAGATAATGCAGTGACCATTCGCCATCGCGACACCATGCAACAAGAGCGTATCGGTCTTGATCAAGTGAACTCTTGGCTCGCACCAAAGTTGCTTGGCTGCTAATTAACTCTGGATGAGTACTTCACTGGCGAAAGCGATAGAGATCGCACCACTTCGCCTTCCCATCGCAAATGGTGGATTTGTAAATAATGAAGTGGTGCTGCCGACGCCAGTTGTTCTAGCGCCTATGGCAGGAATTACTAATTCAGCGTTTCGCACGTTGTGCCGCGAACAAGGGGCTGGGTTGTTTGTCTCTGAGATGGTGACGGCTCGCGCTCTGATCGAGCGCCACCCGGAAACTATGCGACTCATTACGCCAGGTAAAGGTGAATCACCTCGCTCAGTACAGCTCTATGCAGTAGACCCGGTTGTAGTTGGCAAAGCGATTTCAATGTTGATGGAAGAGAACTTGGCAGATCACATTGATCTGAATTTTGGCTGCCCGGTTCCAAAGGTAACGCGGCGCGGTGGTGGTGCGGCCTTGCCTTACAAGCGCAAATTATTCTCAGCAATCGTTGGTTCTGCAGTGAAGGCAGCCGCTCCTTACGGAGTTCCGGTTACTGTGAAAATGCGAATCGGAATCGACACCGATCACCACACGTATTTGGAGGCCGCTAAGTCAGCAGCCGATCAGGGCGTAGCCTGGGTGGCTCTGCATGCTCGCACCGCAGAGCAACTCTATGAAGGAGAAGCCGATTGGTCGGCCATTCGCACCCTTGTTGAATATATGAAACCGACTGGTGTCCCAGTGTTAGGTAATGGTGATATTTGGTCTGGCAACGATGGCTTGCGGATGGTTCAAGAGACTGGTTGCGCTGGGGTAGTTGTGGGTCGCGGTTGTCTTGGCCGGCCATGGCTATTTGCAGAATTAAAGGCGGCCTTTAACGGCGAGCCTGCCCCGACTCTTCCTACACTCTTTGAAGTACGCGAGATTATGTTGCGCCACGGGCAGTTGTTGATTGAATTTTTTGAGTCCGAGGGTCGAGCGATGCGCGATCTGCGAAAGCATATGGCGTGGTACCTCAAGGGTTTCTCGGTTCCCCGAGAACTTCGCGCTGGTTTTGGAATGGTTTCATCGTTGGGCGAATTAGAGTTTCTGCTCTCGCAATTGAGTGACCAGCCTTATCCCAGCGAAATTGCTCAAGCACCTCGCGGGCGTCGCAGTCACGGGCGAGCTGTTTCTCTACCAGATGGTTGGCTCAATGATCCGGATGAATTTGCAACCATCAGTATTGATGATGCAGTTTCTGGCGGTTGATCGTGTTTCTTTTCAAAATTATTAGGCGAATATTTCTCTTCGTACTTCTTCTGGCAATTATCATCCCGTCCTATGTCGCTCTTAATATTTGGTCGACCGCCCATCATGCAGTTCCTGCAAAGAGCGATCTAATCGTGATTCTTGGAGCAGCTCAAGACAATGGCGTGCCAACTCCAATTTTGGAACATCGAATTGAACAAGCAATCACCGCTTTCCGTGCAGGTTTTGCGCCGTTAAT
>Ga0164297_10004660_pt1 | contig 12141 bp, 8 predicted proteins | sample GEODES058metaG_FD_113539 | JGI IMG/M metagenome (GOLD analysis project Ga0164297, IMG submission 113539) | Dystrophic lake water microbial communities from Trout Bog Lake, Wisconsin, USA - GEODES058 metaG | ecosystem: Environmental > Aquatic > Freshwater > Lake | place: USA: Trout Bog Lake... | reverse complement strand
TATAAACCCAAAGTCCTGGGAAAAGCATCTCTTTAGAGGAATAACTCATTATAAACCCTATCTATTAGTACAATGATTATAACATGATTGCATCCATAATGTCGAATTACATTATGGATGCAATGTTTAATTATTTTGTTGGATATGCGTTGTAGGCTAGAATTCCGTCTGCAACAATCAAGCCGTGAGGTGATCTAATATAGTCATAAACTATAGTTTCTTCTTCAACTAGCTCTTTGCTGAAGATATTTACAAGAGAAGCATCTCCATCTTGATCATACGTAACTAGCTTATCATCATTTTTGATATCAGATATTGATGTTAGCAAATACTTTCCATCTCTTACTATCAACAAATCTTCTGTTACCGAGAATCTTTGATTATTATTAATAATGTAAGTTTCTGTTTGTGGAGTAACAGTTATCTCTGTAATTGTAGACTCAACTAATCTACTGTTTACTAGGCCGTCCGCAGACCATCCCGACAAATCTTCTGGTCCACTAGCAAGTGGGAGAGAATCGAACACTCTTGTTAGAAGTACATCATCTAGAGTAATGTCTTTTGCTTTTTTATACCCAGCAGTTGTAAGAACATTTGTATTTTGTTCAATACAGAATCCTGGCGGAGCAAAGAAGTGTGGCGGACTAAAGAAGCTTGGAGGTGCAAAGAATCCTGGAGGACTAAAGAAGCTTGGCGGAGCAAAGAATCCTGGAGGAGCAAAGAATGCTGGAGGTGCAAAGAATCCTGGAGGAGCAAAGAAGCTTGGCGGAGCAAAGAATCCTGGAGGGAAGAATGGGGGGAAGAACGGCGGGAAGAATGGTGGGAAGAATGGTGGAAAGAATGGTGCTTGCGTAGTTACAGAACCAGAAGCACTTGATGTAACCGATGTTCCGTTAGCATTAATTGCTTTAACAGTATATGTATCTGTATTTCCCGCTGATTCAGTAAAGTTATAAGGAGAAGATGTTACTCCAGTTGCTGTTCCATTAGAACTTGAAATAACATTGTAGCTGGAAATTGCTTTTCCGCCATTATCTGGTGCTGTCCAAGAAATTGTGTCATACAACACATTTGCTGTGGCAGATACGCTTGTTGGAACTCCTGGAACTGTTGTTGGAGTTACAGAAGTGGAACCAGAAGTTGAAGAAACTCCATTTGCATTTGATGCAGTTACAGTAAATGAATAACTTGTTCCTCCAGACATACCAGAAACTGTGATAGGGGAAGAAGACCCAGATGCAGTTTGTGAACCACTTGAAGTAACTGTATATGTCACAGTTTTTCCTCCAGTGGCACCTACTGTAAACGATACTATTGCTTGAGCATTTCCCCAAGCTACATTTGTTCCAACGTCGGATGCAGTTCCAATTGTTGGTGCTTGTGGAACAGTAGTGAATGTTTTTGATGTTGTAGTTGCTGCTGGACCTGTAAATACTTGACCCAAAGAGCTTCCAGAAATTGAAGCATTGCCGCTGTTATAACCTGATTTTGTAGTCGTAACGGTTACTGTTGCATTTTGACTATAGCTTAATCCAGAAACTGTAACTACGGAACCAGAAAGTGTTGCTGTTCCAGATGTTGTTGATATCGAATAAGACTGGGAAGAATTATAGTTTGTTATTGTAAAACTAAAACTTCCTGTAGCTGAAGTAGTGTTTGAAAAAGTTGGTGTTGCTAAGGTAGCAGTTAACGCTGATCCTGTTATTCCTCCTGGCGTAGAAGTATATCCAGACTCCGCTTCATTAATTGTCACAGTTGCAGACTGGCTAGATGTCAGACCAGTCACTAAGAAAGATGAGCCACTTACAGTTACTGTTCCTGCTGTTGTTGTAGCAGAATAAGTTTCTGTTCCATCAGAGTTTGTAATTGAAAAAGAAAAACCATCTGATGTTTGTGTTATAGAACTAAATACTGGTGAAGCCAAATAAAATGTTGGCGGACTAAAGAAGCTTGGCGGAGCAAAGAATCCTGGAGGAGCAAAGAATGCTGGAGGTGCAAAGAATCCTGGAGGAGCAAAGAATGCTGGAGGAAAGAATGGTGGAGCTACTGGAGCTGGAATTGGAGGAGTTCCACCAAATCCTGGTGGAATAAAAAATGCTGGAGGTGAAAATACTGGTGCTGGAATTGGAGGAGCACCATTGGCAACTGGTGACGGGATTGGAGGAGTAGCCATTTAAATCACCAACCTTTCTAATAAACTAATTATATCATTATTTTTTTATTAAGCGTAAGAGTTTGCAACAATACTGAATGTATAGGCAGTATTTGAAGCTAGTCCTTCAAACAGATAAGATGTTGCTGGGGCAGTAACTGTAGCTGTATATGTTGCTGGAGAAGAGGTTATTGTATATGAAGATATAGGAAGATTATTATTATCAACCCATGACAACTGAGCTGCTGCACCTATTCCCGCTGCACCTGCCTGAGATGAGGCTGCTGAAGCCAAATATGGTCTATTTGTGCCTACATCTGTAGCTGTAAAAGAAGAAACCGCAATTGGGTTGACTTCTTCACCTTGTCCTGCATTAATAGCATGTTTTGCCATTTTATTTCTCCTTTTTTATTAAGCTGAAAGATCTCCGTATAGAATCCATAATGTTGCATTTACCTTCATAGCTGTTGCAACAGAATTTGTAGCTCTTAGCTTTAATCCTGGTGTTCCAACAATTGAAGCTCCTGCTGCTGTTCCAGAACCAGAAACAGCTATAACTCCAAGAGTTCCAGTATTTTGCCAGAAGTTAACAGAAGTTCCTACTGGACAACCTGCATCAGTAATTGTATAAGTTGTTCCGCCAGTAATTGGTATGAATGCATCCCTATATGTAAGTGGACTTACATTTGAAGCCGTTGTTAGTGGTGATGCAATCTGTGTCAAAGATGCTACACCTGCTGTTGTTTGAGATGTTCCATCTGCAAAAGTTACATTTCCAGTTCCAGTCAAAGTTACGTTTCCAGTTATAGTACCTGAAATTGTTGGGCTTGAAATAGTAGGTGTTGTCAAAGATGGAGATGTTGCGAACACCGAGCTTCCACTACCTGTTGCATTTGAAGAGCCATCCCAGAATACATTCCAAGAAGTGGCTGAATCAGATGCAGTTGATAATACTGTTGCAATTATTCCTTGTCCAGCACCAAGTGTGGCCAAAGTTGCACCAGTAGATGTATTAATTGTGATTGATGCATTTGTTCCTAGGTGTGTAATATTTGTAATATCAAAATATTCACCAGCAACTAATCCCGTTGCGTTTGGAAGGACAACTGTGTGACTTGTATAAGATGCATTAGCAGTTAGATAAATTTGCTGATTTGAACCTTGTGAAAGGGTTGTAGTTCCACCATTTACCTGAACTTGTGTTATACCAGCAATAAAGTTGTTGAATGATGGCAATGTTAGGGTTTTATTGGTAAGTGTTTGTGTTCCAGTAAGTGTTGCTACTACTGATGTATCAATAGCTGCTGTTACTGCTGAAGAACCAACATAAGAAGATCCCGTCAATCCTGTTCCCAATGTCAAAGCATTTGGATTTACAGCTGTTATTGTAATATTTCCAGAACCGTCAAAATTTGTACCATTAATTGTTACTGGAGTTGTTAACTTACCAGCAGTGGTTGCAGTTGATGCATTGCCAGTAAGTGATCCAGTAAAGGATGTTGATGTTACAGAAGACAATCCAGCAAGTGAAGTTACTGTTGCTCCAGAAGCAATCGAAGTTGATCCGATTGTAGGTGCGTTATAACCAGAAACTGATGCCCATGAAAGGTTACCATTTCCATCAGTTGTAAGATATTTACCAGAATTAGAAGATTGTGATGGTAGCAATGCGTTTGCAGCAGCTGCTGCTGTAGTTGCACCAGTTCCGCCGTTTGCTATTGCTAACGTTGTTCCATTCCATACACCAGAAGTAATCGTTCCTACAGAAGTAAGACTTGATCCAGTTACAGTGGAATTAAGTGAATTTCCAATCAAGGTTCCTGCTGCTGCAGTTACAGTTGCTGAAGAACCTAGGGCTATTGATGTTCCATTAACAGTAATGCTTGAATTAGTTAATCCTGAATTTGGAATTGTTGCTACTGAACTGATTACACCAGAAGAAGATGTTGTTACATATCCAGCGGTTGTAAGAGGAAGAGTAACTGTTCCTGTGAATGTTGGAGATGCTGTTGTTGCAATGCCCGTTACTGCACCTGTTAAACCATTTACGCTAAGTACGCCAGTGTTAGCAATTGTTACTGCTCCTGAACCATCAAATGATGATCCTGAAAGTCCCGTTCCAATTGTCAAGGCATTTGTAGTAGATGCTTTTACAGTAATTGCTGCAGAACCATCAAAATTTACACCATTAATCGCACGAGGTGTTGCAAGGGTGGTAGCTGTAGAAGCATTACCAGTTACGTTACCTGTAAGGGCACCAGTAAATCCTGTTGATGTTACAGATGTAAGACCAGCCAAAGTTGTTGATGAAGCTCCAAGAGCAATATTGGTTGTACCAACAGTTACACTTGAGTTTGAAAGCTTGCTATTTGCAATCGAACCTGCAAGCATTGTATTTGTAACAGTTGCTGTATCTGCTTGAGTTACTGCAGTACCTGAAATTTTTGTTTTAGCAATTGCAGCAGATGCATTAATGTCTGCATCAACAATTGTTCCATCTGCAATCATTGTAGATGTTACTGTACCTGTATCTGTTGTGTAGACACCATTTGTAACAGTTCCCGCATTTCCCGATACGTTACCAGTTACGTTACCAGTTACGTTACCAATTACGTTACCTTCAATATGATCAAGCTTTAAAATATTTAAAGTTACAGATGTAAGATCAACTGTTGAAGAGCCTGGTTCAATTCCATTTGAGAACAAATACCATTTTCCATCAGTATGGTTTCTTACAAGTCCTGTATGAACGTGTCCATCTGGACCAGTATGTCCAGTTGTTCCATAAGCTCCATAAAAACCAATATCTAACGAGTCAGAATTGTAATTTTGATCTGCAAGATAAATTATTGAATCTGAAACTACAAGATTGCTTGTATTTATTGTTTCAGTATTTCCATTAACCGTTGCATTACCAGTGACTATTACATTTCCCGCAATTGTTAGGGTTCCGCCAATAGATACGTTACCTGAGGTTTCCACCGTTGAGACAGAAACATCTGTAACAGTATCTCCAAGGTTTACAGCGGTAGTTCCGAGAGTGATGCTTGGGTTTACGAGGCTAGAGTTAGCAATATTTGTAATAGTATTGCTTGAACCTGAAATTGTTTTATTTGTTAATGTTTGTGTATCTGAAGTTCCTACAATAGTGCCAGTAACTCCATGAGTTCCCGTCGTATTTGCAGCGTGTGTATTCGTATAACCCTCAGATGTTGAAATTGCAGACGCTTTAGCTGAATCAGTATATGATTCTGATGTGCTAATAGCTGCAGATTTTGCTGTATCTGTATATGATTCTGCAGTTGAAATTGCTGCAGCTTTTGCTGTATCAGTATAACTCTCGGCAGTTGAAAGTGCTGTTGCAATTGCTGAGTTACGATTTGTAACCTCGGACGATATTGCTGAATCAGTATATCCCTCAGATGTTGAAATAGCCTGTGATTTAGCTGTTGCAATTTCGCCAGTAATAGTTGTATGAAGTGTAGAGTCTGCATTAGTGGCAAATGTTTCTGCAATTGAAATTGCTGATGCTTTAGCGGTATCTGTATATCCCTCTGCAGTTGTCAAAGAAGCTGATATTGCTGAATTTCTATTATTAACTTCTGTATTAATTGCAGCATCAGTGTATCCTTCAGCAGTTGAAATTGCCGCATTTTTTGCTGTTGTTATTGCAGAATTTCTATTTGTAATCTCTGTTGTAATTGCTGAATCAGTATAAGACTCAGCGGTAGTTTGAGCTGTAGAAGCAGCACCTATAGCATCATATACTGTAGAAAGATTAGATATAGCATTGTCAACATCTGTAATTGTTGCATATGTAGCACTTACAGTTCCAGTCAATGCTGCTGTTATTGCATCATCAGCATATGATTCTGCATTTGATTGTGCAGTTGCTGCAGAACCATAAGGATCATAGTTTGTTGCCAAAGAATCTGCATAAGATTTTGCTGCATTTTCAGCATTTGTAGCAGCTGTATCAGCATATGATTCAGCATTTGATTGTGCTGTATTTGCTGCATTTGTTGCAAATGTTTCTGCAGTTGCTATTGTTGTATTATCTCCAGCTAAAATTGCTGAATTTCTATTTCCAACTTCTGTTGTAATTTTTGAATCTGTATATGCTTCTGCTGAAGCAAGAGTTGATGCATCTCCAGATGATATCGCATTATTTCTATTTGTAACCTCAGATGCAACTATTGTGTCTGCATAATCTTGTACTGCATTTTGTGCTGTTGTTATTGCAGAATTTCTATTTTCTACTTCTGTTGCTATAGCAGATTGTGTATATGAATTTGCTGAAGATTTTGCAGTATCTGTATATGCTTCTGCTTCTGTTTTTGCATCATCTGTATAAGATTTTGCACTAGAAAGGGCTGTTGCAGAAGAGCTATCTACATAATCTTTAGTAGCCAGTGCTGCTGTATCATCAATTCCATGAACATTTGTTGTTGAAGATTCATGATTATCCAAAGCGGTGTTTACTGCACCAATTTGATCTTGAATATTAGAAGTAAGTCCTTCAAGATATGAAATTTCTGTAGAAGTCACACCATTAATTGATGTGTTTGATGGCAATACAACCGTGCCCGTAAAAGTTGGACTATTAAGCGGTGCAAGAAGTTCTAAGGCTGTGTTTAACCCAGTAACCTTGGACATGTCCAAAGATATTATGTTGGAATTAGCAACTGTTTCACTAGCAATATTTGAACCAACTATTGTTCCTGCAGCAATTTTTGCACTTACTATTGTTGCATCTGCAATATTAAACGAAGTTATTGTATCTGAAGCAATCTTGCCACCAGTAATTGTTCCTTCAGCAATATTTGAATCTTCTACAGTTTCCAAGCCTATATTTGATCCTAAAATGGTTCCATCTGCAATATTAGAGCTTAGTATTGTTTTTGAAAAAATGTTTGACGAGGTTATTGTATTTGGAGCAATATTTGAACCAACTATTGTTTCTGCAGCAATATTATCTCCTGTTACAGTATTACTTGCAATATTTGAACCAGTAACAGTATTATCAAGAATGTTTGTTCCAGTAATAGATCCTATTACAATTTTATCTCCAGTAATAGTTCTATCAACAATATTTGCGTTTGTTATGGTTGCACCCTTAATTTGTGAACCAGATACTGATCCCGCCATAAGTGCACTGCCATTAATAGATCCTGCTGGAGAAATTATATTTCCCGTAAATGTTGCATCAAAATTAATTGTTGGAGAATTAATTATTGGGCTTCCTAAAGTCGGACTATCCAATGTTCCATTTGTTGTAATACCTGCAATCTCTGCAGAAACTGTTGCTGCAAAATTATTATTATCACCCATTGCATCAGCAAGCTTTTTAAGTGTATCAAGAGTTTCTGGTGCAGAATTTACAAGATTTGCTACTGCTGTTCCTACAAAAGCTGTTGTTGCTAGGGAATTTGTGTCGTCTCCTGCAGCTGGAGTAGGGGCTATTGGATTTCCAGTAAATACTGGGTTATGCTTTGGTGCTAAAAGTTCTTCCGCTGAAGTTGCACGATCATGCTCTACTGCTATTGCAGCATCTCTATTTGAAACTTCTGTGTTGATTGCTGTATTTAAATCACTTATTGTTGCAAAATTTGTATCTATAATACCTGTTATGGCTGCATTAATAGCATCGGTTACATTCTGAGGGGTTGTTGTGGCATAATTTAAAGCATTCCAGTTACTCGATCCATTACCGATCTTAATCTGAAGAGTATCTGTTTCATAACCAACCTCGCCTGCTGCAAGAACTGGGTTAATCGAAGTCCACTCTGATGCGGGACCTCTGCGAAGTTCAATCTTTACTGTTGCCATGTTAAATACCCCTTATAAATTTAAATTATACCAGCTTTAACAATAAATCAGAATATTAGATGGTGCCATCATCAAATGATTCTGTATAGTCGGTGCTGGACGATTCTACTGTTCCGCCAGTAATAGTTTGTGTAATAAGATTTTGAGCTTTATCAACATTTCCATCACTTACTTGCAAAAGCCCCATAGTTCCAAGCTCTTCTTGAGTAAGAGGAATTGGATAAACTGAATCAACTTCTCCGTCTGAACCGTGAGTGTGCTCATAAAACCCTATACTTGAATTATTCCCCCCTGATATTGGTACAAAAACAACTCCATTATGTACTCTTATGGTCATGTCTGATGTATTAAAATATACATCTCCCTCTATGCCAGAAGATGGATCAGATGCTCTCGTTAAGAGATTTAATGGGGTTAGCATTCTTCTTGACATCTGATCCTCCTCTGATTTAGTTGTATTATCCCACGATAATAACTTTATAGGCATTTACTGAAGGTGCATCGGTAAATGCAATTGTAACTGTGTTAGCATCTTTCATCTTAACGTCAGTCTCAACAAGCTCGTAATCAGCATTATTCATACGAACTGCAATTGTGATATCCTGTGTTCCCAAATTGTGAACAACATCAAACGATGTATTTGATGCATCTCCAATTGTAAATACAGCCTTACGAGCGATGCCAAAGTAATTATTACCATCATTTGTAAGTGTCCAGTCTTGGTTTCCTTCTGACCAAACGATACCTACTGTATTTGCACTTCCACGCTTTACCTGAATTGCTGCATCTTCTGATGGAGTTCCAGTTGTAACGTTGGAATTAAGAACGATAGTGTTATCAGAGATATCAATTTCGGTCTTATTGATTGCAGTAAGTGTACCCTGAACATTAAGGTTTCCTGTAATTGCTACATTACCATTAAATGTTGAAGTTCCTGCTGTTACTTCAAGATCATTGTCAGAGTTAATATTGATATTGCCATTGTTACCAGTAATTATTAGGGAACCACTGTTTGAATCAATATCAATTGTTGCACCATTTGCTCCCCCGCCTGAACGGATTGCAATTGGACCATCTATAACTGGAGCAGCAAGAGTTTTATTGCTAAATGTTTCAGTTTCTCCAAGAGTTGCTACCTGATTTGGTGCACCCGCTGAGTTTTGACCATTGTAACCAATAAATACATTTCCTGATGTTCCAGAAGATGTTGCACCTGTGTAAAGGATGATGTTTCCTTGACCACCATCGGCACCTGCACGAAGTGCAAGATCTCCAACAGATTCAAGGTGAAGGGCTGGAACTTCTTGAGATCCACCTTCAGCATTTACATACAAGAAACCAGTTGCTGGATTATTTTCTGAACTTAACTTAATGAAACCATTAAGATCAATAACCTTAGTATGAGTATAAGTGTTATTCCCATGATAAGTTTCTGCTGATGCAAGACCGCTATTGATCTTTACAACATCATTATTGCTGGAATCTTGGAATCTAACAAATGCATCTCCATTACCACCAAATATGGTTGTTGATGCTTGAATATTTACTCTACCAGAATCTGGTGAAAGGGAAATATCGGTATTTTCAGAACCAATTGTTCCTTCTGAGTTAATATAAATGTCATTGTTGAAATAAGTTGTTCCAGAAGCTGAATTAATCTTGATGTCACCAGAGTTTGACTCAAGTTGCAAACCACCAGTTATACCTGTAAGTCTGAGAGAACCATCAGATTGAGCAGCAATAACACCTTGCTGAACTCCACTACGCCAGAATGATGTCTTTTGAAGCTGAGCTTCTCCAGCACCGCCATTGAATGTAGTAATTCCTGTAGTTGGATTAATTTCAACATTGCCATCATTTGTTTCGAGTTGTAATCCACCAGCACCGAGTCCAGTCAAACGAAGTGATCCGTCTGATTGAGCTGCAATTATGCCTTGCTGTGCTCCATCTCTCCAATATGAGGTCTTTTGAATTTGAATTTCACCATTGTCAATAACAACTAGTGAAGGCAAAGAAATTGTTGTTACATTGTTAATATCTTGAACTGTAATTTGATTTGCAGTTCCAGATACATTAAGAGTTGTTGCTAAGGTAATAATTCCTGTGACTGGATCAACGCTTGCAGTACCAGTTACATCTCCTGTGAGTGTGACTGTAGAAGCTGAAGCTCCACCTACAGAAAGGTCATACCATTTTGCACCTTGCAACGTATCATTTCGATAAACACGTAATGTCTTTCTTGTGCTATCGTAGTAAATACGACCTTCCGTATTGCCACTGGATGGGGCAGAGGAAAGGTTTTGAATCACTGCATTTTGCAGTTCGTTTGTATTCAGGTCAATATTTGTTAGAAATAATCTAGACATTTATATTACCTACCCTTTCGTTTTTTTTGTATCAAGAAAGATATGCTTTTCCTGATACAGCCCCGATGAATTGTATTACCATTAGATTTTCATTGGGGTAGGATATATCTCCTTCAATAACAGTACCTGCAGTATCAATGCATGTAGCGTTAGGATTATATCCAAGGTCATGTTGTATTTCCCACACTGATGCAGGAGAAGGTATTGAATAGACTTGACCAAGCAAGTCTTTGTTCATTCCTTCAAATAATGGTGTAGTTGGCCAACCAGTATTTGATTTTGGTCCATAAATAATTGATGTAGATGTATTTAACCACATATCGCCAACGTTGCCAATTAAAGAAGATGGTAATCCTGGACCAGACAAAATTTGTGTTCCTGGATCACCTTTAGCTCCAGATGCTGCTGAATTTGACCTAATAACAACTTTATTAGGCTCTGTTATTTTAACAACTTTAGTTGTCTGATAATATGTTTTAGCCATTATAGGTTACTCGCTTCTAGTTCTACCCAGCCATTTAACAATGTATCTGAAGTATCAACTATTTTAATTTGATAATAAGATTTTGGCAAAACAAATTTTTGAGTTTGCTCGCCAGTAAATGTAATTTTAACGGTTGCACCAGTACCGTCATTAACGGTGGTAATTCCACCTGATTGTGTAGTAGTGACAGCACAGATATTTTTACTTCCTGGCTTATCCGTTACTTCAGCGATTAGCTGGTATTCAGAAATATCTATTGGGACATCATTTATGTCTGTATAAGTTAACGTCAAAGTCCAGGCATCGCCTTGAATAATACTAAAATTTGTATATGCCATATTTCACCCCAACTATACAAATTATAACAGGTATGAGTTACAAATCATAGAATATGATATTATTAGTTTACCATGAAAAAAGTAGCCGTAATCGGTGATTGTCACACAACAAGAATATTTGAACATTGGGATCCAAATTCATGCCCCGTTGATTTTCAAGCTTGGGGAAAAGGAGGGATGAGTGCTTGGTCTTTTGACCCAAAAATTTACTTTGAAAATAATGAAAAAAGCTCAGCAACAGAGCATCCACCATTTTACTACGACAGAGATCTTTCTATTGTCAATTTTCAAGATATATCAGACAGAGAATTAATAATGCCTTGGCTAGGCTACGTTGATATTAGACAGATGCTTCCAGGACACGGGGATACAGACTGGTGTGTTAGGCAATATGTAGAAAGATTTATTAATTTTTTTGATAAATCAACAATAAGATTTATTGAGCCTATGCCTCAACTTATACCTTTGCTTATAAAATCCCCTGGACTTCACCCAGAATACACATTCGAGCAAAGGCTTGAACAAAATGACCTTTTTATAAAATACCTAAGAGAGTTATCCGTAGAGTGTGGCCTAGAAGCACCAGTAAAACAAGAAGATATGTTTAAGGCTTTAGGTTTTGATCAAAAAGATATGACTGAAGATAAAACTTTACAAGAAAAAAACAATCATCCTTTTGATAGGCTTGATAGACCTCATATACGTAAAATTTATGATTTAATTATTAAAGAAGCGTCAAAGTAAAAACCCCTGCCACGTATTCGCCGTAGAAACAGGGGTTCTTAAATTAAATTATATCAGCTTTTACCGATATCTACAATCTCGCATTCTCCAGATACGCAAGCCAAGGCCTGGGTTCCAGTAGTGCTGTCTTCCAGTTCATAAAGAGACAATGCAGACCAGTTAATTGACTTAGGCATCTTTGCCAACATCTCTTCATATTGCTCTTTTGTAACTTCCTGATATGGAGCT
>Ga0164297_10004658_pt1 | contig 12144 bp, 10 predicted proteins | sample GEODES058metaG_FD_113539 | JGI IMG/M metagenome (GOLD analysis project Ga0164297, IMG submission 113539) | Dystrophic lake water microbial communities from Trout Bog Lake, Wisconsin, USA - GEODES058 metaG | ecosystem: Environmental > Aquatic > Freshwater > Lake | place: USA: Trout Bog Lake... | reverse complement strand
TTGCTGTTCTTTACATCTTCAAAATCATCTACTTTTTCACCAACAATTACACTGCCGCTTGGAGTTGGCAGCATACTGTCTCCAATTATTTCAAATGCCCGGTAATGGCCCGGTGCCAGCATAGGTAATGTAAACGTATTTAACTCATCTAAAAAATCAGGATCGGCATAACCTGCCAGATAACCGGCTGCTGCTTTTACAGGTACCAACTGAATTTCGGCAGAGCCTGAGGATGCCATTTTTAATTTGCGGCGTTGATCTAAATAAGTAGTGCCTTTAACATTGCTCATATCTTTTAATAATAAGTCTTCAAAACTTATTTTAAAAATGTCGCATAAAATTTTCTGCACTTCCAATTTAGGTTCTGCACGTTCTTCTTCATACGCACCGATCAAAGAACGTTTTACTTTTAATTTGTTGGCACATTCTTCCTGTGTCCATCCACGCAGTTTGCGCAGGTAACGAAGATTTTTTCCGGCATAACTCATAACTAATGAATTTAGATGCAAAATACTAATTTTTTTAGTTTCACCAAATTTATTTTTTGCATTACATTCCATTTAAGATATATCTAACCGCAAAGGTTTCTTTGTATTCTTTGTGAAATCTTTGAGTGCTTTGTGGTTAATATTCGCTGCCACCCCCGCAATGATGAATAAAGAACAGAACGTACAAGTGAGTGACACAACGATGCTCAATAGCATTCCAAAAGCCCGTCACTAAAACTCATTTAAAATATAAAGCGTATGTTTGCATTTCATATACTCTCTCTTAGAAGACTGGATAACTTTTCTTCCGTTACAAAGCTCATCAAGTCATAGGTTATGAGCATATACCATTTTAATCATACTTACGTTATTACTTAAGGAAGGTTAATTATTATTAACTTAAAACAAATATTATTTTGTTATTCGAACAATTACACATTATTGAGCCCATATTAAAGGCGCTCAAAGCAGAAGGCTATACAACGCCTACTCCCATTCAGCAACAAGCCATTCCCGTTGTATTAGAGGGAAAAGACTTATTGGGCTGTGCCCAAACAGGCACAGGAAAAACAGCTGCATTTGCGGTTCCTGTTTTGCAAAAATTATACGAACAAAAAACTGAAGCGCATGGTGTTAAACATATCAAGTCATTGATATTAACTCCAACGCGTGAACTCGCTATTCAAATTGATGAAAGTTTTGCAGCCTATGGCAAATACACCGGCTTATCTCATGCAGTGGTATTTGGTGGTGTATCGCAATCCAATCAGGTAAATGCATTACGCAGAGGTGTGGATATTTTAATTGCCACACCGGGCAGATTACTGGATTTGATGGAGCAACGTTTTATTTCTTTACAACATATTCAATTGTTTGTATTGGATGAAGCAGACAGAATGCTGGACATGGGGTTTATTCATGATGTTAAAAAGATCATTCATAAACTTCCTGCACAAAAACAAACATTGTTTTTCTCTGCAACCATGCCGACAGAAATTGCAGGATTAGCGAATTCTATTTTAAAGAATCCCACCAAAGTTGCTGTTACGCCTGTTTCATCAACCGTTGAGAAAATTACACAAGGTGTTTATTTTGTAGAGAAAGAAAACAAACGTTCTTTATTAATTCATATTTTAAAAGATACAGACATTGAAACAGCATTGGTATTTACGCGTACCAAACATGGTGCTGATAAAATTGCCAAAGAATTAAACAGAGCAAATATTAAAACAGATGCGATACATGGAAACAAATCGCAGAACGCCAGACAAAGAGCTTTGTATAATTTTAAAAATAAACAGATCCGTATTTTAGTGGCAACAGATATTGCTGCCAGAGGAATTGATGTGGAAGATTTAACACACGTTATTAATTTTGAATTACCGAATATTCCTGAAACTTATGTGCATAGAATCGGAAGAACCGGCAGAGCAGGTGCTTCGGGAGTTGCATTATCTTTCTGCGATCAGGAAGAAAAAATGTATTTGAGAGATATACATAAATTAATTGCACAATCCATTCCGGTAATGGGCGATCATCCTTACCAGGTAATCAAACCAAGCTTTGAAGAAACTAAAGCAAGTATGCAAAAAAGCAATATGCCGGCTAGGCCCAATGTTTTCAAGCGTCCAATGCGACAAAGAAAATGGAGCCAATAAAAGTATTACACGATTTTTTTCGAATTACACGAATTGAATAATGCAAAGTTTTAATTCGTGTGATTCGATTTAATCTGTGTAATAAAAATATTCCTAACTTTCGCATCTAAAATTATCACTGTATGAAATCGATCTTAACCATTGCCTGTTCATTATTTATTTTCAATGCTGCCATCTCTCAAATTAAAATAGACAGTACTTCCAAACCGGAAGAAACTACGTTTTATGATGGCTCTCCCAATATTGTTTATACACCCGGCACTGTTATCAGAACAAGATCAGGTCATTATTACGAGATCACTGATAAAGCGAAATTAAAAAACATGGTTGCCAATCCTTCTGTTACTGTTTATAAACAAGGTAAAAGAAATTATGCATTGGTGATACAGGGAATTGAACTGCCGATTGCTGCAGCTAAAGTGCAGGATGTGATTGAAAGTAATATTGACGGTGATTTTAAAGGCTGGGATGGCACCACCAATTTTAAATTAGTGAATGGAGATGTTTGGGTACAAGACGAACCCGGTAATTTATTTGCAAATGCCTACAGGCCAAAAGTATATGTGTATCGTGTAAATGATGGTACCTATAAATTAAAAGTAGAAGGCGTTGAAAAAATGATCACTGTAAAAAGAGCAGAAAGAGAACAAATCAAAACTTTTAGAAATTAAAGATCATTCCCTTTCCAATTAAAATTCAAACTGAATTGGTGAAACATGTTTTGCTGATAGAACCCTGTTGCATACCGAATATGTAATTTCTTCAGTAAAACACCTGCACCAAATGTAAATCCGTTTAATCCGTTTGCAACGCTATATGCATTCAAATCATCTCTGCGTAAAAAATTATACGCAGCTGTTGCTTCTATTTTATTGGAAATAAAAAATTGAGCAGAAAGAATCAGGTGATCCATCACTTTTTGTAATCCATTGTTTCCGCTATTGCCTATTCCTTCTGCTGCGTTAAAAACAGTATCGTTATAATAAATATTGAATGCCTGAATATGATGCATGGTTAATGAAAACTGAATGGGTGCATGTTGTAACCTTTTGGTGATACCAAATTCCAGATCAAATGGCAATTCTTGCCTTTGTGAACTCCCGTCGTATGTTTTTAATTGTGTTCCTATATTTTTTACTGCCACACTTGCTTGCAAAAAATTAGCAGAATCATAATAGGCTACACCAATATCAAAGGCAATCCCATTGCTGGTGTATTGCGCATAATTACTGCTGATGAATTTAAATGTTGTACCGTACCACCATCTTTCTTTGTATTGTTTAGATGCCGAAAGCTGCACCACATAATCGTTTGGATGAAAGATGCCCAATATATTTCCGGAAGCATCTGTTTGTGTGATGATACCATAATCAAAATAATTTACACCAACAGATAAACTCGTATTGCGCTTTTCTAAATAAAAGGCAGAGGTTAAACTGTAATTTTTTATTCCTGCAAAGAAATCATTAAAGGAGGTATTGAGTTGTTGATTCATTTGCGGACGCAACAATGCCGGATTTTGAAAACTCATTCCTGCATCATTTCCAATATTTGAAATATTTACGCCACCTAACGCAGATAATTGTGCAGTATTCGGCTGACTTAAAAAATTAAAAACAGTATTTCCACCCAATGTTTGTGCCCGGGAGATTATTGCTAAACAAAAAAAGAATATAATGAGATGTATTTTCTTCATTGAAGATTTGAAGATACTTCAAAAAAATATCCCCCATAAAAATGGGGGACCTTAACCCTTAAAACAACCAACATGAAAAACTTGTTGATTATTATATAACAAATTGAATGAATTATTGTTTATCCATACAAAAAATTACATGAGCGCAATATCTAAAACCTGCTGCATTGTTTTAACATAATGAAATTCAACTCCTTTTATAAAACTGTTTTCAATTTCACGAATGTCTTTTTCATTTTGCCAGCATAAAATAATTTCTTTGATACCTGCTCTTTTTGCAGCCAACACTTTTTCTTTAATCCCCCCTACCGGTAACACTTGTCCGCGTAAAGTAATTTCACCGGTCATGGCTAAATAAGGTTTTACTTTTCTTCCCGTAAAAGCTGAAGCCAATGAAGTTAGCATGGTAATACCTGCACTGGGGCCGTCTTTCGGAACAGCACCTTCTGGCACATGCACATGCACATTGTGTTTGGCAAACTCACTTATTTCAATTCCGTTTTTCTTTGCATTGGCTTGCAAGTACGTTAATGCAGTAGTAGCGCTTTCTTTCATTACATTACCCAAATTGCCCGTTAACTTTAATTCGCCTTTTCCTTCACTTAATATTGTTTCAATAAATAAAATATCACCTCCTACATACGTCCATGCCAAACCAACCGTAACGCCGGGCATGTTCACCGTTTTATATATTTCGTTTGAATACCGAGGCTGGCCTAATATTTTTTCAACATCTGCAGCAGTTAATGTTGGTTTGATTTTATTTTTAATAACCAATTCTTTCGCCTGATAACGCATTACTGATGCTAATTGCCTGTCTAAGTCACGCACACCGCTTTCTCTTGTATAACTTTCGATGATCTTCTCTAACACTTTATCGCTGATGTTAAAATTGGTTTTCTTTAATCCGTGTGCATCTTTTTGCTTAGGAATTAAATGACGTTTGGCGATCTCTGTTTTTTCTTCAATGGCATAACCACTCAGATCAATAATTTCCAAACGATCACGTAATGCAGGCTGAATATTCTGCAAATTATTTGCAGTAGCAATAAACAATACTTTACTCAAATCATATTCTAACTCTAAATAATTATCGTAAAATGAATTGTTTTGTTCCGGATCTAATACTTCTAATAATGCAGAAGATGGATCGCCGCGAAAATCATTGCCTATTTTATCTATCTCGTCCAAAATCATTACAGGATTAGAAGATTTTACTTTACGAATATTTTGTAAAATTCTTCCCGGCATTGCACCGATATACGTTTTACGATGACCGCGAATTTCACTTTCATCATGCAAGCCACCTAAGCTTACACGTACATATTTTCTGCCCACTGCATGTGCAATGCTTTTACCTAAAGATGTTTTACCTATACCCGGCGGGCCAACAAAACAAAGAATCGGGCTTTTCATATCTCCCTTCAACTTCAATACAGCTAAGTATTCCAGAATACGGCTTTTTATTTTTTGCATGCCATAATGATCATCGTCCAATACTTTTTTTGCATTCTTCAAATCATAATTATCACTCGTATATTCATCCCAGGGCAAATCCAGCATCAGATCCAAATGATTATACACAACAGAATAATCCGGCGTAGAAACATGCATTCTCTCCAACTTAGCAATACCATTATTAAATAAGGTTTTAGCAGCTTCCGGCCATTTCTTGGTCTCTGCTTTTTTCTTCATTTCAGCCACTTCTCTTTCATTGGTATCTCCACCCAATTCATCTTTAATACTTTTTAATTGCTGCTGCAAAAAATATTCACGTTGCTGTTTATCAATCTCTGTTCTTGTTTTATTGGTTACTTTATCTTTTAATTCAGCAAACTGTAATTCGCGTTGCAATAAATGCGTTAATTTTTCAGCACGTGCTTTTACATGATGCACTTCCAATAAACTTTGTTTCTCATCAATATCACTGTTTAAATTACTGCACACGAAATTGATTAAGAAAGATGGGCTTTCAATATTCCTTAAAATGATGGATGCTTCTGTTGGGAGATTAGGCGATAACTGAATGATCTGCGTTGCCAGGTCTTTGATAGATGAAATGTATGCATCAAAATTATCATCTCCTTTAATGATTTCATCTTCCAATAATTTTATTTGTGCTTTAAAATAAGGATCATCACCGATCATCTCCAGCAATTCAAATCTTTTCTTCCCCTGAATGATGATGGTGGTTCCGCCATCCGGCATTTTAATCAGTTTCACAATTTTCGCAATGGTACCAATGCTGCACAAATCTTTTGCTGCAGGATCTTCTATGCCCGTATCTTTTTGTGCAACCACCCCAATTAATTTATCGGTCTTGTATGCATCATTAACCGCTTTAATACTTTTATCTCTGCCAACTGTAATGGGAATAACCACACCGGGAAATAAAACGGTATTTCTTAATGGAAGAATAGGGATGGTTTCAGGGATCACTAAATTTTTATCTTGTTCATCATTTTCATTAATGGGAATAATCGGCATGAAATCCGTATCATCTTCTGCTCTAAACTGTAATTTGTTCTTGATCATAATAATTTTTTCTAAAGTCAAATTGTCACCAGTCTCAAAGGTTACAAATATTTTTTAAGTGTGGAATAAAGCGGCAATATTAATGCCATTGAGTACTATTTTAAGATGAATGGCAAAAATGACACAAAAAAAGCGCTGTTATTGACAGCGCTTTTCAATAAATCAATTAATCAACTATAACCTAAACCCGATACCCAATTGAATTTGTTGGCTCTTCCAGCTATCCTGGTTGCCGATATCATTGAGATTATTCAATCCAACAACATAACGTCCATAAATCCTGAAAAAAGATAAATTAATTTGTAAGCCGCCTACCATCGCAAAATCTCCGCTCTTAAATGCATCTTGCCCGTTTTGTAAAGTCGTTTCATGCGGATTCACTAAAATGCTGTACTGCGGCCCAACTAAGAAAGTCAACATTTTATCTGCATTAATGCGAAGTAAAACAGGAATAGATAAATAGTTTAACGTAATGTTCTGATTGTTGTTCAGGTTATTAATGATAGAACTCGCATTGGAAGAAGTGATGCCATTAGATTGACTGAACAAAACTTCCGGTTGAATACCGATTGGTTTTGTAAAATCGATCTCCATAAAACCACCCAATTGATACCCTGATTTAAACCCGTTGTTAAATGACTGACCGGATAATTCTGTTAAATTGGTACCTCCTTTAATACCAATTCTAAAACCTGCCTGTGCATAGGATGCAGCAGAGATAAGCATTACAGCAAATGCTGTTACAATAATTTTTTTCATACAATTGATTTGTATGCTTTGAGCCAATGATTGTGCCGAAGTTTAATGGGAATAAAAAAGCAGCAGCCAATCAGAACAGAATAAACAAGTATTTAACAAATCATCAAACCAATTCAATCAATGTTATTTCGGGAAGAATACCTACCCTGCCCGGATAACCGATAAAACCATAACCGCGATTTACATATAATTTTTGCTTGCCTTCTTCATACAATCCTGCCCATTGTTTATACATCCATTGTACAGGGCTCCATTTAAAATAGGGATTCTCAATACCAAATTGAAAACCATGTGTATGTCCAGCCAGCATCAAATCAATATCGGGGTATTTTATTCTTACTTCGGCATCCCAATGACTGGGATCATGACTCATTAAAATTTTAAACGGATATTTTTCAGTCCCGGGATATGCTTCATTCATCTTACCATATTTAGGAAATCTTCCTTTTGCACTCCAGTTCTCAATTCCAATCAAAGCAATATGCTCACTATTTTTTTCAAGCACAACATGTTCGTTCATCAATAATCGCCAACCCAATTGTGCATGTACTTGTTTTAACTTATCTAAATTTTCTTTTTTTGCCTGATCACTTTGCCAACTAACATAATCTCCATAATCATGATTCCCCAAAGTGCTGTACACCCCCATGGGTGCTTTTAATTGAGAGAATACATCCATGTAATCGTGCATTTCTTCCTGTCGGTCATTTACCAAATCACCGGTAAATAAAATGATATCGGCTTTTTGCTGAAGAATCATATCAACCCCGTGTTGTACCGCTTGTTTGTTTTGAAAACTTCCGCTATGAATATCGCTGATATGAATAATTTTTAAGCCTTTAAATGAGGCAGGCAGATGATCAAAAGCAAGTTTTACTTTTTTTAATTGATAATTATACTTATTGCTAAAGCCATACAATAAAGTGCCGAATAATCCGCTGCCGATTCCTAAACCCAACCAACTTATAAAAGCAGAACGTGAAATACCTTCACCATTTTCTGCAAAGTCTGCACCCGCATTGGAAAATAATTTACTCATCAACCATAAAAATCCGCGTCGCAAATCATCAAAAGCAAAAAATATACTGCCTACCAATTTGGCAAAAAACAGGCCCACAATAATGGCAAAAACATAATTTCTGAAAACCTTTGAGCTTTGTAAAGATTGAATATATGGAAATGATATCAGCATTAGTATGGAAGCAACAGAGATAAACCAGAATACCACCTGAATAGTCATGCGTGTTTTCTCACCTGCATGCTGAGAAACGGTTTTGATAGCCTGAAACACATACAGATCAAGTAAAAACATAATTCCCATGATTACCCACCAAATACCTGAATTTCTTAGCATAACGATTATTTGCTTTAAATGACGATTGAAATAACTATTTATTGTAAAGATTCAAATTTTAAAAGAATATAAATAATACAATGTTGAAAACTTGGCTTCTGATACAAACAGCATTTAGGTAATATTGTTGTGAAAGATAGGGTTGAAACTGTATTTTTGCCGACTTAAATAATGAATTCTATGAGGTTTACTTATTTCGGACATTCTGCTTTTTTAATTGAAGTAGCAGGAAAGAAATTATTATTCGATCCATTCATTTCGCATAATCCTTCAGCGGCAGGAGTAGATGTGAATTCTATTGAAGCAGATTATATTTTAATTAGTCATGGTCACGGCGACCATATTGGTGATACAGTTGCTATTGCAAAAAGAACCGGTGCTACCTGCATTGCTTGTGCAGAAATTGCCGGTTGGTTACAAAAGCAAGGTGTAGAAAAAGCCTGGCCTATGAATCATGGCGGACCCATTTCATTTGACTTTGGAACAGTGCGTGGCGTAAATGCCATTCATTCTTCTTCTTTGCCTGATGGAACTTATGCAGGTAACCCCTTGGGCTTTGTTATCAACTCATCTGAAGGGAATTTTTATTTTGCAGGAGATACTGCACTAACATGGGATATGCAATTAATTCCTTTATGGTCAGATTTGAAATTCAGTATCTTACCGGTGGGAGGTAATTTCACAATGGATATTTCAGATGCCATTCATGCAAGTGATTTTATTAAATGCAATACCGTAATTGGTGTGCATTTCGATACTTTTGGCTTTATTAAGATTGATCATGAAAAAGCATTGGCAGCATTTAATCATGCAGGAAAAAAATTGGTGTTACCTGAAGTTGGAAAAACAATAGAATTGTAATGCATAAAATACTATTTGAGAATCACGATCTTTAAATTTGAGAAATAAATTATGGCGAGAATTATTGGAGTAGCAAATCAAAAAGGTGGTGTTGGCAAAACAACAACTGCAATTAATGTAGCTGCAAGTTTTGCTGTGCTGGAATATAAAACTTTATTGGTGGATGCCGATCCGCAAGCCAACAGCACAACGGGTGTGGGTTTTGATTTGCATAATATCACCAGCAGTTTATACGATTGCATGGTGAATAATATTAAAGCAGAAGATGTGATCCTGAAAAGTGAAATGCCTTATTTGGATATTATTCCTTCGCATATAGATTTAGTTGGGGCAGAAATTGAAATGATTAATTATCCAAACAGAGAAAATGTCATCAAAAATATTCTTGATACCGTTCGGGATAAATATGATTTTATTGTGATAGACTGCTCCCCTTCTTTAGGATTAATTACTGTCAATTCTTTGGTAGCTTCTGATAGCGTGATTGTTCCCGTTCAATGTGAATTCTTCGCATTGGAAGGATTGGGGAAATTATTGAACACTGTTAAAATTGTACAAAACAGATTGAATCCTGCCTTACAGATTGAAGGTATTTTAATGACCATGTATGACGGCCGTTTGCGTTTATGCAATCAGGTGGTAAGTGAAGTACGCCGCCATTTTGATGATATTGTTTTCTCCACCATCATTCACCGCAATACCAGATTAAGTGAAGCACCCAGTGTTGGGAAGCCCGTTATTTTATATGATTCCGAAAGTAAAGGGGCTGTTAATTACCTCAATCTGGCAAAAGAAATTTTGCAAAAGAATGATATGACTAAGATGACCAACGAAGAAAGAATAATAGAATAAAAGTTTTAAGCAGTAAGTTTTAAGTTCTAAGTATAAAAGAAATAAAACTTACTGCTTATCACTTATAACTAATAACTCAAATGACACCCAAACAAAATAACAAAGACGCTATCGGAAAAGGTTTACGTAGTTTATTGCGCAATATTGATGAAGATTTAAAAACTACCGGCGGAGATCTGAAAGCAGCAGTTGTTGAAAAAGCAACCGCCGTAACAAGAATTCCAATCGATTTAATTGAAATCAATCCCAAACAACCCCGAAGAGATTTTGATGAAGTGGCTTTGAGCGAATTATCGGCATCCATCAAATTACACGATATCATTCAGCCATTAACAGTTTCAAAAAAGGCAAATGGAAAATATCAATTGATTGCAGGTGAAAGAAGGTTTCGTGCCAGTAAGATTGCAGGATTAAAAGATATTCCGGTGTACGTTCGTCAGGCAAATGATGCAGAGTTATTGGAACTGGCTTTGTTAGAAAATTTACAGCGCGAAGATTTGAATGCCATTGAAATTGGATTAAGTTACAAACGCATGATGGAAGAATTGAATTATACACAGGAACAAGTGGCAGAGCGAATGGGCAAAGAACGCAGTACCGTTACCAATTATATTCGTTTATTAAAACTACCTCCTGATATTCAACTGGCAGTGAGGCAAAATAAAATCAGTATGGGTCATGCAAGAGCATTGGTAAATATTGATACAATCGATAAACAACTCTTTGTTTTTAATGAGATTAAAACAAAAGAATTGAGTGTCCGTCAAACAGAAGAATTGGTTAGAAAATTATATAAAGGTGATTCAAATAATGCTGTTAAATCTTCCGTAAAAAATCAATTACCCTCTGCCTATAAAAAGATTGAAGATACCTTAGCATCCCATTTCGGTACTAAAGTGGAATTGGTTCACAATAAAAATGGTCATGGCAGCATTACAGTTGAATATTATTCATTACAGGAACTGAATAAAATATTAGACTTAATGAATGTTGTAATCAGTTAACTTTTACATGAAGCCGTTGCTATTTATTTTTTGTTCTGTTATTTCGATTCACTTACTCGCTCAGGATACCAAAAGAGAGTTAGCGAATACTTCTTTATTTACCATCTCGCCCAAGCAATCAGATACAACTAAGATTACAGCCCTTCCGAAAGATTCATTGGTGTTGATCAAGAAAAAATTTCATGATCCGAGAATTGCAACAAGAAGATCTGCCATTCTTCCGGGTTGGGGGCAAGCATACAATCATGAATATTGGAAAATACCCATTGTATACGGTGCATTAGCCATTCCAACTGCCACCTATCTTTTCAATAATAAATATTTTAAAATAACACAGTTTGCATACAATGCATTGTATCAGGCAACGTATGGGTCCAACGGTTCAGGAATACCAACACATACCGATTCCATTCCATTGCAAAGTATTGATCCCATTATAAAAAATGCTGTACTCAATGGCAATATCGATTTAGTTAGTTTACAAAGTTTGCGTAATGCGTATAAAAAAGATGCAGACTATTCCATTTTATGGTTTATCCTTTTATGGGGCTTTAATGTGGTGGATGCCACTGTTTTCGGGCATTTAAAGAATTTTGATGTAAGCAATAACCTGGCATTGCACGTAGAACCCCAATATGATCCTGTAATTAAAACACCCGGATTAAGTTTGGTGTTTAGCTTAAAAAATTCTTCTTCCAAAATCAACAGCAGTCGTTAGTTTTACAAACTTTATTAATCAATAATAATTAGCGTAATGAAAATTGCATTGATCGGTTATGGGAAAATGGGAAAAGCGATTGAAGAGATTGCTTTGGAAAAAGGACATGAAATTGTGTTGAAGATTGATATCAATAATGCAGATCAATTCACCAAAGAAAATATTTTACAAGCAGAAGCAGCCATAGAATTTACCGGACCGCATAGTGCCTTTGATAAT